>Ga0209211_10011710_pt1 | contig 11172 bp, 6 predicted proteins | sample RifGroA2_FD_183992 | JGI IMG/M metagenome (GOLD analysis project Ga0209211, IMG submission 183992) | Groundwater microbial communities from Rifle, Colorado, USA - Groundwater A2 (SPAdes) (version 2) | ecosystem: Environmental > Aquatic > Deep subsurface > Groundwater | place: Rifle, Colorado...
CACCCTGGTTTCCCAGAGGCGCTCGGGTGAGCGTTAAAGGGAGAACCTAGAAAAGAAAGAGGGATACCATGAAGAAGTTCTGGTTTCTTGCGACCACTCTGGTCGCCCTCATGGCTCTGGCCGGATGCGGCAGTGTCACTGCGGACATCGAGGACGAAGGGACGGACGACACGTACACGCCGCCGGAGCCGGAGAAGGACACTTACACTCCACCGCCGGTGAGCGAGGACACGACCCAGCTCCCGCCGCCCGCCGGACTCGTTGACAACGACGATGACGGCGTGGTCTCGGACAAGGACTGCAACGACAACAACGCTGCAATCCATCCGTGGGCCACGGAAACGTGCAACAACAAGGACGACAACTGCGACAACGTCATTGATGAAGGTTGCGCAACGCCCCCGAGCCCGTCGCCTACTACCGACACGGATAAGGACGGATACCCGGACGGTCCGACCGATTGCTCGCCCAACAACGCGAACATCCATCCGGGTGCGACCGAGTTGTGCAACAGCATCGATGACGACTGTGATGGCGTGATCGACGAGCAGTGCGGCGTCACTCCGGTGCCGACTCCGAGTACGACCGCGACGTTCACCGTGTCCTATCCGGACGCGGCTCCGAGGACTCTCAATGTTCAGGTGTACGATGACAAGTCGGACCTGGGTAAGTGGTGGGACAAGAGCGCAAGCTCAACCACCACCTCGGTTGGCCTCTCACTCGAGAATGTGCTTGATGGGATCGCAAGCTCAACCACCACCTCGGTTGGCCTCTCACTCGAGAATGTGCTTGATGGGATCTGCGGGTTTCGAGTGAACGTCTCGGAAGGAAATCCGGCAACGTCCTGGCTCTGCGCCGGGAATGGCTCGACAGCGTCGCTCGATCCCGACGCCGGCATTACGGTCGTCTACAAGAACGTGACCTATACGAAGGGTTCATTCATGATCTGGTCGGCGCTGGGTGGCACGGCATCAGGTTGCTCGGCATTGCTCAAGGTCTCGACTGCGGCAAACTGCAGTCCCTAGCTCTCTTGCCTGTTGGTTTCTCAACCAGCAGGCTTTTTTGTTTTGAATCGTCCCCCTTGGGAAGGGGAGGGATGAATTTGTCATAAAAATCTAACAAATCAAAAAAATATCCAAAAATAAGCTTATTTTTTATAAATTCCATATCAAGTAGCTATTGACAAAATCGTCAAAAAGTGGTATATTGTGTAGTTCCATAATATGGACAAATAGCTCTTTATATCTCGATTTCTGCGTTAGATCCATAATTATTGCCTGAGCTTGTCGAAGGCGATATAAATAATTTTATCCCTTCGACTGGCTCAGGGAATAAAATTAAATTATGTTCCTAGCGCAGAGATCGAACACCCTTCCGGGGACGACTCTCTGTGGCGTGTATCGAATGCTTGCGTGGTGTGTCACCACTCTTGCTAGCATGCCTCATTCAGAGTTCCCCGGAGGGAACAAAAGAAAGGAACTGGCCATGAAGAACTACCGTACCGTTGTTCTGTTCCTGGCGACCTTGGCGATCTTTGCCCTAAACGTTCTCAACACTGGTTGCGGTGGCGGGATCGAGGCCGAGTACGTGGACGACGAGTCCGCGGCAGTCGATCAGACCGAGTCTGTGACCGAGCCTGTTACCGAGCCCGAGAAGCCTGCGTCCGAGCCGGTCAAGGAGCCGATCGAAGAGCCGACGTCCGAGCCCGAAGAGACGGCAGACTGCCAGGATCTCGATGGTGACGGCTACTGCTCGCCTGGCGACTGCAACGATTCGGAACTGGACGAGAACACCGACGGCCTGGTTGACGGGTACTTCATCCACAAGGGCGCGACCGAGCTGTGCGACAAGATCGACAACGACTGCGATGGCAAGATCGACGAAGGCCTCGAGTCGATGAGGGTCTACGAGGATCTCGACAAGGACGGCTTCGGCGCAGGCATAGAGCTGAGTGTATGCTCTGACAAGGGCTACGTTCACAGCTCGAACGACTGCGACGACTCTGATGCCGACATCCACCCGGGCGCGAAGGACAAGGCTGGCGACGGAGTGGACAGCGACTGCGACGACGAGACCGCGCCGGTCATGGAGGATCCGAAGGCGGACCTCTCGATCTCAATTCGGTACGGCTACTCGGCGCACCGAGTCCTCTCGTATCAGGTCTACACTGTCGAGAGCGATCTCGGTAACTGGTGGTCTGAAGAGGTCGCCGCTGTGTCGGGTTCGAATGGTCTTCACTTCGAAGCGTCGTTCGATGATGCGGAAAACTTTCTCGGAGTCCGCTTCAACGTTGCCGAAGGCGATCCGGCCACGAGCTGGCTCTGCATGGGCAACCTTCGTACGGCCAATCTGGCCGAGAACGTCTCGATCCAGGTCGTCTTCCTCGGTGTAGTCTATCTGACCGAAGACGTCGAGACCTGGTCTGTTCCAACTGGCGCTGGGTGTAGCGCTGTGGTACTGTTCTAGTGCTCTCCTTTGCCCTCTTCTTTCTGACCCCGGCTTTCGCATCTGCGATTGTCCGGGGTCTCTTTAATTTACGCATGCTCTTGACATATTTCTCACAAAATGATAAACATATGCGTTCATCTTGGAATGGTTTTAGGCCGGTTTTTGAGTCATTTCACAGTGTAATGACTCTAGAAAACTGCCTGAAATCAGGCCATGATGTGTGGTCTGCCAACAAAGGAGAGGTCAATGTGCAAGATACTTGGTTCTGCTCTTGTCGCTCTCGCACTGGCCTTTGCCAGTTGCGATGGCAACCCATTCGGTAACCTGGAAGCGGAGTATTCCGGCCAGGATGCCATCGAATCGCCACAGCCTGGTGTTGACTCTGTCACGCCAGAGCCCGAGCCCGACACATCAAGTCCTCCTGTCTTCGTTTGCGAAGACAAGGACAACGACAACTTCTGTGCGAACTCGATTCAGGAGTCCGATCAGGATTGCAACGACGACGTTTCGGCCATTCACCCGAATGCGACCGAGGTCTGCGACAACGTGGACCAGAACTGCAACGAAGACGCGAACGTGAATCCAAACGCGACCGAGATCTGCAATTTCTATGATACGGTAGACGACGATTGCGACGGACTCGTTGACGACGAGGACGACTCTGTCAACCCAGATACATACTATCTCTCTTTCGGGGACGATGATGGTGATGGTTTCGGAGATCCTGATAAGACTGACTATGCATGTAAGAATCCGTACGGCAACGTCGTCAATAATGGTGATTGCGACGACTTGAAGGCGAACGTAAACACGGGTGAGGATGAGGTCTGTGACAAGCTCGACAACGACTGCGATGGTGAAACTGACGAGGGTGTCAAGATTGCGTTTTATCTCGACGACGATGGCGACGGATTCGGCGACTCTTCAGAGGTGAGTGTCGGATGCGGAGTCGAGGAAGGTTACGTGCTTGACAAGACCGACTGCGACGACTCGGAAAGTCACTCGTATCCGGGCGGCGGAGAAATCTGCGACGGAGAAGACAACGACTGCGACGGAGAGACTGACGAGGTCGCCGCAAGCGAGAATCTCTGCGACGACGGAAACAAACTCACGTTCGACACATGCGAACTAGATATCGGAGAGTGTGAGTACGAAGACGTGATGTTTCTCTTCATCTGTCAGTTACCAGAAGAACTCTGGAATGAACCTGGATTCGCGTGCGGTTCAGGCGTGTTCTTCGATGACGAGGAAGGCTACGGCGATGTCATTATGGTCGAGCAGGGAGTTCTCACAATCCCCGCGACAGACGTTTGCGCTGAACTCGCGGTCGGACACACAATGTACGTAAATAGCTATGTCGTTCAGGAGGAAGTCGACCTGGCTTTCATCTGGATCGGCGGGGAATATGTGGACGTTTCCGAAACGCTCACCAACAAAACGCTCATTGGGACGCCGGGCAACATCACGATCCTGTTTCCAGGACTCGACTTCAACTATGTTCTTTCCGATATGGAGATTTGCCAGTAGGTTCTTTCTCTCTCTGGACGAGGCGCGGGGGATGTGTTAACTTCCTCTCTCGCGCCCGTCCCATTTTTTTAAAATGAACTTCGACAAGATTTCACATGATTCATGTGAATTATTGCTGGGGTTGATATAGGGTTCATCCCCCCGATGTGTGGGCGGTTCTCACACAATTCTCCCAAAGGAGAGTGCCATGAAGAGGTTCCTTTGTTCCCTGGTGTTTCTTTCCGTTTTCATGATGGCCGTGGGTTGCGACGACAAGTCGACTTCCACGTCCAATCCAACCAGCACGACGGCCTCGGCCCTCAAGATCGACTTCGACACTGGCGAGCCACAGGAGTGCGACGGGCCCACGGACGAAAACTGCAATGCGGAGGGTCCGGGTCAGCGTCTCATCTGCGACGCTGATGAAATGTGCCACTACTACGAGTCCGACGAGGATTGCACTTACGCGGGACTCGAGGGTGGTGATAAGTCGTGTGAATACACGCAGTGCGTAGAAGACGGCGAGTGCGAAGAATCCAATCCGGATCCTGACAATCTTGGCGCGTGGTGTCTGTACACTGAAGCGTCGGTTCTGTCCGAGATTCCTGGCATCTGTTTCTTTTCTTACGACACGTGCGAGGCTCTACCTAACACCCCGTGTTGGGACGAGGGAGTTGTCTACTGCGCGAACAACGAATGCGAATGCAACGCAGAAGCGGACATGTCGCAGGCAACGACCGAAGTGTGTGACGAAATGGACAACGATTGCGACGGAGACACTGACGAAACTTTCGGAGTCGGCGAGGCATGCGACAGCGACGATGCGGACGACTGTGAGAACGGAACACTCACTTGCGCGGCCGATGAACTCGGAACCGAATGCGTGAACGAGTCCGAAACTGACGTGAGCGAAGTCTGCGACGATGTCGACAATGACTGCGACGGTGACACAGATGACGACGACAGTTCGCTCGATCTTTCAACAGCTTCGACCTGGTACGCTGACTCTGACGACGACGGCTACGGAGATCCTGATGTTTCAACGCAGACATGCGATGTGCCAGAAGGGTACGTTTCGGACAATACCGACTGCGACGACACAAATGCAGACGTGAATCCGGGCGAGCTCGAGACGTGTACAACGTCATACGATGACAACTGCGACGGAGCCTCGAACGAGAATTCGGCTTTCGACGTATCGACTTGGTACGCTGACTCTGACGACGACGGCTACGGAGATTCGGATTCCACGATAACGGCGTGTTCGCAGGTAGTTGGCACTGTCGCAGACAACACCGACTGCGATGATGCTGACAGTGAAGTCAACCCGGCGGCGACCGAGCTGTGCAACAGCAAGGACGACGACTGTGACGGAGAGACTGACGAGGGCTATGGCCTTGGCGACGTGTGCTCGGACGGTGACGGAGTGTGTCTCGTAGATGGCACATACGATTCCTGCTCCGAGGACGGTCTATCGGCGGTATGCTCTGCAGAGGAAGACCTTGACCAACAGCTCGACTCTGAAGTCTGCAATGGTCTGGACGACACATGCGACGGGACAATCGACGAAGGCTGTGATGACGACAGCGACGGCTACTGCGACGACGGAATGGTCGTTGGGTCTGGAGCCGCGTGCACCTCTGGCGACTGCAATGACGACGACGCGGACGTCAGTCCGGAAGCAACAGAGGTTTGCAACGGCGAGGACGACGACTGTGACGAAGAGACTGACGAAGGCTGTGATGATGACAGCGACGGCTACTGCGACGAGGCCATGCTCTTTGGGGCTGGCGCGGAGTGTGAGTCCGGCGACTGCGACGACAGCGATGCAGAAATCTATCCGACAAAGGAAGAAGTCTGCACTACTTCGTACGATGACAACTGCGACGACGACACAGAGTTCATGCTCGACGGTGTGACGCCGGCATGCGACTCTTGCGCGAACGCACTCGAGCTTGAGTGTGGAGTCGAATACGAAATCGGTATGGCGACCGAGCCAAACGCATCAAATGCGATCGATACGTATCAGTGCTGGACAAAGTTCGGCGCAAAGACACTCACGACAACGTTCTCTGGAAAAGAGGTCGTGATCGTGCCTGACGCTGAAGCTGGGACAACGTTCTCACTTCAGATTCTGACAAGCGGTACCGGAACGATCGCCGCTCGTCTGAACAGCTCATGCGAGCCTGATGAAGGGACTTCGGCAGTGACCGCGTACAAGGAAGGAAGTGCGATCTACGACGGCACATGCGCGGCTTATGGGACCACCTCGGTCTCCGGCGGCGTGGTCGGCGAAGACTTCGTCGCACTCGATGCGAAGACCGATCAGACAGTGACAGTCAAGTTCACTTGCGTCAGTCCGTAGTGACGCTCTCACCGGTTTAGTGGATTCTCCACTGACCGGTTTTTTTGTTTGGAAGCGATGGAAGTTTTGAAATATAGGCGGGGTGCCAAGACCTCGCAAGTAATACGTCGGGGTGTAGGCACCCCGTCTATCTCTTCTTCTTTTCATCCTTTTCTTCCATTACCTCCACTACTTCCTTCACTTCCTGTACAATATCCTCATGCTCAATCTTCGTGCCATTTATTTTCAATCCGAAGAACAAACTAAACGCACGATTCTCGCCCTGTTTTGTTTGCTTGCTTTTTTTATTTTGGTTCAAACTTTTTTTTCAGCTTCTTTTGCGCTCGCATTTTTATTTTTAATTATTGTCGTGATCGTAACGTTTGTTCGTCCTTTATACACACTTTGTTTTTTAGCAACGTATCTTCCGTTTGAATCTTTCATTTTGAAATTCATTCCAGACAACATTTACGTTTTTGCGCGATATTTTTCCGAAGGTTTGATCTATCTTGTCGCGTTTGTTGTTTTGATAAAAATTTTACGCGGTGAAATACGTTTGAGAAAAACAACGCTTGACGCTCCGTTTATTTTGTTTGTTTTATCGCTCATTGCCGCGGTTGCGATTCATTTTGTTCCTTTACCAATCGCGCTTCTTGGATTCCGGCAGATTCTGCGTTTTATACTCGTGTTTTTTTTGGTTGTATATTTACAACCAACAAAATCATTTGTAAAAAAATTAACAATCATTCTATTCGCAATCGTTCTATTTCAATCAGCTCTTGGAATCGTTCAATCTTTTGCTGGCGAAACACTTGATCAAATTTTATTACCATCTGACAGCAAAACATTTGGTGAGATTACTTTAACAGAAGGTGTTGAACAATTTTGGGATCCTGGCTCGCGCGTTTTTTCAACGCTTGGCCGCTACGATCGTCTTGGAAATTTTTTATATTTCTTTTTGATTCTTGCAAGCGGATTTTTTTTCACAATGACAAAACGCGCAAACAAAATTCCACCAATCGTTTGGTGGGTGTTCGCGCTTGGTATTCCTGCTCTTGTAATGACTTATTCGCGTTCGTCTTGGTTTGCATTTTTAATCGGATTTTTATTTATCGGTTTGATAATCAAGCGAGACAAAAAAGTTCTCGCAGGACTATTGGCTTCGATATTTATTGTGCTTGGCTATCTTGCCGCTTCAGGACTAACGGTCAGTTTTCTCGCAGATGTTCCGGGTCAAACTCTTCCTGAAAGGTTTTTCGAGGTGTTTAGTTATTCTCGCTGGCGAGGTGAATACTATGGGCTAGGCCGAGTGTTTTGGTATGTTCATACACCAACATCAGTTGTTGCCTCCTCGCCGATTATTGGTTGGGGGCCTGGACAATTTGGAGGAGGGGCAGTTGCCGCACTTCACAACACAAATGTTTACGACCAACTTGGACTTCCGTTTGGTGTTTATGGAACAGGAGGATTTATAGACAATAATTGGTTTTCACTTTGGGGAGAGGCTGGCACACTCGGGATCGTATTTTACCTTTGGCTTTACATCGCGTTGTTTCGCAAAGCGCTTTTGATTTATCGCACGTCAAGCGATGAGTATTGGAAAGGTTTGGCAATTGGTTTTGCCGCGATTATGCTTGGCGTTGCGTTCAACGCGTTTACTTCAACGATATTTGAGATTCGAACTTTAGCATTTTATTTGTGGCTGTATGGAGGGATAGTGTGGGGAAGTAGCAAAGTAGCAAAGTAGAAAAGTAGCAAAGGGTTGCAGAATGAATAAAATAGGTTTTATTTTTTCCTTTACTACTTTGCTTCTATGCTACTTTGCTACCAATTATGAAACTAATTCAAGCTAACAAATTCTATTATCCTCGAGGAGGAGCTGAAACTTACATGCTCTCTCTTTCGATTTGGCTTGAAGAGCAAGGGCACACAGTTATTCCGTTTGCGATGAAGCATTCTGAAAATCTTGAAACGTCGTTTGAGAAATATTTTGTGAGTGAAGTAAAGACGGAATTCTCCCGACTTCCAAAGCGGAGATTAACGGGGATTGTCGCGCGTGTTCACACTTTTGGCCGTATGTTTTATTCGTTTTCAGCTCGACGCAAATTAGCGACACTCATTGCAAACGAGAAACCAGATCTTTGTCACATTCACAACATCTACACTCAAATTTCTCCGTCAATTTTGCACACACTTTCAGATCAGAAAATTCCTGTTGTTATGACAGTTCACGATCATCATCTTATTTCACCGCAATACGGAATTTGGGCTGAAGGGTGTGGAAAGGATTATCGAAATGTTGGAATTGTGCGTGGCACGTTTTCACGTTTTCACAAAAATTCAATGTTGGCTTCATTCGCGCAAACCGCAACTTATAAATTTCACCGTTTGTTGCGCATCTACGAAAAACACGTTGCTTTGTTTATCGCTCCATCAGCTTATATTAAACGTCAGATGATACTCGGAGGATTTCCAAGCGAGAAAATACGAGTTAATCACTACGGCATAGACGCAAGAAAAATTCAGCCATGTGTTACGCATGACGGATCATTTCTTTTTGTTGGACGATTAAGTGAAGAAAAGGGAATTGAAACAATCATTCATATTGCAAAGTTGCTTCCCGACATTAAATTCAATATCGTCGGCCGCGGTCTGCAGTTACGCATGACGGATCATTTCTTTTTGTTGGACGGTTAAGTGAAGAAAAGGGAATAGACACGATCATTCACGTTGCCAAGTTGCTACCTGACATCACTTTCAATATCGTCGGCCGCGGTCCACAAATGGATCACCTTCACAATTTAGCGCTTGATGCTCCGAACGTGCATTTTTTGGGATTTAGAACTGGAGACGAATTGCGTCAGATTTATGAAAAGGCGTGCGCGGTTTTGATACCTTCACGAATGCACGAAGTGTTTCCGCTTGTCGCGCTTGAGGCTATGGTGTATGGCAAGCCTGTTATTGCAAGCGATGTTGGAGGAGTTTCAGAAATTGTTGAAGATCGAGTGAATGGATTTTTGATTCAGCCAACACACTTGCATGGTTGGGCTGAAGCAGTGCTTAGATTATTTCACGACTCGAGTTTGCAAAGACAAATGTCTCGCGCCGCACGACAAACTGTTGAACAGAAATTTAGATTGGACGAACATCATCGTCGGTTGATGGGGATGTATGACGAAGTGTTGGGTAGTCCACGGCTTTAGCCGTGGCTGAAAGTGAAAAGTAAGTTAAACAAAAACTCCCGCTTTTTCAGAAGGAGTTTTTATGCTGGAATACCCAGTTTTTGTTCGACGATTTCAAGGCGTTCTTCAAGTCGATTATATTGACTTCTCATCTTTATGCTGGAATACCCAGTTTTTGTTCGACGATTTCAAGGCGTTCTTCAAGTCGATTATATTGACTTCTCATCATTACCAATTCTTGGTCAAGTGTTTCATGAAGTTTTGCAAAACGATCAACAGCAGAAAGTATCCGAGATTCCGTTGCTTGCAGTTTTTCTTCCATTATTGTTTCTACTTCTTCCTTCATCATCATGTGTTCTTTTAGAAAATCAATAACTTCATTTGTTGTTACATCATTCATATAGGAACATTATAAATCAATTTTTTTGTTTGTAAAGAAGAACAAAAACTCCCGCTTTTTCAGCAGGAGTTTTTATGCTTTCACGTTTTTTAATTCCGGTTCAAGTTGGACAAGTTCATATAGATATTCGGTTGTTTCAGCAATATCTTTCCAATCGTAGTGTTTGGCAATGTGTTCTCGAGAAAGTTTTCCGATCGCTCGTATTTCATCTGAATGCTCGAGCATATAAATTATTTTTGTTTTTAGATCCTCCACATTTCCTCGACTAAATGTCAATCCATGTTGTTCAAGCAGTTCCATGTTTCCTGGAATATCAGAACCAAGAACGCATTTTCCATAGCTCATTCCTTCAAGCACTGCAATTGGAAGTCCTTCGACTTCAGAAGGGTGCACGCAGGCATAGCTATTTAGAAAGAGCGCGTGAAGTGTTGAACCTGTTTGTGTTCCTGTCATAACAATCGAATCATCAGTTCGCGCCAAATCACAAAGCGATCTTACATAATCATCAGTTCGCGCGCTTCCACCAACAATCGCAAGTTTGAAATCCGATGTTAGATCAGGACGTTCTTTACGAAGTTGTTTCCACGCGTCCATAAGCGTGTGCGCGGCTTTTAGACGAATGAGACGAGAACACATCATTAGATATTTTCCGGGTTCCAAACCGAACGCTGTGACAATTGTTGAGTCAGCATCTTCTTGCGGAATTTGCGCTCCGTTTGGAATGTATTTTGCGTTAATGCCATGAGACATTCTGCAATAAGCTTCAAGTGTTTTTGAAACAGCGATTGTGGCATCAGGAAATGTAACAGCCATGCGTTCACCAAGTGAAAGCATTTGGCGCGCGAACCATCCCCATTTTTCATTGTGACGGTCAATGCTGTGAAAAGTTACAATCACACTCGCTGATGGACGAAGAAGTTTTGGAAGCCAGCAGAGAATAGACGGACCAACACCGTGAATATGAAAAACATCTACCTTTTCACGCGCGGCTTTGATAATAGAAAAAAATGTGTGAACAATAGCGTCCAAGTGTTTGGTTGAAATTGTCGGTGCTTTTACACATCGAACTCCGCGATGATTTCGAATTGGCCAGACATACCATGAACGACAAAACACGAGGAGTTCATGTCCACGCGCGGCAAGTTCAGCGGAGAGCTCTTCAACGTGACGCTCAATTCCGCCAGCCCGAGCCGGGATGCCTTTTTGTCCGATCATTGCGATTTTCATAACGTCAATTTGACCTAAAATGATAACAAAAAACAGGCTTTTTGTCAATGGCCTTATCTCGCTAC
>Ga0209211_10011715_pt1 | contig 11167 bp, 9 predicted proteins | sample RifGroA2_FD_183992 | JGI IMG/M metagenome (GOLD analysis project Ga0209211, IMG submission 183992) | Groundwater microbial communities from Rifle, Colorado, USA - Groundwater A2 (SPAdes) (version 2) | ecosystem: Environmental > Aquatic > Deep subsurface > Groundwater | place: Rifle, Colorado...
CAAGGGATTTGCCGTGGTGTTGTGCCTGGGTATTCTTACCTCGATGTTCAGCGCGATCATGGTGTCGCGCGCGATGGTGAATTTGATGTACGGGCGCAAGGCGCGCCTGACTAAAGTGGCAATAGGTTGAGATAGCTAACCTGTATTTGGTTTCGATATGCCCGAGGGTAAATAAAAAATGGAATTTTTCAAGATTAAAAAAGACTTCCCGTTCATGAGCTATGGACGGTACACCACAACAATTTCGCTGCTGACATTCCTGCTGGCAGTATTTTTTCTCGCTACCAAGGGGCTGAATCTGGGTGTGGACTTTACCGGCGGCACGGTGATCGAAGTGCATTATTCGCAGCCTGCCGATCTCGTCAAAGTGCGCGAGCAGCTTGCCGCGACGGGTTTGCCGGACGCGCTGGTGCAGAATTTTGGTTCCAGTCACGATGTGCTGATCCAGGTGCCATTGAAACAGGAAATGATCGGAGCGAAACTTTCCGAACATGTGATGGACGGTTTGCGCAAACAGGATGCCGGTGTGGAAATGCGCCGCGTGGAATTCGTTGGTCCGCAGGTAGGCAATGACCTGGTGGAAAATGGCGCGCTGGCCTTGCTGCTGGTCAGCATGGGCATCGTCGGCTATCTGTGGCTGCGCTTCGAATGGAAATTTGGCCTGTCCGCCATCATCGCCAACCTGCATGACGTGGTCATCATTCTCGGTTTCTTTGCGTTCTTCCAATGGGAATTCTCGCTGTCCGTGCTTGCGGCGGTGCTGGCGGTGCTGGGCTACTCGGTGAACGAATCGGTGGTGGTGTTTGACCGGATTCGCGAAAACTTCCGTACCATGCGCAAGGCCGGGGTGGCGGAAATCATCGACAACGCGATCACCCGCACCATGTCGCGCACCATCATCACGCACGGCTCGACACAGATAATGGTCGGTGCGATGCTGCTTCTCGGTGGCGAGACGCTGCACTATTTTGCCATGGCGCTCACCATCGGTATCATGTTCAGCATTTATTCCTCGGTGCTGGTCGCCAGCCCGCTGCTGATGTTGCTTGGCGTGTCACGCGAGGACTTCATCAAACCGGAGAAGACTGAAGCCGAGGAAGTCCTGCCTTAAACCTATGGAGTTTTTTGCCTGGTTTATCGATGTTGTCCTGCATCTGGATACCCACCTGCTGGCACTCACCCAGCAATATGGTATATGGGTGTACGCCATCCTGTTCATGATTATCTATTGCGAGACCGGGTTGGTGGTGACACCTTTCCTGCCCGGCGATTCGCTGCTGTTCGTGGCGGGCGCGCTGTGCGGGATGGGCGCGCTGCAACTGGAACTGCTGGTGCCGCTGCTGATTCTGGCAGCCTTCAGCGGTGACAATACCAACTACTGGATCGGGCGGCTGATCGGGATACCCCTGCTGAAACGCGCGAATGGGTTGATCAAGCGTGAGCATCTCGACAAGACCCATGCTTTTTACGAAAAGCATGGCGGCAAGACCATCATCTTCGCGCGCTTTCTTCCCATCATCCGTACTTTTGCGCCATTTGTGGCAGGCATCGGCCTGATGCGCTACCGCTTGTTCATGCTGTTCAGCGCGCTGGGCAGCGTGCTGTGGATCGGTAGCCTGACAGTGGCAGGTTATTTCTTCGGCAACATCCCTGTCGTCAAGGACAACCTCACCGCAATCATCCTCGGCATCATCGTGCTCTCCCTGCTCCCTGCCTTCCTGGAACTGATCCGGCATCGCAAGCAGGCAAGGAACCCCTGATCAAGTCCCGCATGGCCGCGTACGTTGCGCCTCCACCGTCGGGCTTCAGCCCGACTGGGCGTTGTCGGGCTGAAGCCCGACCTACACCCGACCTTCTAGCCAGACCTACGAGCAAATTGATTATCTGGGCAACAATTTGAAACAATTGTTTTTGAACGGGCGCAGGAATGGCCGGTCATATTATCGCCTCGTGAACGACGGGGAACTTATTGAGGAGCATATAAAATGAAAAAGAATTTATTGGTAGTGGCGCTGGCATCGTTGTGCGGCGGCGCTTATGCGGCTGATTTCACCGATACCGCGCGCGTAATTTCCAGTACCCCCATTTACGAGCGCATCAGCGAACCAAAGCGCGAATGCTGGACCGAGACGGTGCAAGTTACGCCCAAAGAGCGCTCCATTGGCGGAGCGGTAGTCGGTGGTGCCGCAGGTGGTTTGCTGGGCAGCCAGGTCGGCGGCGGTAGCGGTAATGCGGCAGCGACCGGGGCCGGCGCAGTGGCCGGTGCGGTGGCCGGCGACCGCGTGTCCAATCCGGACAGCAACCGTTCGGCAACCGGTGCGATAGTCGGTGGCGTGGCCGGTGCGGTACTGGGCAGCCAGGTCGGCGGCGGCACGGGCAGCAAGGTTGCGACTGCGGCAGGCGGCATCATCGGCGCGGTGGTCGGCGATCGTGTCGCCAATCCGGATCAACCGCGTACCGAACAGGTTGAGCGTTGTCGCGAGGTGCAAACCAGCCGCGAAGTGATCAAAGGTTACAACGTGACTTATCGTTATAACGGCCGCGACGTTACCACTACCTTGCCCTATCAGCCCGGTTCGACAATTCGGGTTGGTGTGAGTGTCATCGATGACCAACAAGGTCAACGTTATGAAGAGCCGCAAGGCCGACGCTATGAAGGACGCAGGGATAGACCCAGTTATCAGTGATCTGATTTTCGCCCACAAAAAAGCCCGGATCAGACCGGGCTTTTTTGTGGGCGTTTGTGCGGTAAGACACGCGCGCTTCAAGGTTTTTTGCTAGTATGCATAACAACCTTGGTTGGTAACGGAAGCTTGCGAATCCGGCCATTGGCAAATGTTGCGCGGATTGACTTCACTGGAAGAGGTGATACGCGCCACCGCTTCGCTGGAAGACGACTGAGGGGGCATGACGCGCAGCAGGTTCAAGTAGAATGCCGCCGCCGGTTCATTCGAACCGGCCGGTGGGAAATCGGGGGCACTTTGAGTAATTGGCAACGTCTGTTCGACCGCCGTAACCGTCCCGCCTGGGCAGTTCTGCTGGTGTGCCTTTTGCTGACACTGGCGGCTTGGTATGGCTTGCGCATGCAGGCTATGAAAAACGCCAGGCAGCAATTCGAGCTACATAGCCGCGAGGTGGTCGGCGCCATCGAGGATCGGTTGCACCAGCATGAGCAGATTCTGCTGGGCTGCGCGGGCTTGTTCGATGCCAGCGAGTCTGTTGATCGTAAGGAGTGGCGAGCTTACACCGAGCGCCTGAACCTCAGCCAGAACTATCCGGGAATTCAGGGTGTCGGCTTCGGCCAGATTATCAAACCTGCCGAATTGCAGTCACATATCGCGGCTATGCGCACCGAAGGATTTCCTGGTTACACGGTACGCCCTCCCGGAGAACGCCCACTCTACACTTCAACTATTTACCTGGAGCCTTTTTCCGGGCGAAATTTGGCGGCTTTTGGCTACGACATGATGTCGGAAGCCACACGCGCCAAGGCTATGCGCATGGCGGCGGAGAGCGGCAAGACCGCCGTCTCCGGCAAGGTGAAGCTGGTGCAGGAAACGCATGGCAAGGAGCAGGCCGGTTTCCTTATGTACCTGCCTATCTATCGCAAGCACCAGCCGCTGGCAACACCTGAACAGCGCTGGAAAGCCTTGCAGGGATTCGTTTACAGCCCCTACCGCACCGAAGATTTGATGGCAGGGATACTGGGTAACCGGATACCCAAGCTACGTTTTGTTATTTTCGACGGCGAGGGGGAGGCGGACGGGGCGCGCATGTATGCCTCGGCGGAAGACCAAACCGACAGGGCGCATACCGCGCCGCCGCAAATAAGCGAGTTGCGCACGATCCGGGTATACGGGCATACCTGGACGGTGCGCCTGCACAGCAGCCCGTCATTCGAGGCAGAGTTTCATTCGCCACTAAATCCAGTCATTCTGGCATTGGGCGGGGGCATCAGTGTGCTGCTGTTTGCACTGGTGTTGTTCCTGATCTTTCGGCGCGAGTATGCCGAGGAGATTGCACGGCAGATGACGGAAGAGATACGCCTCAATGAAGAGAATTTGCGCCAAAGTGAGGCGCGACTGAACGAAGGGCAACGTATCGCCAAGCTGGGGAGTTGGGATCTGAATATATTAACGGGGAAGCTGGCTTGGAGCGACGAGATATTTCGCCTGTTCGAGATAGACAAAAACCAGTTTTCCCCTACCTATGAAGGATTCCTTGCTGCCATCCATCCCGAAGACCGCGATGCGGTAAACCGGGCCTACGCCGACTCGCTTGCGAACCATCTTCCGTATGAAATTATCCACCGTTTGCTTATGAGCGACGGGCGCATAAAATGGGTGCAGGAGCGTTGTACGTCGGATTTTGATGCTGAGGATAATCCTGTACGGTCACGAGGAACGGTACAAGATATTACCGAACGCAGGAATGCGGAAGAGGAGCTTGCGCGCATCAGCAATCTCAATCGTGCGATTGTCGATGGTGCAGATCATTTGATTATCACCACGGATACCAATGGGGTTGTCCAGTCTTTCAACCGCTCAGCGGAGATGCATCTGGGCTATCAGGCTGAGGAGTTGGTTGGAAAATCAACCCCGGCGGTATTTCATGATGCTGGTGAAATTGTCAGGCGTGCGCAGGAGTTAAATGCTGCGGGCATAACCGTCCAGCCGGGATTCGATGTATTTGCCGCGAGAGCCAGGCAGATTTATGGCGGAGACACACACGAGTGGATTTATATTCGCAAGGATGGCAGCCGCTTTCCGGTATCGCTGACAATCACTGCCTTGCGCGATAGTCATGGCGAGATCAACGCCTTTCTCGGAATTGCAACGGACATTTCCGAGCGCAGGCGTGCCGAGGAGGAGCTGCGCAAGCTCTCGCGCGCTATCGAGCAAAGCCCGGTTTCGGTAGTGATAACCAATGCCGATGGCGAGATCGAATACGTCAATGCAAAATTTTCCGAAGTGACCGGTTACGCGGCTCTTGAGGTGATCGGGCGCAATCCGCGCATCATGCAATCCGGTTTGACGTCGGCTGAAGTGTATCAATCCATGTGGCGGGACATTCTGAATGGCCGCCAGTGGCGCGGCAAGCTGCAAAACCGCAAGAAAACCGGCGAACTGTTCTGGGAAGAAATCTACATCTCCGCGATTCGCGACAGAGATGGCAAGACCACTAATTTCGTCGCAGTCAAGGAAGATATTACCGAGCGCATAAAAATCGAGCGCATGAAAAACGAATTCATTTCCACCGTGAGCCATGAGCTGCGCACGCCGCTGACGTCGATTCGCGGCGCGCTGGCGTTGATTGTCGGCGGCGTGGTGGGGGAATTGCCGGCGGCAGCCAAGCCGCTGGTCGAGATTGCGCACAAGAACAGCGAACGGCTGATCCTGCTGGTCAACGACATTCTCGACATGGAGAAAATCGAGGCGGGCAAGATGGAGTTCGACATGCAGCCGGTCAAGCTCATGCCGTTGTTGAAACAGGCGCTGGAAGGCAATCATGCCTACGCCGAACAATACAAGGTCAGTTATGAGATGGAGAGCGAACTGGCGAGCGATTTGCCGGATAATTCAGCAGGTGATTTATCCGGCAATTTATCCGGGGCGATGGTCAGAGTGGATGCCAACCGGATGATGCAGGTGTTGGCCAACCTGCTGTCGAATGCGGCCAAGTATTCGCCCGCAGGCGGCAAGGTGCGGGTTGCGGTTGAGCGTATGGGTCATCGTATCCGTGTGGCAGTGAAGGACAATGGCCCGGGCATTCCTGACGAATTTAAGGGGCAGATATTCCAGAAATTCGCCCAGGCCGATTCTTCCGATACCCGCAAAAAAGGCGGAACCGGCTTGGGTCTTTCGATTACCAAGGCAATGGTCGAGCAAATGGGCGGCAGCATCGGCTTCGATTCGCGGCCGGATGTGCTGACTACTTTTTATGTCGAGTTCCCCATCTGGCAAGAGGCCGCTGTTGCGCCTGCGGCGATCGATGCCGCCGCCGGGAAGAAGCGGGTATTGATCTGCGAGGACGACCGCGATATTGCCGCCTTGCTGCGTTTGATGCTGGAGCAGGCCGGACTGGCAGCCGATATTGCCTACAGTGCAGGGCAGGCGAAACAATTGTTGGCGCAGGGCAGCTATGCGGCGATGACGCTGGATCTGGAACTGCCGGATCAGAGTGGCAGCGCGCTGATCCGCGAGCTGCGCGACGCCAGGCAAACTGCCACCTTGCCGATCATAGTGGTTTCGGCCAATGCGATCGAGGGGCGCAAAGAGTTGGGTAGTGAGGCATTCAGTGTTGTTGACTGGATCAGCAAGCCGATCAATCAGGAACAGTTGGTGGCGGTGCTGAAGCACGCCGTAAAACGGGCTTCGGGCACACGCCCGAGAGTTTTGCACGTCGAGGACGACCCAGATATTTTTCAGGTGGTGACTGCGATTGCAGGCGAATTCGCCGAGATAGACAATGCTGCCAGCGTGGCCGAGGCGCGGCAGCGGCTGGAGGACAACCATTATGATCTGGCGATTCTCGACCTCTCGTTGCCGGATGGATCGGGCATGAAGTTGTTGCCGCTATTGAATGGCGCGACCCCTCCAGTTCCGGTGTTGGTATTCTCGGCCAGCGAAGTAGGGCGCGAAGACATGCATGAGATTAAATCGGTGCTGGTGAAATCGCGCACCGACAATGCGCAGTTGCTGGCGACCATTAAACGTTTAATCAGGATCGAATAGAATGGAAAAAAACAGGAAACCTTTGGTATTGGTGGTGGATGACGATCACATGATGCGCGAGCTATAAACCTGGTCTGGTGCTGCTCGACATCAACATGCCGGAAATGGACGGGTTGCAGGCGCTGGAAGAAATCCGCAAAATAAGCCCGCTGACAAGGGTGATAATGGTGAGCGCCGAGGCAACGATTGACAGGGTGAATGAAGCCATCAAGAAAGGCGCGGTTGGTTTTGTGGCCAAGCCGCTGAACGCGGCCAGCGTGCTGGGCAAAATCGACAACTGTTTCAGGAAAAGGAAGTAGCCATGACTGACAAGCTGACGCGCATCCTGTATGTGGAAGATGAACCGGATATCCAGACGGTGGCGCGTCTTGCGCTGGAAACGCTGGGTGGTTTTACGGTGGAAATATGCAGTTCCGGGAATGAGGCGCTTGCGCGTGCTCCCGCTTTTGATCCGCAACTCATTCTGCTGGATGTGATGATGCCGGTTATGGATGGCCCAACCACGCTGGGCAAGCTGCGCGAACTGCCGCAATTCGCCTTCACGCCAGTTGTTTTCATGACGGCCAAGGTGCAGCCCGGTGAGGTGGCGGGCTACAAAGATATTAGTGCAGTCGATGTTATCCCAAAACCTTTTGACCCGATGACCTTGTCGGGACAGGTGCAGGCGATCTGGGATCGTTGCCATGGTTGATCCGGCAGGGTTGCAAGCCAAACTGAAGGCCATGAGTGACGATTACGCCGCGAAACTGCCGGAAAAACTCGGCCAGATCGAACGCGCATGGGAGCAGTTGCCGGAGGATCGGTGGGACGATGAGGGATTCGAGACGCTGCACCGCATGGTGCATAGCCTGACCGGGTCGGGCAAGACCTTCGGCTTTGCCTTGCTTAGCGACGTGGCGCGCAACTTCGAGGAATATCTCAAGCAAATCATGCAGGCGAGGGCAGCGCCAGATGAAGATCAGCGCAAGCACATACGGATTTTCATGAGTGAGCTTCGCCAAGTGGTGATGCAAACAAAAGTTCCGAATCAGACTGAATTGATAGTGGCTGCACCACGTGCCAATGAGGTTGCCAGATGTAATTGCATTTTTGTGGTGGAAGACGACCCTGATTTTGCGGAACTGCTGAAGGTGCAGCTCAGTTATTTTGGCTATGAAGTTGGCGTATTTGGCGATCTCCCGGAGTTTCGCCGTGCCATGCAATTCAGGCCGGACGTCGTGGTGCTGATGGATGTGACGTTTCCCGGATCCAAACTTGGCGGGATTGAAGCAATGAAGGAAATTCAGCGGGAGCGCAATGTGCCTGTCCCCGTGATTTTCCTTGCTGCGCATGATGAATTTCCAATGAGGCTGGAAGCGGTCCGCGCCGGAGGCATCGCTTATCTGAGCAAGCCCATCAACATCGGCAATCTGATCGACCATATCGATACGCTGACATCGACGCTGCCCCCTGTGCCATACCGGATATTGATCGTCGATAATTCCGAGGCGCTCACTTCTTATTATGCTGCGGTGCTGGAGCAAGCCGGGATGGCGGTAAGGACAGTCAATAACCCGCTGGACGTGATGGCTCCGTTGCTCGAATTTATGCCGGATCTGATCCTGGCCGATGTTTATATGCCGGGCTGTAATGGCATGGAATTGGCCAAGGTGATACGCCAGCTCGATGCCTTTGTCAGCATCCCGATCGTGTTTCTTTCCGCCGAGGATGATCTCGACAAGCAGTTGTTTGCGATGGGTCTTGGCGCCGATGATTTTCTGACCAAGCCGATCCAGCCGCAACATCTGGTTTCTTCGGTATTGAGCCGGGTGCGGCGCTCTCTCAAGCTGCGTTCCTTCATGGTGCGCGACAGCCTGACTGGCTTGCTCAACCACACTGCCATCAAGGATCAACTGGATCGCGAAGTGGCGCAGGCAAAACGGCGCGGAACGCCATTATCGTTTGCGATGGTCGATATCGACCACTTCAAACAGGTGAATGACACCTACGGTCATCCGGTTGGTGACCGTGTGATCAAGAGCCTTTCCAGGCTGCTCAAGCAGCGCCTGCGCGAGATGGACATGGTTGGGCGCTATGGCGGTGAGGAATTTGCAGTCATCATGAGCAATACCGATGGGGCGACGGCGGTTAAAGTGCTGGATGCCATTCGCGAAGATTTTTCACAGTTGCGCCATCTGGCGGATGGCAAGGAATTTGCAGCCACCTTCAGTTGCGGGGTTGCCGATGTTTCGTGTTTTTGTGACGCCACCAAACTGTGTGACGCGGCGGATAAGGCGCTCTATAGGGCCAAGCATGCCGGGCGCAACCAGGTAATGCAGATGGATGCACCTGCGGTCAGCGGCGCAAATTTTGTTTAGGGTGCGTTTTATATGGAGGTACCAATGAAGCAACAGTCGGCAACGCTTGATGACACGGCTATTCTGGAACTGACAAAAAAAGGGGAGCGCGAACTGCGTGAGCCGGGGACGGCGCTTGGGTTGGCGCAACTGGAGGCGTTGATACTTGTCGACGGATTCTCGACTGTCGATCAGGTAGTCAGGCGGGCAAAGGGTGTTGCGCCGACCGCGCTGCGCGCACGGCTGGCCGAACTTGTCGCCATGGGCTTGATCAACGTCCTCAATCGTGATGCTGATGACATACTTGACCCAGGTGATTTCTTTACCCTCAAAGCGACGGCTGCGGATACGGCAGAGGCAGGTGAACAGACCCGTGCGGAAGCCGAGGCCAATACGGAATTCCTCAGGCGCAACGGCTATTGCGTCAACATGGCGCGCCGTCCTGCAGTCAAGCGCGAACTTGCCGCAGGACGCAAGCCGATGGTGTTGGTCATCGACGACGATCCTGACATTTGCAAGTTATTACAGATGTTCCTCAAGATGGAAAATATCGACACGCGCACGGCTGCCAATCGTGAGGAAATTGTTGCCGAGTTCCGCAAGCCACTGCTGCCGGACATGGTGTTGCTCGATGTCCATCTGATAGATGTCAACGGCTTCGATGTGCTCGCCAAGATGCGCCAACACCCGATGCTCAAGACGCTGCCGGTCATCATGCTGACTGCCGAGGCGACGCGCGAGGCGGTGCTCAAGGGAATACTTGGCGGAGCTGACGGCTATATCACGAAGCCATTCGAGATTCATCCTCTGATCAGAGCTGTCAAGACGGTGCTTGGCCTGAAATACAATTCCACCGGGCAGGATTGGGATTATTCGCTTTGAAGCGTACGGATACCCTTTACCGAAAAGCACGGGATTTCCTTGACGATGCCCTTTGCGGCGAAGGGCGCACGCGCCTCGCATTCGATCTCGTCTTTTACCAGGGCATAGGTTTCGCCCGATAACAGGATGCCGTCCGGCTCGCATGCATGTTCCAGCCTTGCCGCGAGGTTTACCTGTGCGCCGATTATGGTGTATTCCATGCGTTGTTCGCTGCCGAAATTTCCAACGTCGCAGAATCCGGTGTTGATCCCGATACGCATCCGGAACGGCAGGCGGTAGCCCCTTTCACGCCATATTTCCTGAAGGGCAGCCATGCGGTGTTGCATCGCTATCGCCATGCGCACGCATTGCAAGGCGTCTTCCTTTATTCCCAGCGATTTCGGATCGCCCAGAAAAATGAGCATCGCATCACCTATGAATTTGTCTATGGTCGCGCCGTACGACAAGGCAATGTCGGACATTTCCGAAAAATACTCGTTAAGAATACGGGTCAGGTCTTCCGGCTCCAGGCTTTCTGCTGTTTCTGTGAAATCCTTGATGTCGGAGAAGAATACGGTAAGTTTTTTCCGTTGTGTCTGTATTGTGGCGTTTTGCGCACCTTCGAAAATCGATTGGTATATCTGCGGGGAGAGGTATCTCGACAGTTTTTCCGAGAGAGACCTTAACGTGGCGGTGCGTTGGGCCAATGCGACATTGTTGCGCACCCGCGCCAGCACGATAGGAAGGCTGATCGGTTTGGCGATGTAGTCTACGGCGCCGAGGCTGAATCCCTTGGCTTCATCTTCGGCGTCGCTTTTTGCCGTCAGAAAAATGACCGGGATGTTGCGTGTCTTGCTGTTTTGTTGCAGGATTTTGCAAATTTCATAACCATCCATCCCCGGCATTATTACATCCAGCAGGATGAGATCTGGAGGCGTGTCAGACTGCGCAATCTCGAGCGCTTTTTCGCCGCTGTCGGCCAGCTCAATATCGTATTCGTCGTTGAGCAGCGCATTTAACAATTCGCGGATTTCCGAGGTATCGTCGACGACAAGAATAGTGGCGCGGTCGACGCAATAGAATGTACTGAATTTAGACATATTGCTTAGCCAAATCGTCCGGTGATGTAGTCCTCGGTTTCCTTGCGTTTGGGATTGGTGAACACCACACTGGTGTCGCCGAACTCGATCAAATTCCCCAGGTACATGTAAGCAGTGTAATCGGAGACGCGTGCGG
>Ga0209211_10011716_pt1 | contig 11166 bp, 11 predicted proteins | sample RifGroA2_FD_183992 | JGI IMG/M metagenome (GOLD analysis project Ga0209211, IMG submission 183992) | Groundwater microbial communities from Rifle, Colorado, USA - Groundwater A2 (SPAdes) (version 2) | ecosystem: Environmental > Aquatic > Deep subsurface > Groundwater | place: Rifle, Colorado...
AATAAAATTTCATCACCGGAGTCGTACTCTCAAAAACGACCACATCAGGCTTCCACTTAACTAGATCGGAAAACCACTTCTCGAATGTTTTTAGTTGAGCGTTGCCATCATCCCAGCGAACCTTAAACTTTAGCTGTTTCAGCCAGGTCGCCGCTTGGGCGTAGGTCACCGGCAGTAGGTAGGTGGGAGTTTTGAAATACTGGACGTTTCGGTTCTGAGAAACCATCGCCTTCTGTCCTTTCGAGTTCACGATTGGCGGATACGATATCGCAATTTTTAATATCTTTTTACCTTTCATTTTATTGTTTTGATTTTTTGAGTTTTTTCAGTTTTGAGTTTTTTTAAAAGAACACCTCCGTAATAATATTCGTTCCATTAACTCCCTGACCCCTCAGGATATCATAGACCTCATTGATCATCTCGCTATTTCCGCATAGATAGCAAACCGTCTCTGGCTCCACCGGATTTTTCCTCAAATAATCCGTAACTCTTCCATAAAAGACGTCACCCCCTGCCCGCCCCAATTGCGCAGCTATTGGCGGGTCCCGTCTCGACACGCACGCAATATACCTCCCTTTTGGATAATCTTTTTTGTCATATTGCTCGTTCCCATAGCTCACTCCATGCAATACCGTGTAGTCAAGTTCGGGGTAGGATAGAGCGAACGAGTGAAACGGAGCGATCCCGGTGCCGGTTCCGATAAATAAGTATTTGTTAATGGTGTCCCCTGGGTTGGCAATGGTGAACGATCCATATGCTCCGTCAATGGTAACTTCGTCGCCGATACTCAGTCTTTGCAATATTGGCGACAGCGATCCTCCCTTGATTGTCTTGATCAGAAATTCCAGATATTTTTCGTCCTTTCCAGAATAGGTCGAATACTCTCGGTTAATCGCTTCTTTCGGAAGGCCCAGATTCACGCACTGCCCGGGGATAAATTCAAATCCCTTTCTCTCCACCCGCAAGACAAAAGTAGAATCCGTCAAATGCCTGACCTTGAGTACTTTTACTGAGTAAATTTTATTCATTTTTAATCTTTTCTGATAGGACTTATGATAGCATGAGCATATGTTAAGTTTCATTAAACGAAACCTTCCTTTGGTCTCGGTAGTTCTTCTGGCTCTGGCTTTACGTTTATGGGGCGATTATTTCGGATTGCCAAAATATTTTTTTCATCCCGATGAACCATACGCGATAATGAAGGCTAAATTATTTTTCAATCCGGAACTTCGACCCGTCGACGGTGTCACGATCTTTCATTTATTTTTGTACTTATACCAACGTTTTCTGGCCCTTTTTATTGGCGGCGACAAAGAGGCGGTGTCCGATTATATTTTTGGCGGCCGCTTAATCAGTGGCCTGCTCTCAACTGGTAGTGTCATCCTTACCTACCTATTAGCAAAAAGACTTTTTAGAACAAAATTTGCTCTGATTCCAGCCTTGATCCTAGCCACTACATTTGTTGACGTACAGGTAGCCCATTATCTGAGACAAGATCCATATATCCAATTTTTCGGGTTGCTGTTTATGCTTATGTATTTAAAAAGAAATAAGTGGTTACTAATATATTGCTTTCTTATTGGAGCCGTCTCCTCTCTTCGTTTTACTGCTTTCATTTATTTAATTCCACTATTTATAGTCTATTTGAAGGAGACAAAGATTGGCGCACCGAAAAAGTTACTTTATATCCTTTTCGCCCTTTTAGTTAGTAGTATTGGTTTTGCGTTTGGCCACCCAGCCGCCTTCTTAGTCGAGCATGACCCAATCGGCTATGTAAAGCTTTATTACAATTTCATTACAAAAAACAGTTTTTCACAAGCTGGAATAGATAGTAGTAACGGGGTGACGAGTGGCTATTGGTGGACCAAATATCTTATTACTACCGGACTTTTCTACCCAACGTTCACCTATTTTGTCATTGGCTTGACTGTCTGGACAACCTCTGTCGTTCGACGCCTGAGAAAAGTAGACCCGTTGGAAGTGGGAATAATACTTGCGACCTTATTGTATTTTGTAGCGCTATTTGTCAAGGGGGTTAGATTTGATCGTTACATTATTCCCATAACCCCGTTCATAGTTATTATTGCCGCTTACCCAATCGTCAAAATTAGCGATTTTCTAAAAAAGAAAAGTCTGATTGCTAGACAAATTACCGTGATAATTCTCTGCGTCATAACAATCGTTCCGAATCTAATTCGGGTGATCATTTTTGATTTTCTTATTAATCAAAAAGATACTCGAGAGCTTGCCGTTGATTGGATCGTCGAAAACTATGGTCGAGATGAGCCGATCGTCGCCGTTGGTAGTGCCATTCAGATGGGTAATGAACTATATTACGGTAGAAAGTATTCTCAAATTTCCAATCTATTTCCCCTCGAAGATAGGGACGCTCTCTCCAAACAATCTGGAAACATTATCGTCTTCGATACCTGGACCCTTCATGAGGTAAAGAATTATCATAATGTTGACCGTTACCGCGACTTTTACAACAACTACCTTCTAATTAAAGAAAAAGGAACCCTAATCAAGAAGTTTTCTCAACCGCTATTTGCCACTGAGTTTTTCAGTCCTTTCGAACTCGAATCCTCAGCTTCTGTTAATGATTACCACAATCCTAGTGTTGAAATATACAAAATTCCCAAAATCGATTAAAATCGCACCAGATGTCTTTCGCCTACTCTCCGTCGTTTAGAGGTATAAACAACATTGCTGATCTTTATCTAAGGATTGTTGGTTACCCTTATCCATCCCGCCGGGTTGAGGCGGAAATCGTGTTTGATCTCTTAAGGGCAAAGCCTAATGAAAAAATCCTCGATGTTGGTTGTGGTGAGGGGATTTTTACAAACTATCTCGCCAAGTCAAACAAGAATATTTACGGACTTGACCTTTCCAAACGAGATTTGAGTATCGCCAAACAATCCGCACGCCAGCTTGGGGTAAGGGTGAAATACGTTAGGTCGGATGCAGCTAAGATGCCATTCGCGGGATCCAGCTTTGACAAAGTTTTCTCTATTTCAACGATCGAACATATTGGTGACGATCGATCGACCTTCAACGAAATCCACCGGGTGCTCCGACCGGGAGGAACCCTAGTTTTTTCCGTACCCCTGAGTGCTAATCCGGGGCTCGCCTGTTGGGCGGTTTCTTGGAACCAGACTATAAAAAATCTCTTGACAAACTCAGTAATTGCTTCATCGTCGTCGGTTTCAGAATATGCCAGAAAAATCGACAAAAAGTTTAACCATAAACGAAGATATACCCTGGAATCAATCAGAGATATTCTTCGCGCTACAGGCTTTGAAGTCATTAATATTAGATACAACCCAATGCTATTCGGTCGGATAATCCATAACTTAATACACACATTCCGGATTTTTGAATGGGAAAAAGATATGAAGTCTGGCTATAAATTTAAGAATCGGCTTTTTCTCGGGTTAATTTTCCCTCTCTTTATTGTCTTATATGAAGTTGATAGAATCTTTGGTAACCTGGTTCAGATAGAAGGTTTCAATATCATCGTTCAAGCAAGAAAGTGAAAAAAGCAAAAGCCACAATTAATTATTCTGTCGGGATCTGTGCTTATAATGAAGAAAAAAACATTGGCCAGCTGATCGAGGCCATTCTCAACCAAAAACAAACGAATAATTTTATATTGAAAGAAATAATTGTCGTCGCCTCGGGCTGTACTGACCATACGGCTTCTATCGTCCAGAAGTGGCAAAAGAGCGATCTCCGAATTAGACTCATCGTCGAAAAGACCAGAAGGGGAAAGGCTAACGCTGTCAATTTATTCTTGAAATCATCCAAAAGCCAATACCTAATTCTCGAAAGTGCCGATACTCTCCCCCATTCTACGACCTTTGGGAAGATACTCTCGAAGCTTCTACAACCCCACATAGCCCTGGTCGGCTGCCGGGTCATTCCCAGAAATGACCACCAATCGTTTATGGGCTTTACTAACCACTTAATGTGGGAGTTGCATCACCGACTTAACCTCCAATTTCCAGAGCGCCCCAAAGTCGGCGAATTGATAGCCTTCAAAAAGATATTCAAAAGGGTTCCACCATCAAGCGCTGCTGACGAAGCTAGTATCGAACCACTGGTCGTGGGACAGGAGTATCAGGTTGGATATTGTCCTGAAGCCGTTGTCTACAATAAGGGACCGGAGTCGGTATTTGAATATTTGAGCAGAAGGAGGCGAAATTTCGCCGGACATACGGCCATCAGGAAGAGACAGGGCTATTCGGTCGTCACTTATAGTAGTCTTCGCATTTTGGGTGTTTTACTTTCGAATATTCAGTGGAACAATCCACGTTTCTTTCTTTTTACTCCCATTATTGCTCTAATGGAGATGATCGCCAGGTTTTTCGGCATGCTCGATTTTTATCTGAAACCAAACAATCTCGCCGTCTGGAAAATTGCGAAGACAAGTAAAAATCTGAAATGATAAAGGTACTTTTTCAGACGCTTTTACTTAATCTGTATCGCAGTTTTGGTTATCCAAAAGTATTGCCGATAAATTTTACTTTACTGATTTCGACCGTTTGCAATTCCCGCTGTAAGACCTGTAATATTTGGAAGCAAATAAGAGACGATCTTTCTTTAGACGAGTGGGAGAAAACTTTAAAGTCAATTGGAAAAGCTCCATACTGGTTCACGATCTCTGGTGGGGAACCATTTCTCCAGAAACATATTGCTGATTTAGCTATCGCCATTGACGAAATTTGCAAACCCGGCGTGATCAACATACCCACCAATAGCCTCATGGGTGAGAAAATTTCCAATGATGTCGAGAAAATCTTGATACACTGTCCAAAAGCTCAAATTGTGATCAATTTATCCATGGATGGAGTAGGGGAGAAGCACGACATTCTTAGGGGTGCGCCGGGAAACTTTCCAAAAATTATTGAGAATTTTAAAAGGCTAAAAAAGCTACAAAATAAGTTCCCGAACCTGGTGGTAGGAATCCATACGGTGATCTCAAAGTATAACGTTGACGATGTGCCAGAGATACTTGATTTTGTTATGCAATTAAAGCCCGATCAGTTCATCACCGAAATCGCCGAAGAGCGGGTAGAACTTGATACAGTTGGACTGGATATCACCCCTAGTTTTGAAAAATATTCAAAAGCCATCAATTTGGTTTGTGACGAAATTAAATCACGAAAATACTCCGGTCTATCGGCTATCACTGAATCATTTCGACTCGAATATTACAACTTCGTCAAGCAATGGCGTCAAGGAAAGACAATAAGAATGAAGGACTTTGCCGGCTGGGCATCATGTCAGATTAGTTCCTGGGGAGAAGTTTGGCCTAGTTGCATCGGTGGCATACCTCTGGGAAACCTTCGAGACGTTAATTATGACTTCAAGTCTATCTGGTTTTCAAAGAAATCTAATCAAATTCGCAAAAGGTTAAAAAGCGGCAATGAGAGTTTTCCCCTGGCCAACGCCTTCTATTCCAACGCATTATGTAATTATGGTGTGTTTGCCAGAGTTCTATTAAATGTTTTTAAGCTAATTAAAATATGATCTCTCTCAAAAATGACGAATCGACAACCATCAATCTCCAAAAAGGCAAACTTGATATTTATTTGGGCTCGAAAAATAATCATGTCGTCATCGCTAAGTTAGCTCTCTGGTACAACTTCAAAGATAAGATCAAATCGGTAACGGAAAGATACTATGTCTACGATCCGAGATCGTTTAGCCCGGCCAAACCCGTTTCTCGAGCTAGAAAAATTATTGGCAATGGTGAGAAGATAATATTAGGATTGATCAGGAATCAGCTCTATTTCTCTGAAACCGGTTCATGGGACAAAAAACTCTCCCCTGAGCACCTTCAAATCGAATTGAAAGAACATAGCTTAATTCTGACCTGTCTCAGTCAAAACAATATCGAATTTCAAATAAAAAGATGAAAAAAAGAATGGCTTTTGTTACAGGCGGCTCTGGTTTCATTGGTCAGCACCTAATTGGTGAATTGATCGATTCAAACTGGCAAGTCACGGCTTTAGCTAGAACCAAACAAGCGGGAGGGAAAGTTGCTCGTCTCGGCGCAACTGCTATTTTCGGTGATTTGACCAAGCCCAAGTCCTATCAAATTCCGGAGAATACAACCCACATTTTTCATCTTGCCGCAGTTATTAGTCATGATAAAAATCTGGAGAAAGTAATTTTCAGAGTAAATGTTGGTGGTACTAATGATCTACTAGACAAAGCTCTGAAATTGAACGAACTTAGACAATTTATCCACATTTCAACCGTCGGTGTTTATGGAGTCGTAAATACAAAGGTTGGAAATGAGAAGACAACACCTAACCCACAATCTCCATACGAGCTGTCGAAATTACAGGCGGAACTATTGTTCAAAGACAAGGAATACCAAAAGATTCCCTTTACCATAATTAGGCCCCCTGTAGTTATTGGTTTTCTGGACAAAGCTTCTCCATTGGTTACGCTTTACCGATTAGTTAACAAGGGTTTATTTATCCAAATTGGAAATAGACCGATTGCCTTTCAATCAGTCTATGTCAACGACCTTGTTGATGGCATCATGACAACCATTGATCAATCGAAGGCTATCGGACAGGATTTTATCATGGTAGGTTCAATCGACGACTTCAATAATATCGGCAGAAGAATGGCAAGACTTCTAAACAAAAAGGTCTTCCCAGGCTATCTCCCCGTTTTTTTTGTCAGACTAATATCTCAACTTTCTAGTTGGACGAAGATTCTGGGTTTACCAGTCCCGATTCATCCACATTCTCTGACATATCTCCTCACCAACAGAATCTTCTCGAGTAATAAGGCCAAAAGAGTTTTGGATTTCAGATCTCAGGCAAATGTCGACGCAGTTCTTCCACAAATCGTGTCTTGGTACAAAGAATCAGTAGGGTAATTTCAGAGATTAGACTTGATTACTTGAAACAAGTCAGTAATATGCAAGTCTTTCCTGTCACTACTTATCATATTGGTCAAATAAATACCCTTTTGTTCAGGAATTTTGGGATCATATCCATGCATTCCCCTTACTGTGCTAACAGAGTAGTTATTAGGCAAAAAACACACACCGGGGTTAGCCAAGAAAAAAAGCTCGCCGTATTTTTCTAGTTTTCCCAGTTTGTACTTCTTTTTCAATTCTTGGTCCAAAAAGTATCCAGGCACCGTTTTTAGTCGTTTCATTATTTCTATACATTCTGTTGGTTCGACCTTATAGAAACGGATACTTGTCGAGTCGACTAGAAATTTAGATTCGAGGCCGGACAGCAATTTGCTGACATCGACATTTCTTGTCACCTTGACCATGCCGTGATCCGACCACAGCAAAAATTTGAATTCCTCTTGTCCCATCGCCGTAAATAAACCCTTAATGTGATTATCTAGTTCCAGAAGGGCACTCGTTAAGGGTTTACTTCCCCGGTCGTTGTTATGACTAACACTATCTAGATTCCACAACCTTATCCAAAAAAAGTCGTGATTTGGAATTTCCTTTAATAATAAGTCAACTTTGAACTTGTCGTTGTTGGGCTGTAAAAAAGAAAATTTTCTTTGGTTGTTTTTGTAAACACTCGGCCAGTCATGATAAAAGAAATTTGTTTTCTTTTCCCGCAGATAATCGAAGATGGTCTCTACCGGCAAGCAGCCTTTTTGACACCAAGCACTTCTCATTGCTGGCTCTACCATGGGAAGGAGGGAAAATGGAATTATTCTTGTACTTGTATAGTAACCATGGTTGGTCATAAATCGACTTAAGTTGAATAGAATATCTGTCGCTAATCTAGTTACCTTACCCAGGCATGTATGCTCAATAGATTCAAAATATCTGATCAATTTAAATGGAGAACTGTCTGAAAAACAAAACTCTCTCCAAATTCCGGTTACTTCCGGGTATTTGCCACTAATAATCGCTGCACCGATGCCGGTATATCCGAAAACAGTTTCCAAGCTTCCCCAGGAGTTATCTCTAGTCAGCTCTCTCAAAAACGGGGTTGATTTCAAATATTCAGGTTTGAATGAATCGAGACAAATTACAAAAGTCTTCATTTATTTCTAAATTGAAGTTAATTTCATAAAAAAATACTTCTTCCAGGCTGACACATAATCATCATACAACCCTAGGAATAATCGATAAGAATCAACAGAATTTTGAACCGGGTACACCTTGTTCAAAGTAGTACTGGCTTTATGTAATTTATCGCTAACCAAATAATAATCAGTTTTTAATGCCTGACATAGATAGACTAAGGATTGAAATATGGTTAGACCCGGGTCCAACCATCCAAAAACTTGTCGCGATTTCAGTTTATTGAAACCCAACAAACGTTTGATCCATCCAAATCTTAGAAATAACTGAGATGCCAGAATAGCAGGGTATATTATCAAAGGAACAGCGCCTAATCTCCGTCGCTCGAGTATTGAACGAAGATAGGGAAAAAAATACTGATAGGCGAACCTAGCGCTAGAAATATCGGTTAGTCCCAGATCAAATTTTGCCATCAGGACAAATTCTAATACCGCCAAGGCATCATCCTTTGCTAACAACCAGATTTGAATGTAATCCGGACTATTGGGTAATACCGGATTTAGCTTCATTTTTGTATATTTCTGTATTCTCTTCATCAATCCTGGATGTTCTTTTTCTAGCCCTTGATATTTCAAATGCCAGATTTTACTTAAATTAAGTAACCGCTGTCGATAGGTGGGTGCGTAAATTCCCGACTGTTGACATAATATCGTGCAACACTCTATGTACAATTTTGAAATATCATAAAAAAAGACACGGTGCTCCCAATCCTGCCAGTCATTTAGCCTTCCTGGCATATATGGGTTCCATAGAAAAATTGACGATAATCTATTTAAAATAAAACGTATGCCTTCCGAAATAGGTAGATCGCCGGGGAGATAATCTGGAATCTTATCAAGGTAGTTTTCTCCCCAAATCACCATCGAGGCATGCTTCATTTCATAATATTTAATAAATGGGGGAAGCTCATTTAATTTTTTTATTGGAATACATCGAAGGTCGAAGTAAAAGTCTTTTGCGGAAACCTCATAAAGTGAGAATCCTTTACTCCCCACTTTCTTTTCAATTTTAATCGCCGTTCTGTTAAGTACTACTTCGTTTATATCTTCGTCAGAAATTAGATAGATATCGTAGTCGTTTAATGGAATAATATTTTTATCTTCAACTAGGATACTCCCCTCTCCTCGACCGAAACCACCCACCAGAATAATAGAGCGGACCCCATCAATCTTGTTAATTTCCTTAATAGCGATTTTCAGGTGAGCCTCGACCAGCGAATCAACACGACTGTCTTTTAAGATGGTGAATTTACCCATATTTCAGTTTTTCACAAATAAATAGATTAGGTGAGCCCGGCTTGGCAGTAAACCAGACAAGATATTGTTCTGTAGCCCCATCCACATTTCTAGAGCTTTAGACAATGGAAACCAAAAAAACTTTGATTCTGCCAATGCTCCTTTCTGTTCATCGCTTCTTTTTATACCGGGGGGGAATGGTGGCATATCAATATAACCTGTCGTTTTCGGTTTTGGAGTGAGTTTATTAACCTCATCAATAGACAGATTCTTGAGTTTGCTAACTGTCATATGAGCTTGATTACCTTTGTTTGGTACAAAAATAACTAAGTTTCTAGTCAATTGGGTCATTCCCTTTACCCAATTCTTTCTCTCCGATTCCGTCCAGTTCTGGATCACTTCAGAGTTGGCAACTAGATCAACCTTACCAAAATGGTCTTTATAAAATCTTGGGGAGGTCAACTGTTGTCTGGTAAGTAATTTGATTTGGATTATGTCTCGGAGAGCAACGGGCAATAAATCGCTCTTCAGGATTCTTGTCAACGCTTTGATCTTTGCTTGTCTATCATCTACCACTATTATCTCGTTTGCTCCCGCGAGAAATGAGAACAAAATTAAGTCTAGGCTGAAACCATATTTCCCTGGCAAGCCGGCAATTATAACCTTTTTTAGTCGCTTGCCGTAAAACCATGAGCTCAGTTTGCGAAGTTTATTTACATACTCATAGCTACTCCCCAAACCTTCCCCTTCTAATAGATTAAGACGATACCAAAATTTTAGGTCAAAAAGATTTTTTGTAGTCATTCTCATAACCAGCCCTCCTGCTTATACCATTTCTTAGTCATAACTAGCCCTTGGTGGTAGTCAACCGAGGGTTTAAACTTTAGCTTCCGATAGAGTTTTTCAGAAGAAAAAAGACGATTCTGTGTAAAAAAATCGATCTGAGAACTGGTAATCAATGGAGTCCAATCAACCACTTTACGCATCAGGCCCTCTGAAGCCGACACTGGCAATCTACCGCCAAAAACCTTCCTTATTTCTCCGACTAAATCTCTAACTTTCAACGGTCTGGGTCCGGCTATTGTAAAAATCTGATTTTGGAAATTTTTGCTAATTATAATTCTCCGCATCGATTCGACGAAATCGTCAATATAAGTTGGATGTAGATAAGTTTTACCTCCACCTATCAGCACAAATCTACCGGATTTAATTGCTCTGTAAAGTCTCAGCACGTGTCTGTCCCCGGGGCCGTAAACAAATTCTGGTCTGACCATTACCCAGGGGACCCGACAGTTGTTTTTTATCCAAATCTCAGCTATAGCTTTGGTATACTCGTAGTCGTTGCCCGGGAGGAGTGGGTCCGTTTCTTTTCCAGGATGCTTCGAATTTACGATGGGTCCCAGAACCGATGGTGAACTGACGTGAACCAGGAGTTTGATTCCGCTTTGATTGACTGCTGTTGTCAGCAACTTTGTTGTTAAGAAATTAGCTTTGTAGTAATCATCAAAAACACATTCCCCATCACCAATCCTGCCCGCGAGATTCACGACGATATCAACGTCTTTGGTGGCCTGAGTTAAAATCTCACCATTCCATCCTAAGCCATAGATGACCTTTTCGACCCTTTTTTGATCAAAAGAATCGGCACTTTTTTTACTCACCAAGACCCTAACTTTTTCCGCCCATGATTGTTGAAGTGCAACCGTTACCAAATTCCTCCCCATGAAACCACTTGCACCGGTGACTAAAATTCTTGGAATCTTTCTGGGCATGTCAAGTATTATAATCTACACACATGGCTTGCATTACCCCCACTCATTTGTACCGACGTTATTTGGTCGATAA
>Ga0209211_10011719_pt1 | contig 11165 bp, 10 predicted proteins | sample RifGroA2_FD_183992 | JGI IMG/M metagenome (GOLD analysis project Ga0209211, IMG submission 183992) | Groundwater microbial communities from Rifle, Colorado, USA - Groundwater A2 (SPAdes) (version 2) | ecosystem: Environmental > Aquatic > Deep subsurface > Groundwater | place: Rifle, Colorado...
TATTCCTCTGCTCGCTGCTCAATTGCCTTGGAGGTGAGGATGCATCCTGTGTCATTGCCGAGCTCGATGATGCGAGCACACATGCACTTGTCCTCGCTGGTTTTAAGGGGAATTTCATATTCCTGGACCCCGTGCAGGGCCTGCCCTTCAATGATTTTGTCGGCAGCAAATCAGAGGTCCTTGCAAAATATTCCTATAATGGCCGCAGGATAAAAGGGCTCCTCTACAAGTTCAACAGCGCAACTTACGAGCAGTTCCGCGAATGAATCCCCGGGGTCTTATTGCAGGGAATCATTAATGCCCATCAGAGTTTTTGCACTGCCACTTTGTTTTCCTTCCGCCCATATTTTTCAATGAATCTTTTTATCTGTGGCTGCGTCAAAAGTATGTTCTTCGTGCCAAGGTGCATCACCACCGAGCTTGCGTTCGCGGTCCCCCATTTCAGCGCCTCATCGATTTTTTTCCCCTTCATTATTGCCGCACTAAATGCCGAGCCGAATGCATCCCCCGCGCCTGTGGCGTCTGCAACCGGCACATCAAAGGGCCGCATTGAATAAACCGATTTCCCGTCAGTTACATGCGCGCCGTGCCTGCCTTGCGTTATTGCAACAACATCTGCAAGGCCCGAAAGCTTTTCAAGGTTCCTGTGAACATCCGCCGAGCCCGTGAGCTTCATCGCTTCCCCGCTGTTTAGCAAAAGCACGCCGATTTTGCCAAATATCCTTCCAATCCCGCCGGCCCCCAGTTCAAGCTCTTTTTTTCCGGGATTGAATGCGACTTTAATCCGGTTTTCCCTTGCGTGCCGGGCAATTTTCTGCAGCAGCCGCGGGGATGAGTGCAGGGAAGTGATGTAGAGCCAATTTGCCCTGAGTTTCCCCCAGTTTATTTTCATTTTCCCCAACTGCCCTGTAGAGCCGCGGTAAAAGAGCACAATCCTGTCCCTGCCAAACCCTGTAAGGATCACGGAATATGCCGTGTTGGTTGCCGGAAATCCCGCAACCCTGCTGCAGTCAACCTTCTCTGATCGCAGCTGCGCGAGGATGTTTTTTGCAGCATCATCCCTTCCCAAAGCGCATACAGCCCCGGCCCACAGGCCAAGGCGCGCAAATGCCACTGCGCTGTTGGTTGTCCCGCCGCCGGTTGAATATTCCATTCCAGAAATCTCAACCTTTGTGCCGGGCAGGAACACGCACCCCTTTGAGCCAAAATTCTCCTTCGGGACATGGACAAAAACGTCCTCGGTTGCAGCGCCTATCGAAATGACATCAAGCATCCTTTTCACTGCAATCCAATGCTTTTTTCTATTAATAAAGCAAATGGTGCCAGTGGAGTAATTCAGGGCGTGGGGGTGAATCCTTATTGCCATTTCCCGAGCCATATATTTTGCGGATTATGGGCCGGGCATTGGACAAAGGGGTTTTAAGTGCACCTCATTTCGGATGGGGCCGCTGAAGTTGGTTTTAACCATATTAACCAAGTTAGTGCTGTTAGTAATGTTGGTAAATAATACAACTTCCTCTTCCGGCATATACAAATCCTTAAAAAAAGGCCTTATATTGCAGGCACGGCTCTTTGGCATGGCGGCCTTCAGGACTTTTCCCGCAGAGCTGCCAGCCCAATAAACTTTAAATTCTCCCATTGCCTAATCAGTATACACTTTAGGGGGTGCTCGTTTGGTGAGAGTTGCAATAAACGGTTTTGGAAGGATCGGAAGGCTGGTGCTGCGCTGCGGCATAGGTGAAAAGAACATTGAATGGGTAATCAACCACCCGCAGGGAATTGAGAGCGCAAAGCACCTGCTCAAATATGATTCGGTTTACGGGAAATTTGACGGCGAGATCAGATCTGACGGCGATACCCTTATCGCCGCGGGCAAAAGAGTGAAAGTGATCTCAGTTAGGGACAAGCCCGAAAAGCTGCCGTGGAAAGAGCTCAGGGTGGATGTCGTGATTGAGAGCACGGGGGTGTTTCGCGGCAAGGACGATGCCGGCGGCCACATTCGGGCAGGCGCGGCAAAAGTGATAATTTCCGCCCCCGCAAAAGGCGACATAGAAAGCTATGTGCTTGGGGTGAACACTGGCAATCTCGGCAAGTCAGCTGACGTGATTGACAACGCCTCATGCACCACTAATTGCCTCATGCCGGTGCTCAAGGTGCTCAATGACAAGTTCAAGATCAAAAGGGGCTTCATGACAACAATACATGCCTACACTTCCGACCAGAACCTTGTCGACGGCACGCATGATGACCCGCGCAGGGCGCGCTCTGCAGCGCTCAACATCATCCCCACAAAAACGGGCGCGAGCGAAGCTGCGGCAAAAGTGATCCCTGGCCTTAAAGGCAAAATAGACGGGAAAGCCATTCGCGTCCCTGTCCCTGTGGGCTCTCTTATAGATGTCACTGCAGAGGTCGAGAAGGCAACCAGCGCTGAGGAAATAAATGCTGAAATGAAAAAGGCATCGGAGGGCAGCCTGAAAGGGATACTGGAGTACAGCGAGGACCCGCTGGTATCTTCTGACATCATAGGAAACAAGCATTCGAGCGTCTTTGATTCAAAGCTCACGAAAGTAATAGGCGGGAATTTAGTGCAGGTAGTCGCATGGTATGACAACGAGATGGGCTACTCGCAGCGCATAGTGGATGTGATAAAGACCCTGAAGATGTGAAGCAACCGTTTCGTCGGTTGGGTGCGACGCACTGCCTCCGGCAGGGCTGGCTGCGCATTCAAGCAACCGTTTCGGCTGGAAGCGACGGCTGCCTCCACAGGAGGCATGCCATATAATTACGCTTATAATGAAAAAACAGGGATTAAATTATAAATGCGGCAAATAATGTTTCTTTTTGGCAAAATGTTTGGGGTTACGTATATATTCCCATCCGCACCAACTCATTTATGCCACTCATTGACCTGTCCAAAAGTAGCGGCCTGCCGCTAAAGCTTGATGCTGAGTACAAGTTATTGTTCGGGCGCGGGGTTGAAAATGCGAAAGCTGATGCCCGCACTCGGGAGAGAATGGAAGCGGTCCTGAAAAACCCTGCAGTGGAGGCCCCGCCCGAATTTTATTACATGTACCGCAACATCCACCTCAAAAAGGATGCTGCAAAAATTGACAAAAGCAATTTACGATACGATATAACTGTTTTGCCCCCGTTCAATGTGGGAGGGGAGTACAACAAGACTTTTGGCCACTACCACCCTAAAGTCGCTGGAACCGACACGTGGTTTCCTGAAGTTTATGAGGTATTGCACGGGCATGCGCACTATTTATTGCAAAACGGCGAGGAATTCCTGGTGTTTGATGCGCGCAGGGGAGACAAGTGCTTAATGCTCCCGGGATTTGCCCATGTTACCGTAAACCCGTCCGAGAGGGAGCCTTTGGTGATGGCAAACTGGGTCTTTCCCGGATTTGAATCGGATTACAAGCCGATAGAAAAAATGGGCGGGGCGCAGTACTTTGAGACGCACCACGGCTTTGTGCCCAATAAAAAATACAGCGATATCCCGCACGTAAAGCTCATTGCGCCAAAAATATTTCCCGAACTCGGGCTTTCAAGAAGGCCCCTCTACACTGAAGGGACTGCAAACACCAAAAAGTTCAGCTGGCTTTTCGAGCCGCAGAACTTTTCAGAGCTGTTTGCAAAGTACAGGGAAATTTGAAAGCTAAAGGATCATTTCTACAGGGCCTCCCCATTCCAAAATCCATATCCAAATTTCAACTGAAATAAAGGCTTACCCGAATAGCAAATAAGGCAACTGTCGCACCCATCCTCCCGAAGAGGATTCCGCCAACCCAAGTTTGCACAAACAGCCCCAAACTGTTGCTTAAATGCGAAGCCAGCCCTGCCGGAGGCAGTGCGTCGCACCCAACCGACGAAACGGTTGCTCTTAAACTGCGAGCTCGGGCGAGCCAAGTCCATACGCAGTATGGCCTATCGCACCCAACCGACGAAACGGTTGCTTTTCATGTTTTCCCCTCCAATAAATGCCTTGCTGTTCACATGCACAATTGCAAAATTTTCGCCAAGTTAATTATAAATACTCCGCCCCACATTCTCATTTTACCTTCAGGGCTGGTGATCCCCTGAGAGGTGGGATAGGGATTTTGGATGCAGTACAAAAGCGCGTTCGACTACAAGCTTGAGGGAAAAACTGTTTTTTTGCGCGCAGACCTCAACAGCTCGGTTGTTGAGGGGCGCGTTGTCCTCTCATCAAGGCTGCGTGAACACTCAAAGTCGGTTTATGCCCTGAGCGAAGAGGGCGCAAGGGTTGTCGTGCTATCCCATCAGGGAAGGCCGGGAGAGGATGAATTCATCGAGCTCAAAAGGCATGCCGATTTCATAAAAAAATTCACGGGGAAGGGAGTAAAGTTCGTGAAATGGGATGAGGATTATGCCGGCGCGATAAAAGGGATGAAGGATGGAGAGATCATACTGCTCGACAACACAAGGTTCCAAAAGGAGGAGCAGGAGGACAAAACCGCAAAGGCGCACTCAAAGGATGAATTCATTGCAAAACTCGGCCCGTTGGGGGGGCTGTTTGTGCAGGATGCACTGAGCGTGTGCCACCGCAGCCATGCAAGCGTTGTGGGTTTTCAGCCATACATGCCCTGTGTCGTGGGGCCGGTGCTTGGGCGCGAGATGGATGCACTCTCAAAGCTTGCAGGCCCTGCAAAGAAAGGCAGGCTCGTTGTGCTCGGCGGCTCAAAGCTCACCGATTCGGTGAAGATACTTGACGGGATGCTTGAAAATGGCATGTGCAATGAGGCATGCATTGGCGGGCTTTTTGGCGAGCTGTTCCTCAAGGCGAAAGGAACGGATTTTGGCCGCAAGGAAAAGTTCTTTGAGGAAAAAGGCTTTGGCAGGATGCTGCCGCAGGCAAAAAAGATCCTTGAAAAGCACGGCTCAAAGATAATACTGCCCCAAGACCTTGCACTGGAAATCCCCAATGGCGCCCATTCAAAGCGCAGGGAAATCAAGGCGCAGGAGCTTCCTTCGGAATTCAGCACGATGGACATCGGGCGCGAGACAACTGAAGTATTCAAAAAGAAAATACGCGCTTCTGAAGTTGTGGTGTTCAATGGCCCCATGGGGGTTTATGAGAAGACAAGGTTTTCCATCGGCACAAAAAAGATCCTTGAGGCAATTGCCTTCCACCGCTGCTTTTCAATAATAGGCGGCGGGGACACAGAGCGCGCCCTCACATCATTTGGCCTTGTGCCGCAGGACTTCTCGCACGTGTCACTTGCAGGGAAAGCGCTGCTTGAATACCTTTCAGGCGACCCGCTCCCCGGCCTTGAGATACTTGAAAAAAAGCAATAGTGGAATTTTATCCTTTTTTCAGGGGCTTTTTTGCCCCCGGATTTCCTTTTTTGCACTTGCAGTTATTTTGCCATTTTGCCATTATGCAGGGCCGGCCGCTATGAAACCAATTTATACTACTTACACCCATTATTGAGTGATTCTTATGCCGCGGCCAAACCAGATAAACGACCTGAAGGCGGGCCTGAACGAGCTGATAGCAAAGTTCACCCCCCAGAATGCAGAGAGCGGCTCCAAGCAGGCTGAGCGCACAAGGCACCTTCTTGGTGAGCTCGAAAAATTCAATTCCCAGCTCTCAAGCCTTGAGAACACTGTGTCGGTAGGCGTCCCCCTCGCGGAAGCCACCGATGCGATCGAGCGCCTCAATGCAGTGCAGAGCAGCCTTGACAGCATGGAAACGCAGATCAACAATTACCTTGTCACGCTGCGCGAGCTAAAGGAGAAAAATGACGAGCTTGCGGCAATTTTTGCCACAAAGGCTTCAAAATCGCAGCTCGAAAGCCTTGCAAACAAGGTCGATTCCCTCGGGGCCCTCTACAGCCAGCAGGGGGTTGCAGAGACCAAAAAGACACTCAAGTCACTCACTGACCTCATGGAGCGGCTTGGGGAGCGGGTGGATCTGCTTGAAAAAAAATCCCGCTCCGATGCCATTTATCCCCAAACTGAGCAGGCCGCAGCGAGGCCTGCTGCAGGCGGCGGGCAAAAAGGCGTGTTTTCATCCTTTGCAGGTGCCATAAAGAATCTTTTCGGGATGCATTAGCCTTTGGGGGAAAAAAATGGCTCAGGGCAAAAAAAAGGAATTTGCAAAGACATTTGATGGAAATCTTGACGCTTTTGTGGTCCTCAAAGGCCAGGATGACACAGAGCCCCTTGAGGAGCTGCGCTTCATACAGGCGCAGGTGAACATGCTCAGTTCAAAGACCGAAAGGGTTTCGCGCCTGCTTTCGCATGCAGAAACTGAAGGGTATTCTGCCCAGGGGCTACGGAGGCTTTCGGACATTGAAAAGAAGACACGGCTTTTATCCACAAGGTTCTCGCTCAGCTCAGTGCTCCTCTCCGAGATTGAAAAAAGCATAAACAGCTATAACAATTCCCTAAGGGGCCTTGCCCCCCTTGACAGTTCAAAGCTCCTTGCCGACAGGGTCGGGGAGATAGAGCGCATTGAAGGCGAGTCGCGCACCTATAATTTCAAGAACCTGTTTATGGACATGGCGGAAATAGCAAATGATGCCGAGCGCAGGATAAACAGGCTTGAGGGCATGAATGCAAGGGAGGGGAAGGGCGGGTGAAGTACAAGGAAAAGGACTGCGAGAACTGCGATGGCCTAAGTGACATTAACTTTGCCCAGTGCAGATTATGCGTCAAGCCGACGGCGGACCTTGACCTTGTCATATACAAAAGCAAGCTTTTCACAAAGCAGCACTACATCAGGGAAAAGCAGTTCGTGATGTACCCTTTTTTTGTCGATGTCCTCATAAAGCCGGTTGAAGGCAAAGTGCTGGGCTCATATCAGGTCAAGGATGCAAATGTCGAGATTGTTTCCATTGAAAACCAGATCAGGCCCACTTATGTCATAAAAACGCCGCAGTTCGAGAGGAACTATGACGAGCTCAAGGAGCTCTACAAGAAATATGAGCAGAGGGACTTTTCCGACCCGCTCCTCAACACGTGGATAAAAAAGCTCGGCATCCTCAACTACCTCCTGCTAGACCCGCACATACAGGAAATAAACATCAACCCGCCGGAATTCCAGACGCCCTTTATTGTGGTGCATGACGAATTCCAGGAGTGCCAGACAAACATTTACCCCTCGATAGATTTCCTTGAATACCTTGCAACCCGCCTCAAGCTCGAGTCCGGAAGGCCCCTCAACAAGGCGCAGCCGCAGCTTGACGGAGAGCTGTTTGTCGACAACCAGCGGGCAAGGGTGGAAGCCGTGACGCCCCCGTTTTCAGTTCACGGCATTGGCTATAGCATAAGAAAGCACAGGGAAAACCCGTGGACCCTGGTTTTGTTCCAGAAAAACAAAACCCTCAACGACCTGTTTTCAGGCCTTATGTCATTTGCAAGGAAAGACCTCGCTTTTGGGGGCACTGATCCTTGAGATATTGCCCAAATACAGGATAATCACAATTGAGGACACGCAGGAGCTGCCGGTTGACAAGTACAAGAGCCTGGGCCTGGATCTCCTCTCTCTCAAGGTGAGGTCGGCGCTCATGGCTGAAGGGCTTGAGATTTCCTTCGAGCATGGTCTGCGTACATCCCTGCGCCTTGGAGACTCGTGCCTGGTGCTCGGTGAAGTGAGGTCGGAGGAGGCAAAAATACTATATGAGGCAATGAGGGTCGGTGCAATGTCAATGAGCGTTGCAGGGACGATCCATGCAGACAACCCTTACGGCGTCTATGACCGGCTGGTCAACGACTTAAACGTGCCAAAGGGCTCGTTCAAGGTAACTGACCTCATTGTGATTATCAAGCAGATAAAATCGCCAAGCGGCCTGCACCGTGACAGGAGGGTGACACAGGTCACCGAAGTGCTCAAGGAATGGAATGACGAGCCGGTATTCCAGGACCTTTTGGTATACGATCCAAAGACAGATGCACTCAAAGCAACAGACATCCTCCTTAAAGGCAAGTCAGTGCTGATAAATGAGATAATATCAAAGACGCGCGGCTACAGGAATTACGATGCCGCCCTGCGCGACATCTTTTTGCGCGGCTGGGCAAAAAACGAGTACCTGCGCCTCATTGGAGATAACGACTCGCGCCTTGAGGCGGAATATACTTCCAAGGCAAACATGGTATTCACTGCCCTTTTTGAAGAGATTAACCCGCTGGAAAAGGCGGATAACATTGAAAAGTTCCAGTCAGAGTTCACAAAAAGGGTAAGCGCGCTTTTGCAGCAACAGCAGGGCGGCTGATGGGATGTACTTTGGCTTTGTCTATGAGCTTGGCAGAAAGTTCCCTCTGGTGCCGCCGATCGACAATTGGGACGAAAAATTCGAGCTTGTCGAATTTCCCTACAGCTCTTCTGAAGTGGCATCCGGCAGCCTGATATGCATGATTGCAGCATCAGCACTCGCGCTGCTCTTACTGCCCCTGCCGCTGCTCCCTTATATGTTTGCATTTATAGGCGTGATCCTTTCTTTGGGCTCCATTGTATGGGCAGTGAGCATCGAGTACAGCCAGCGGGTTGTGGCTTTCCGCGAGGAGATGCTGCAGGCCCTGCTTGAAATTTCAAACTACATCTCGCTCAATACAAGCATGGAAGCTGCGATCTCCTTCTCATCACAAAACGTAAGCGGCACGCTCGGCAAGCAGCTGCGTGACATTGTGGAAAAAATAGCTTCCAAAGAATACATGACGCTTGGGGAGGCATTCGGCCACTATATCCCCATATGGCTCAGGATAAACCCTGAATTCGTAAAAGGCCTCACCCTCCTCCAGACTGCAATAGAGACGCAGGCCTCTGAGAGGGCGGCAATAATCGATGAAGTGATTGAAACAGTGATACTTAGCTACTATGATTCGGGCAAGAGGGCAACCGAAAACCTTTCCAACCAGACAAAAACACTCATTTCAGTCGGGGTGCTCGTCCCGATGATGTCGCTCATACTCCTCCCGCTCATCACGATATTTTTGCCCCAGCTCACGAACGTGCCGCTGCTCATATTCATTTATGTGGTCTTTTTCCCGAGCATGCTCCTTTTCATGTCCATGAACTTTGCGACCAACAGGATACAGGTCAGCACGATAGAAGTTTCCACAAGCCCGCGATTTAGCGAAATCCCCGCCCTTTGGTACGAGCTGGCTTTCGGCCTTGCAGTGATATTCTTCATATTTCCGGGGATGCACATACTTTCAATCAACATGGAGACCCCTGCAGGGGTTGCAAGGGAGTATTCGCTTGAATCGGTATTCGTCGTCTGGCTTGGCCTTTTCGGGATATTTCTTGCAATCGAACTCCTCGCATTCCTCTATGCAAAAAGGAATGAGCAGGTGTGGCTTGAGATGGATGAGACGGAGCGTGATATCCCCCATCTCCTGCAGATTTTTGCAAGTTACCTCTCATTGAACCGCTCGATGGAAAGCATACTTGGCGATGTCGTGAATGACTACGAGCGGCACGGGTTTGGCGGGCACGCGACCGTGAAAATCATAAGGGCGCTAAAGGAAAAGCTTGACAACACGAAAGCTTCGATCCGCACCACGATGGAAAAGACCCTTCCGCAGCTTGCACCCTCGCGCAGGATGGTGCAAATACTCAGAAGGATCGCGGGCTTTACCGAAATAGACCAGAAGAGTGCCGCAAAATCTGCAAAGATGATCCGCTCGCAGACTCTCTCGATATACAAGCTTGACGACTATATCCAGACACTTCTTGCAGAGACGATTTCCATCGTGTCAATTTCCGTCACCGTGCTCGCCCCGCTCCTTGCAACCACTGCAACCGTCATGGCGGCTGCCATCGTGATGTCGCTTGAGTTCATCCAGCAGAAAATCAACACGGTCCTGCTCGCAGTCGGAAGCGAGACAATTGACCTTGAGCTTGCAAAAGTGTCCTCGATAATCCCGCCCACGGTCCTTGAGCTCATAGTGGGGCTGTATTTTCTGGAAACCACAATAATACTTTCAGTCTTCCTTGCAAATATCCAGAGCGGGACTGACAGGTACAGGATCGCCAAGGTAATATTTTCAAACACCCTTCTCGCATTCATGATTTACACTTTCATGCTTTTCGGGGGATATTTTGCGTTCACGGAGATAATATTCAAGGGGGTTTTGGTCAGATGAACACCACAGTTGAAACCATAATCGAGCTCGTCATTGCGGTCGCGGCTTTCGCGCTCATAATAATGTATTTTGTAGGCGCGCTGAAGTGATTACATGCAGACTATAGAGCTTGTCGGGTACATGGTCTTTACAATAGTCGTGGCGGGCCTTATCACCATATTCATGTTCAACATGGATTTTGCAGGATTGCAGGGGGCAATATCATCAATGCTCATGCCAGGCCAGCAGCCAAAGGGCGAAGGGGTGCGCGAGGTCAATATAAACCAGTTCGCGGGGAAAGTGAATTCCTGCTGGCAGCAATGCCTTGCGGCAGGGGATCAGGACTGCGGGCTCATGCTAATTTCAAAGGAAGGGGCAGGGGATGAAAACATCACTGTAAGTACGCTGCGCGACAAATTCCGCAAGCTCAACTACTGCACAAGCTGCAACGTGCAGGTCCTCAATGCCCCCGTAATGCTCCCTGCGGTTGTGAAAGTGACATGCAAAGCCGGTAAAATTTCAAAAATTATAGTCGAATGAGATTATTGCCACAATCCCAAATTACTGCTCTTTTGGGCTTTTTCCCCTCAGTTTACGGTTATGGCGATATCCGCGCTGCTTGAATTGCCGTCCGAATCGGTTGCGCGCAGCGAGAGGGTGTGCATCCCTTTTTGTGAAATGGTGAATTCTGTTTCCGGAGGTTGTTTGCCGCCTGCCAGCAACTCGCCATCAAGGAACCATTGTGCGTTCACATCAAGCCCGTTGGGGCTATAAGCCGCCCCTACGGCCTTTACAGTTGCTCCGCTTGCAAGGCTTAGCGATCGTGGAGAAGCAAAAGCTGAAACAAATGGCCTTAGGCGCAAGGGTGGCAGGCGCTCAATTGTGTGGTCGGATTTTTCCTTATAAAGCCAGAACCTCACTTGTGCGGTTTTGCCCCCCCTCATGGGAATTGAGCGCGTGACCGCATATTTTTGGGCACCTTCCTTTTTTGTCCCGAACGAAAATTTCTGCGATGCGGCCTCATTGATTATGCGCATGATCCCGTCCTGCATATGGCTTGCATACTCATCACC
>Ga0209211_10011721_pt1 | contig 11164 bp, 6 predicted proteins | sample RifGroA2_FD_183992 | JGI IMG/M metagenome (GOLD analysis project Ga0209211, IMG submission 183992) | Groundwater microbial communities from Rifle, Colorado, USA - Groundwater A2 (SPAdes) (version 2) | ecosystem: Environmental > Aquatic > Deep subsurface > Groundwater | place: Rifle, Colorado...
GTAGTTCATCAGTTTGGAAACCTATCCTATACAAATAAAAGAAAGCTGCGTCATACTTTGTTCTTGATTTTTCAATAATATCTTCGCCATATTCACATAAATCAAATGAACAACCACAATCTTCTCTTAAGAAAAATCTATATGAATTAGTGCGTATTGCCTCGCTGTCAACCCAAAGAGATTTTTTAACCATTGGAATTTTTTAATAAAACCCAAGGACAAGACTCCGAAGAATCTTCTCCCTGGGAAAAAGAGGTGATATATTATAGGAAGTTAACTAATATATAAAGTTTTTGGTTGGTATCTACTATAAAATGGTAACAAAAATAAACAAATTAATATTTGCCCTTTAGAAGCCATGAAATTTGGCACCCTGACGTCTTTAAACAAAGGCTTTTGAAAATCTGCTTTATAAATTACTGAAATTTCTGCAAAAGCTTTATAAATGCACCATCTGTTTATTTTCCAAAGATGGTGGTTATCAAAAGACTAATTGCTAAAGGTTTTAAATCGTTTGCCAACAGAACAGAACTTTTATTCGGAAATGGATTTAACTGTATAATAGGGCCAAACGGATCAGGAAAAACTAATATCAGCGACGCTTTATGCTTTGTTCTTGGAAAATCTTCTGCTCATGAAATGAGAGCTGAAAAATCAGCAAATTTAATTTTTAATGGGGGGAAAAAGGGAAGTCCTGCAAAAGAAGCTGAGGTTACAGTTGAGTTTGACAATTCTGAAGGAAAATTTTCTATAAAGGAAAGAGAAGTAAGGATAACTAGATTAGTAAAACATAATGGTACAAGTATTTACAAAATAAATGAAGAAACAAGAACAAGACAACAAATTCTTGAACTACTGAACTCGGCAAAATTAGATCCAGACGGACATAATATAGTTTTACAAGGTGACATTGTCTCTCTGGCAGAAATGAAGTCAGTAGAAAGACGCCAAGTAATAGAAGAAATTGCTGGCATTTCAATGTATGAAGAGAAAAAAGAAAAATGTCTTAGTGAATTGGGAAAAGTAGATGCAAAACTAAATGAAGCTGAAATAATACTGACTGAAAGAGAAGTCAATCTGAGAGAACTAAAAAAAGAACGAGACCAAGCTATAAAATATAAGGAAATTCAAGAATCACTGAAAGACCATAAAGCTACTTTTCTAAACCTGCATATAAAGGAAAAACAAGAACGAGTAGAAGAAACAGAAAAAAGGAAAAAAGAAGCTGAAGATAAAACTGAAAAAATAAATCAGGAAATAAATTCTATAAAAGAATTAATAGGTAAAAATAAAGAAGAAATAAATAAAATTAACAATGAGATAGAAGTCAAAAGCGAAAAAGACCAAGTAGTACTTAGAAAATATATAGAAGAATTAAAAACAGAAGTAGTCAAAGCTGGTTCCAGGCTTGAAGTCTGCCAGAATGAAATAACGAAAATAAAATCAAGAAAAGATCAGCTAAATAATAATATAAAAGAAGTAGAGGAGAAAATAAAAGAACTTAAATCTAAAAGGCAAGAAAATGAGCAGGAATTAAAAAAGTCAAACAATGAAGAAAAAGATTTGGAAAAACAATTAATGGAATTTAGGGGAAAAAATGGTATAGACACAGATATAAATAAATCTTTGGAGGAAGCTGATAAAGCATTTGATGACATAATTTTAAAAATAAACAAGCTTAATGAAGAGAAACAAAATATAATTAGAAGTAAAGATCAAATAGTATTTAAATTAAACTTGGTAGAAGAGAGGCTTAAAACTCTAAAGGAAAGCCAAAAAGAATTGGATGATCTAAAAAACAAAAAGAAAAAACTAAAAGATGTTAATGAAGACTTATCTAAATCACTAAACGAAGATTCTTCTTATTCATTACAATTAAATAAGTTAAGACAAGAAATATCTCAAAATATAGAAGAACTTGCTAAACAAAGATCAAGGCAAATAGGCATTCAAGAAAGAAGTCTGGGAGATTTAGCTGTAAGAAAAATTGTAGAACTAAGAAATACAATTAAAGGAATTTATGGAACTGTATCTAGTCTAGGAGAAATAGAAAGCAAGTATTCATTGGCATTAGAAGTTGCAGCAGGCCATAGAATCAATAGTATTGTAGTAGATACAGATGCTGTAGCGCAAAAATGTATAGAGCACCTAAAAAATAATAAATTAGGAGTAGCAACATTCTTGCCTTTGAACAAAATAAAATCCAGAATAATTGAGTCCAATGTAAAAGAAATATTAAACCAAAAAGGCGTTCATGGCTTGGCAGTTGAATTGGTAAGCCACGAGCCGAGGTACAAAGATGTATTTTCTTATGTATTGGGCTCAACTGTTATAGTAGATAATTTGGAGACAGCTAGAAAAATCGGCGTTGGTAGAGCAAGAATGGTTACCTTAGAAGGTGATCTTGTTGAACCTTCTGGAGCAATGGTAGGCGGCTATAGAGTTCAAAAAACAGGCTTTGGGTTTAAAGAGAGAGAAATAAATGAAAATGTAGATAACTTAGAAGAGCAATTAAATAAACAAAAAACACTATTTTCCCATGTAGAAAATAAAAAAATAAGTGGTGAAGAACTAATAAGAAATTTAAGAGAAGAAAGGGCAAATATTGAAGCAGAGATATTGAAAATTGAAAAAGCATTAAACTTGGAGGAAGACACAAGCAATCTAATAAATGGAAAAAAAGAACTTCTTGATGAACAAAAGAAACTTGAGAAAGAATTAATGATTATAGAATCAAGTATAAAACATGAAACAAAAGAATTAGAAGACACTAAAAGCAAAAAGCAGATACTAAAAGATAAACTTGCAGATCCTAGCCTGTCAAAGAATTTGGAAAAATTAGAAGATAAAAGATTAAAGATAAAAGAAAAGTTGCTTGAAATACAAGGCAATATAAAAAATATAGATACACAGATTGTATCTATGCTTCTACCAGAAAAAGAAAAAACTGAAAAAATAATTAAACAGCAAGACAAAGAGTATGATGATTTTGTGAGAGAATTGGAAAATGTAAAAGAATTGATAAAGAAAAGAGAGCAAGAACTTAAATCAAAGGAACAAGAAGAAAGGAAATTCCTGTCTAATTTTAAAGACATTGTAACAAAGAGAAATAAATTAACTGAAAAAATACAGAACTCAGAAACAGACATAGCAAGAGAAGAAGAAAAATTAAAAGGGAGTGAACAAAAGTTAAATAACATAAACATTGACAGAGCAAAGGCTGTCGCAGAAAAGGAAGCTTTAGAGAAGGAATTTGAGCCATTTAAAGATGCAAAAATAAAAAGAGGACTAAATCTCGAAGAATTAAAAATAAAAATACGTGACGACGAGAAAACCCTGAATAGTATAGGAAATGTAAACTTAAGAGCTTTAGAGGTTTATGAACAGATACAGCAAGAGTATGATAAAATTTTAGGAAAAGTTGGTAAATTAAAATTTGAAAAAGATGACGTTTTGAAAATGATGACAGAAATAGAAAGCAAAAAAAAGGATATTTTCATGAAAACTTATAATGTTATAGTTAAAAATTTCAAAGAAATATTTAATCAGCTGACAACAAAAGGGGAGGCACAAATAACACTTGAGAACCAGGAAAATCCTTTTGATGGCGGTATTGATATTAATGTAAAAGTCAGCGGTTCTAAATACCTTGACATAAGGAGCTTATCTGGCGGAGAAAAAACTATGGCTGCACTACAAGAATATGATCCGTCTCCATTCTACTTACTAGATGAAGTAGATGCTGCTTTAGACAAAAGGAACTCAGAATTATTATCTAAATTAATACAGAAATATGCACAAAAAGCCCAATACGTTGTAATTAGCCATAATGACAGCATTATTTCAGAAGCAAATTATATTTATGGAGTTTCAATGCAGGAAAATGTAAGCAAAGTTGTTAGTTTAAAAGTTTAATTATTCTTCAACTTTATCTTTTATATCTTCAACATCTTCGCTGGATTTATTTTTTATCTTCTTAGAACTTTTTTTATCCTTGCTACTAAATATAACAACTAATAAAATTATCACTAGTATTGTTATAACTATGCCTAAAATATAATATTTATATTTACCAATAGAACTTTTATCATTATTAACTTTGATAACACTTGTAACATTATTAAACTGAATTCTTTCCTCTTCACTTACAAAAGCTTTTCTAATAAAAGACTTAAATTTCTGCCAGTATGATATTTCATCTACTGGTTTTTTACCATTGTCTAAACTTGTTTTTAATGGCTGTGCTATTTGTGTAGTTTTTTCTTTTACATTTGTAATTTCTATATTAAATTTCTTAGTAGTTAATAATGGCCCATTCTTAACATTCAATGACACTACACTGTCATAACTGCCTAATTTTACATTTATATTTGGAGCAACATAAATATAAACTATTTCACTTCTTCCAGGATCAATACTTACAGCACTTGGAGCCAAAGTCGAGAATGTTGCCGCGTTACCGCTTAAAAATAAACTAAACTCTGCCTTTCTTACACCATTGTTTTTAATTTCTATAGGAACTGCAGTACTTGAATCATAATAAACAACCAAATTTGTATATTTGGTTTCTATACTTGGCTTATAGCAATTTTCTGCATCTTTGACATCTATACTTAATTCATCAATGTCATTGGCTGAGACAGAACTATCGTCAGTTGCAACAGCTCTTAATTTTACATCATATTCCTGGTCTTTTACTGAATCTATAGGAGATGCTTTAACCACAACTTTCTTCTGTTCCTTAGGATCTAGTGTAAATACTCTGTCTTTTTCATCAAGCACTATCCAAGAAGGCGCCTCTAGTTCTAATCTATAACTTTTTTTCACCTCACCATCATTTGTGATTAACGCTTCATAATTATTTACTGCGCCTTTGCATGCATCTACTTTATCGTACAGAAATTTAACATCTACAGAATGGCATTTTCTAACAGTTATACCAAAGTCTGTTACAGATTTTGCATTTCCTTTCTCTGGAACAACAGTAAGTCTTATCCCATAATCCCCAGCAGAACCATAATTTGGGGCAAATATTAGATTAAATGTTCTAGCTTCCTGATCTTTTAGGACAAATTCATTCTTTTCAACTCTTACCCAAACTGGGCCATCAATATTTATCTTGTAGCTGTTTAATGTTGTTCCACTATTTTTTAAATTTAAAGGTATAACAACATAACTTCTGTCGCATAAATTATAAGTATTATTGCCGCTAACTTTTAAATTAAAATCATAACAAGAATTAACATTTAAAAATATAGGCAATGATTCCCTCACTCTGCCGCTCTCGCTCTCTGATATTAAAGTAAGAACATAATCACTTGGATCAACTGGAGAATTTACAAACAACAAAATAGTTTTGCTTTCTTTCTTTCCCAATACCAATAGGTTATCACTTAAACTTGCTCTTGGCGCAAGATTTCCATTTAAACTTAAACGAAAAGTTTCTGAATATTCACCATTATTAGTTAAAGTTATACTATATTGTATTGGATCATTTGGACAAGATGTTTTTGAGTTAGGCAAAGCAGACAGACTTACACTATAACAATTCTTTACTACAACATCATGGCTTACAGTTTTAGTGTCATCTGCAGCACTTGCCTCAATCTGCAAATTATAAGTGCCTGGTTCAGCTGACTGACTTGGTGTAATATATGTAAAAACTGTCTTTTGTTCTCCAGCACTTAAAATAAAACCACTAGGAACTACTGTTGCCCAAGAAGAAGCACTGCCTTTTAAATTTATAGTGTATTCCTTAACAAGATTATTATCATTTTTTATTATATGTGTAAATTGCCCGGTCTCTCTAGGACATAAATTATCACTTAAACCTTGAGGAGTAATTTCTACAGCATTGACAATAGATAAAATTAAAAGAAAACCAATAAATAAAATTATACTTCTTCCTTGCATTAAAAAACACCTTTTTTGTGCTTAGTAATAAGTCTGTCCTTCAATACCTTTATCGTCTCTTGAGGAAAGTTTCTTTACAAGCACTACTACAACTAGCAATACTAAAACCACTAGCAATACTAAAAATGCCCATGTGAATGCTGTCTTTAAATTTAATTCTTTATTTTTATTTTCAAGTACTTCAACGCTTAAACTTTTCTCTGCAACTAAAGCATTATCGGACATTACTTTTACTGTAAAAGTCTTTATGCCTTTCATTCCAGGCTTAGGCGCTACATAAACATAAGCATCAGATGCACTATTTGATTGCACTACTAAAGTACCTGGATCAACTTTTGAATTTGCCCAGTCACTTACTCCGACTAAATCAAATGTATAAGCTATAGTCTGCTGACCTAGATTGCCTAAACTTAATTTGAATACTGCTCCATTTCCTTCTTCCAATCTTTGAGCTTGGCTATCTACATTTAAAGTAGTTACTGGCTTTGAAGGCTGAGCTGGAGGAACAACAACTTGAGTTCCTTTAACATGCATTTTGTATGTTTTTTGTTCAACACTTCTTCCCCTATTATATTCAAGCATTACAACAACATTGTAATCCCCTTCTTGTGTATTCTGAGGTACCATCAATAATAAGTCATTTGATGTTGCTGCGTCTTTAGCTTCTGAATCATCTTTATCAGATTCTACTGTATTTAATCTATCAACATACTCGCTTGTTTGTACTCCCAATGCAGGCATAGCAACAGTAACTTTTATACTGTTTTCAACATTATCGCCTAAATTCTCTAGTCTTACATTAGCAAATAATGGCTGACCTGCTTGTACATTATTTGTAGGATTAAATATAACATCAAAAACATTCAATCTATGTCTTACTTCTTGTATTCTTACAGAATACCTAACAATAACAAGGTCATCATCATCTTTCAATTCTACATTTAATGTTAAATCATCACTTGAAGGCATATCTTCTGGAAGCCTAAATCTTAATACTTTTCTGTATTGCACTCCAGGTTCAACTTCAAAAGGACCTTCAACGTCTCTTACGTCATCATATTCATATCCATTTATTTCAGCAGAAACTTTAGTATCATAACAACGATTGTTATTTCCTGAACTACATTTACCATAAGGATTTCCTGTAAAATAAACCTCAACAACAACTTCTTCTTCTCTCTCTAAATAAACAGGTGAAAAGTCGTTAACTCTCTGATTGTTTACTTCTACTTTATTTACAGTAACAAATGGCTCTTCTAAATTACTAAAGCCATTATCAATAGCAAGTACGCTTGTAACAGCGCTAGTTGTAAATAAAACCAAAGTTAGTATAATCAATGCAAACAATCTCAAACTTTTCATCTTAATTTTCCCCCCATAAAAAACACTACAAATTGTGTTACCATTTTGGAGTCGTTACTTATTTATAAACCTTTTGGTAGCAAATAAATTCAAGCAACAACGAAATCCCAAAATGCATTATTATTGCTATTTACTAAATCATCCTCTTCCATAACTTCTAATTTTGCCAGATGCAATCCAGAAGCAGCATTTGTCGGAATTTCTAAATTAAGCATTACCCACTTCACCTGCTTTGCTTCTAAATTAACATTTCTTACAACGTAAACATAATTAAATTCAGGCACTCTTAATCTTAAGTCAACTGTTTCATCAACATTTCCTTCATTTACCAATTTTGTAAGCAAAGCAATATTTTCTCCTTTTGAATATATGAACTTATAGTTTAATGGCATCAATCTTCCAACTCTAATGTCTCTCTGCTCTACTTTTTTAGATCCATGCTCTACTCTTTGTTTATCATAATCTGGGCCTCTATCAACATTTCCGGCATTTAATACTAAAGATTTACTGCCTGTTGCACCTTTGTCATCTGTAACTGTAAGTGTAACAGTATATAATCCTGGATTTATGTAAGTGTGTTTTGTAACTTGGTTTGTATTTATTGTTTCATCTCCGAAATCCCATTTGTATGCAACTATAAAACCATCAGGATCAAAACTTCTCAAGGCTTTAAATTCCAATGGAAATCCTAAAAATGCAATATCATTGCTTACGTCAATAACAGCTACAGGATTTCTATTACCTAAATTATCGTCTAATACATTAATTGTTATTGTGTCTTCTCCTTTTAATCCATCATTATCAAATATTACTAAATCTACTTTGTATTGACCTGATTGAGTGTAAGCATGGGAACGTATTAAATCAGCAGGATTTATAGGGCCTCCAAAAGTAATATGTACTCCAGTGGATCCATCACCAAAACTCCAACTATAACTCACAATATTTCCATCAGGATCAGAACTTTGGCCCCAATTAAATGTTACAGCTTCTCCAACACCAACAGTAAACTTATCTGCACTTATTTTAGCTATTGGAGGCAACTGATTAGCAACATTTGCAGGATTAACAACTATAAATTTTGTATCCCTAATTGTAGAGCCTTTATCATCCATTACTTCTAATGAAACAGCATAAACGCCAGGATTTTGATAAACAACCTGAACTACAGGACCATTAGTTGTCCTTCCGTCTCCCAAGTCCCAATTATAATTTACAATATTTCCATCAGGATCAAAACTCTTAGTTCCAATTAATTGAAAAGGAATACCTGCAAAAATATTAGCAACGCTTGTCTCTATTATAGGAACTGGCAGTTGATTAGGCCTTGGATTAACTGTAATTATTAAAGTATCGCTGCTTGTTAAGCCATCATTATCAGTTACTGTTAATCTAGCAATATACACACCTTCAGGGCTATATGAATGTTGAACAACTAATCCAGATGCAGAAGTGCCATCGCCGAATTCCCAATTATAATTTACAATATTTCCATCAGGATCAAAACTTTGATCTCCTCTGAATGTTATAGCTTCTCCAATAATAGCAATAAATTTATCTGCACTTATTTTAGCTACTGGAGGAAAAAGATTATCTTGACCGACAAAATTAATAACAATCCTATCTGTAACAAAATTCACTCCGTCATTAACATTTAATATAACATTATACGTACCTGCCCTATTATACTTGTGTGCTGGAACTAAAGTATTGCTTAGGCCACTAGAACCATCGCCGAAATCCCAGCTAATAACCAAATTATTATTTTCAGGATCGTTAGCAACAGCTGTAAACTGAACTGTAGTTCCTGTCAAAAAACTTGAACCATCGCTAGGAGAGGTAATATCAATAACAGGTGGCCTGTTCTGCTGAGGTGGCAAATTGTCTGATGCCACATTTACACTTGCAGTGCCAACGAAAAATTGGCCTGGAGCGAAAACAGCACACACTATATAATCCCTAGGGTTTGTTCTTGAAGAAGGATAAACCCATGTATTTCCTATTGTCCTATCTTGTGCACCATTTATGTACCATAAAAATAAGTATCTTCCAAGATCACTAAGAGCAACGTTGTCCAAATTGCACTTCAAATCATCGCTGTCTTTTGGAGATGAAGGAGTTATAGAAACTTGGGTAGCAGCAGATACTGCTAATGAGAATAACAATAAACTACACAAAATTAAAAATAAAAGTCTAACAGCTTTCATGAAAGTTTTAATGTTATCACTATTATATAAATTTTTCTATATGTATCTATTTGTAAGTAATAACAATAGTTGTTATAGAAACGCGGTAAAAATATAAATACTAATTTTAGGTTTTTATTTACGGCAATAAGAAATATTAATGTTTTTAAGTGATATTTATAATATAACTTTGATATTAAAATATATTCTAATAATAATTATCAATTGTATTTTAAATAATAAATCTAAAAAATGATAAGCATATAAAAAAGATGGGGACGCAGGGATTTGAACCCTGATCCAACGGTATCTTCATCGAAGCGACATACCGTTTTTATATCATTGCTTTTCAGCTCATCGCTCCATTACTGGAGCCGTTAATTCTAGCCAGGTTAAACTACGCCCCCATTAGATATTCTGATAAAATATTATTATTTAAAACATTCTATTTATTGTTTAACATGTAGGTTTTTATAGGCAATAATTACAATTATTATATGATAAAACATCTAAACATAGAAATTAAACTAATTAGAAAAAAGTGTAAAAAATATCAAAATCCAATAGTTACTGAAATTGCAGACTTAACAAAAAGTCCTTTCAAAGTTTTAATTTCCTGTTTATTGAGTTTGAGAACAAAAGATGCAGTTACAGCAAAAGCATCTAGAAGGCTATTTGATGTTGCAGACACGCCAGAAAAAATTTTGAAATTAGACATAAAAGAAATTGAAAAATTGATTTATCCTGTTGGTTTTTACAAAACTAAAGCAAAAAGACTAAATGAAATATGTAAAGTTTTAATTGAAAATTATCATGGAAAAGTTCCAAACAAAGAAGAAGAACTTCTTAAACTTAAAGGCGTTGGCAGAAAAACAATGAACATAGTCATGACTTATGGTTTTCATAGTGCAAAACATATTGCAGTTGATACGCATGTTCATAGGATATCAAATAGATTGGAGTGGGTTAAAACTAAAAAACCAGAAGAAACAGAACAAGAATTACTGAAAGCAATTCCTAAAAAACACTGGCATGATATAAACAATGATTTAGTTATGTTTGGACAAAATATATGTGTGCCTATAAGCCCATTTTGCTCCAAGTGTCCTGTAAATAAATATTGTCCAAAAATTGGAGTTACTAGAAACAGATAAATTAAGTGAAAAAGAAATAATTATTAGATAGTATTCACTTCACAAATTCCACTCCAGAAATATCCCTAAACCCTTCATCACCTGTAAGGAATTTTATTTTAAGAGATTTAGCAGTTACATATCCCAAACAATCAAGATAAGAAAATTTTTTCTTGATATTTTGCAAACGAAAAGTTGCAGCTTCTTTAATAATGGTTGGATCTATTTTAACACAATAATTAATAAGTTTATTAAAAAAATCTTCTGCAAGTTTATTTTCATTTTCTTTAATTAATATATAATATAATTCATAGATATTCATCAAATTTGTAATGATTTTATAATTTTTTACGTATTCTTTGTAATTTTCTTCACCTTTAACTATTGCATAAAGTGCGTAAGTATCATAAAATAATGCTTTATTCCCACCCTTTTCTTGATTCATCTTTAAGTTCCTGTGCTGATTTTTTTATTTTTGATTTACCAAAAAAATCTTCCAAACTATCATTTTTTGAAATAGTAATTGTTATTTCATCATTTGACATTATATTTTCTTTATTTACAATCTCA
>Ga0209211_10011725_pt1 | contig 11160 bp, 11 predicted proteins | sample RifGroA2_FD_183992 | JGI IMG/M metagenome (GOLD analysis project Ga0209211, IMG submission 183992) | Groundwater microbial communities from Rifle, Colorado, USA - Groundwater A2 (SPAdes) (version 2) | ecosystem: Environmental > Aquatic > Deep subsurface > Groundwater | place: Rifle, Colorado...
TGATGCCTTGTATGCAGGATAGAATCCAAAAAATATCCCTACCAGGCCTGAGAAACTAAAGGCAAGCAAAATGGAAAGGGGGGACACTATTGTGGGCCACCCTGCAAGTATTGACAGTATCTTTGAACCGGATACGCCTAAGCCAGTTCCTATAATACCACCAATTAAGGATAATGTAAGCGCCTCAATTATGAACTGGAGTCTTATGTCCCAGGTCTTTGCACCTACTGCCATCCTTATCCCTATCTCCCTTGTCCTCTCTGTAACTGAAACAAGCATGATATTCATTATCCCTATCCCGCCAACAATCAGAGAGACAGAGGCTATGGACCCAAGCAATAAGGCCATTACACGTGAGGACTGTTCTGCTGCCTGCATCATCTGAGTCAGATTCCTTACAGTAAAATCATCCTCCTCTTTCAAACCTATACGATGCCTCTGCTTCAGTAATTCAGTTATCTGCCTCTGGGCAGTAGCCAGGTCTCCTGAACTTTTAGCCTTTACATTTATCATCCTTACCATCCCTGGAAATGCAGTGCCAAAAAGCCTTTTTTGCGCTGTTGTAACAGGAACATAAATAGTATCATCCTGATCCTGGCCGGATGGTGACTGTCCTTTGGCTGCAAGAACGCCAATAACTGTGAATGGAACCTGTTTGATCCTGATAATCTGACCCACAGGGTCCAGATCCCCGAAAAGGTTATCAACAACAGTCCTCCCCAGCATTGCCACTTTTGCAGCACTCTTAACATCCTGCTGAGTAAAGGACCTGCCCGATGCAAGCGGCCAGTCCCGTACATACAACATACTTGGGGTTGTCCCTGTAACACCGGTCGACCAGTTCCAGTGACCATAGACAACCTGTGCAATCCCGTTTAGAATAGGGGCTGCATATGATACTGCAGGACATTCCTTCTCTATGGCCTCCGCATCACCAACTGTAAGAGTAGGTTGTGTGCCAGGTCCCATCCTGACCCCTCCTGATGTAGTTGCACCGGAGAGGATTATGAGTAAATTGCTTCCTATGCTTGAGATCTGTTCTGCTATCTGCGTTCTTGCACCTGTTCCGACAGCGAGCATGGTGATAACTGCACTGACCCCGATAATAACACCGAGCATAGTAAGGGCTGAACGCATCTTGTTCACCATTAATGCCCTGATGGATATCTTTAATGTAGATGGTATATTAATCACGATCCCTCCGGTTGAAGCCTATCATATCAAACTGCAGCGAATACGTTTGCTATAAATTTTCTATATTACTGACAATGCGGCCGTCCAGAAATTTTATAATCCTTCTGCTGTATGCTGCTATGTCTGACTCATGGGTTACAAGGATTACAGTAATGTTCGACCCTGTATTCAGCTTTGTCAGAAGCCTCATGATCTCTGTGCTTGTCTTTGTATCAAGGTTCCCTGTTGGCTCATCTGCAAGAATTACAGGTGCACCATTTACAAGCGCTCTCGCAATAGCTACCCTCTGCTGCTGACCACCTGAAAGCTGATTGGGATGATGGTTCTCCCTCCCCTCCAGCCCCACACTCCTGAGGGCTGAGATCGCCCTATCCCTCCTCTCTTTTGCAGGGAGGCCGTTATAGAGCATCGGGAGCTCAACATTCTCAATAGCAGATATCCGTGGCAACAGGTTAAATCCCTGGAAAACAAAACCTATCTTTTTGTTTCTTATCTCTGCAAGTTCATCCTTATTAAGGCTAATGACTTCGATGCCATCTAAAAAATAGTTCCCTATTGTGGGCTTATCAAGGCATCCTATGATATTCATAAATGTTGATTTTCCGGAGCCTGAAGGGCCCATTATAGCGACAAACTCCCCCTTATCAAATGTTAAAGATACACCATCGAGCGCATTCACGGCAATATCACCGAGCCTGTAAATCTTGCTAACCTCTTTAACCTCTATCATTGCCATGTTTAAAAGAATCTTGGTCCACTGACAGGCGGAGATGTCCCTTTTGATTCGTTCAGGGATTCTATGATTATCTCCTGACCTTCTCTTATATCCCCTGAGATCACTTCGGTAAAACTCCCATCACTTATCCCTGTAGATACAGGAATGCGCCTGAGTTCTCCATTAACCATTTGCCAGACACCAAAACCCTTCTGTTGCGCATTCATCTTATTTTTATCAGAAGGCCTGAACCTCATGGCAGCATTAGGTATCTTTAAAATATCTTTCTTAACTGCTGTGAGTATGGACACATTGGCTGTCATACCCGGCTTTAGTTTGAGTTCTGGATTATCCATCTTTATAACAACATCATAGGTAACAACATTCTGTACAGTGATAGGGGCAATCCTTATCTGCCACACCTTTCCATTAAATATGATCTCCGGATACGCATCCACATTAAACTCAACGGGTTGCCCTATTTTTATTTTCCCAATGTCAGCCTCATCCACATTCGTATTTATCTGCATCTTTGTTAAATCCTGTGCTATTGTAAACAGTGTGGGGGTCTGAAAGCTTGCAGCTACAGTCTGACCAACATCCACATTCCTTGAAACAACGATCCCATCCACAGGAGAGACTATACTTGTATATCTTAGATTGGTCCCGGAAAGCCTTAAGGCCGCCTCTGTCTGGACAATCTGGGCCTTTGCAACTTCTACCTGTGCCTTTGATGTTTCATGATTTGTCTCTGCTGTATCAAGTTCGCTCCTTGCAATAAGGTTTCTCTGATAGAGCTCTTTAGTTCTATCAAAAGTCCTTTTCGCATCCACCAGAGCTGCATCTGCCTTCTCAAGATTTGCCCTGGCTGACAGTAGATTTGCCCTTGCCTGCTCCACCTGCGCCTCAAATATGGCAGGGTCTATCCGGGCTATGAGCTGATCTCTTTTTACCTGCGAATTGAAATCAACATAGATATGTTTTATTGTCCCTGAGACCTGAGTCCCCACAAGCACAGTGGTCACAGCATTTACAGTGCCGGATGCAGTAACAATTTCCCTGATATCTCCCTTGGAGACATTGATGGTTCTGAATTTTATTTCAGGTTCCTTATCCCTGAATAAGACAAATACACCTGCAGTAATTATTATTAAAATAATTATGCCGGTCAGAATCTTTTTCATCTTACCCCCACTGCCTTCTCAAGGCTTGCCTGCGCAATCTTATAGTCATATAGCGCCTGGATATAGGCTGTCTTAGCATTACTCAATACCACTTCTGCATCAGTAACCTCAATCGGATTTCCAACACCTGCTGCATATCTTCCGTTTGCTACCTCCAGGTTCTCCTCTGCCTGTTTCACCGTAAGTTCTGTCGCAGTAATCCTCTCCTCTGCCTCTTTGATATTTAAATATGCCTGCCGCACTTCAAGGAATATATTCTGTCTTAATAACTCTTCATTTGCCTCTAAGACATTCAAATTTGCCCTTGATTCCTTTACCTGATACCTTGTCAGGAAACCGCTGAATAAAGGGAATGAAAGAGTTGCACCTGCATTCCATCCATCCTCAAGGGGAAATCTTTCTCCGGACCAGTTGTAAGATGCATTACCTGTTAATACAGGATAGTATCCCTTTTTTGCAAGCTCAATGGAATTTCCTGCTGCATCCTTTTTTGCAATGATTGATTTGAGGTCAGGCCTGTTTTCACTGGCCCTTTTAATTGCATCCTCAAAGGATATATTGTATTCTTTAAAGGAAAGATTGTCCTCAATGGTATAATCGGGTACATTGGGTATACCCATTGTATTATTGAGGTTCACAATTGCGATTCTCAGGGCATTTTCGGATTTTATCAAATTAAGCCTTGCATTACTCAGGTCTACTTCTGCCTTTGTTACATCAAACCTCGGTTTTGTGCCCACAAAATAAAAACCATTTGCCTGTTCAAGATGTTTCTGGAACTGTTGAACGGTTTCAATCGCAACATCTCTATTTCGTTTTGCCTGTAATACCCGGTAGTATGCCTGCTTGACATTAAAAACTATCTGGTCTGATACATTCCCAAGTTCTGAAAGTGATGAATCCAGGAGCAATCCCTGGATATTCACCTGAGCCGGGGTCTTCCCAAAATCAAAGATGTTCTGGGTTAGTGTGACACTGCTGGAATACTGGTCAAAGGAATCTGCTGCTTCTCTTGAGGTAATGGTGCCGGTAGTCCCGCCGGAGATAGAAGAATATCTTTTATAACCAACCGACCAGTTTAACTGGGGATAGTAGTTGGCTTCTGCCTGGCCAACTTTACTCTGATTTATACTTACAGTATTCCTGGTGGCAAGTATATTTGGATGTTTACTAAGGGCAATCTCCATGCATCTTTCCAGTGTGATTACTTCACCTTCCTTTATAAGTCCTCCTGCTGCCGCATTAAAAGGATTTATTAAGACCATCCCCAATATTGGCAGCAACATCCTGTATAGTATACTATGCATGTTAAAAGTTATATTTATACACACAATTATCCAGATAATTTAAGGCCTGGAGTATGGCATAACAGTTATATGGCGCGCCTTTAAGTTGCTATTCTCATCATAGATTTCCTGATAAAATTTAACCGTTTTTTCCATAACATCCACTTCTTTAACATACCTTGCCTTCCATCCATGTTTGCCTTTTACCTCAAGGGTCATCTGATGGAAATATAGCATAAGTTGAACTGACTTTGGAAGGGATTAGTATGTTAAAGGAAACGACGATCTAAGACAGGCAGTCTATGTGCTGGACAAGTCTGACGGCATTTTGGTTACAGTCGGTGAAAAATAGAAGAAGGTAATTACTGTAACTCGTTGAATAAATGGAGCGGGAAACGGGATTCGAACCCGCGACCCTCGCCTTGGCAAGGCGATGCTCTACCGCTGAGCTATTCCCGCATTATTTGGGCTAAGGTATGTATTTTTAACATTATTCTGACTCTCGTGTCAATAGATTTGAACCGCTTGCCCCCCTTCACTCTTTAATTTATACCCTTCTACATATACACTGACCACATAGCCATCGAGGTTATCATACTTAGCCAAACCATTTAAAATAGCCCTGCCTATCGGGTCTTTGGTGTCCACTTTTACCATCTTACCTCATTAGAGCGTTAAAGTTCAACGGCGCACTGCTGGTTTTGAGGTGCGTCCACTGGAACGTTTTGTTAGGCGACTCGATGCTCGTGCAACATTTATCAGAGACAAAAGCGCCTGGTTCACCGCTTCGGCATTGGGAAAAGCCTTGGCTACTTCAGGATCGAGCACCACAACGTTCGTGGATTTGGCGATTCGGGCAGCGTATTTTCCACGGACAAGCTCGCCCAAATCAGAACGCTTGTACTCGGTACGTAGATCATCTTCTACTTTTGACTTAGCCTTCTTCATAGATTCTCCTTTCATTTTTTGACGCCAAGCGTGCACTGATAATTCGAATGACTTCGCTTTCCTCCCCATGGGACACAACCAGCAAACGTCCGCGGTTTGAGATGCCGAAAGTAATAAATCTATTTTCATCAACGGAATGATCAGGATCAAAAGCAGTAGCTGATAACAGATCCTGGAGTGCCGTAGCCGCTTCTTCGAAAGGAACTCTGTGTTTTCGTAAATTGATAACAGCTTTCCGCGGATCCCATTCGAAACGCACGAGCCAATTCTCTCCTTTAGTAATATCCACACATAATATTTATTTTTTGTACTTATTCAATAAGCAATGGTATTATACGATAAATGTAATATGAGTTCAATATTGGTTTGGAGTTCCGGGAGGACCAAAACAATGCCTGAGAAGATTGGTGAGATCATTATAACAGAAGCAGATATAAAGGCAAAGATCAAAGAAATTGGTAATGCAATATCAAAAGATTATCATGGAAAGGAGCCTATCCTTATATGTGTCCTCAAAGGAGCTGTTATATTTGCCACTGATCTTATGAGGGCAATAAGTATCCCTGTAGTCTTGGACTTTTTATCTATCTCTACCTATGCCGAAAGGAGTGAGGCCGGGGCTGTAAGGATTATAAAAGATCTCGATGTCGATATCACAAAACGGGATGTTATAGTAGTTGAAGATATTATTGATACAGGCTTCACCCTGGGATACTTATTGAGGATTTTAAAGGCAAGAAATCCGGCATCTCTCAAGGTAGCTGTTTTGTTAGACAGGCCGTCTCTGAGGATAGTAGAATTGCCCGTGGCTTATAAGGGATTTGAGATATCAGATGAGTTCGTGGTCGGTTATGGGCTGGATTACAACCAGAGATATAGAAACCTACCATACATATGCCTGTTAACAAGCACTAAATAATTATGTCATTCGGAATCGCATGAGCATTTTGAAAATTCATAGCGAGCGCAATCCCTGCAGTTTGCTGCAAGGAACTTCAAATATGTTGATTGATTACTTTCCATTCAGTATATTTCCGGTTTTTAAATAAACATCATTAATAATCTTTTTCCCAAAGTAGTTATTGACCTTTTCTATAAGTTCTTCTTTGTAGAAGCTCATCTCCTGGACCCAGACAGGGCTGTCTACTAAAATATATAGCTTTTTGTATCGAATGCCTGCAGGGCATGTATGGGAGGCGATAGTATTTCCTACTATAGCCTCCCACTTATCTGCCATAGTATATTCAAGCATCTTCCCTTCGAGCCCGTATTGTTTTAAGAGTTTACTTAATATGCCTGATATTTTTTGCATCTATGTATTATCCTTCTTGAATTCAGAAAACTTTTCATGTAGTATTATGCCTGAGATGGCCGGCTTTAAAAAGAATATTGGTCTCCTGGTAGTCTTTATATTTATCGGGGCCATGGTCGGAGGTGTGCTTGGAGAGATACTTATTGCCATCTCCAATGAAGGGCCGTTAAGAAATATCTTCACGCAGGGTTTTAACATAGGCATCAATCCACCTATAACCTTTGATTTAAGAATCATCTCGTTTACCACAGGTTTTACCTTCAAGGCAAATCTCCTCACCCTTCTGGGTGCGATACTTGGCATCTATATCTACAAACATGCCTGACAGCTTCGTAAAAAGTCGGGTGCCCTCTGGGTGTGCGGCGTTTCGCTGCATCCTTCGTCATTGCGGCGTAGCTACAAGTACGCCTCATTCCTCAGAATTTGCGCGCCTTGCATATGGAGCTCTTTCCAAAGCTGTCTATCTCTTAATCCCCATCCCCTTCTCTTTCAGAGTCCTTATCCTGTCTCTGAGCTCAGCAGCACGTTCAAACTCGAGCCGCTTTGCAGCCTCCTTCATCTCCTTTTCAAGAGGCCTTATCATAGAGGATAATTTATCTTCCGGGATATACTCTTCCAAAACATCGTGAATAAGAGGTACCGTATAATAATCAACCTCGGATATCTCGTAAAGGGTCTCAGGGATACCCTTAGTTACACTGACCGGTGTTATGTTGTTAAGTCTGTTGTACTCCTCCTGTATCTTACGTCTGCGGTTTGTTTCATCTATAGCCCTCTTCATTGATCCTGTGATGGTGTCTGCATACATTATCACCCCTCCGGCTATATTCCTTGCTGCCCTGCCTGATGTCTGTATGAGGGATGTTGTGGACCTGAGATACCCCTCCTTGTCCGCATCCATTATTGCAACAAGTGATACCTCAGGTATATCCAATCCCTCACGGAGGAGGTTAATCCCGATAAGAACATCAAATTTCCCTATCCTGAGGTCTCTTATTATCTCCATCCGTTCCAATGTATGCACTTCAGCATGCAGATAGCGTACCTTTATCCCAATCTCCTGATAATATTCCGCGAGATCTTCAGCCATCCTCTTTGTCAGGGTTGTCACAAGTACCCGCTCTCCCCTGGCTATCCTCTTCCTCAGCTCGTTTAACAGGTCATCCACCTGCCCCTTTGCAGGCTTTACTGTTATCTCAGGGTCTGTAAGGCCTGTGGGACGGATTATCTGCTCAACAAGGTAATCTCCACCCTTTTCAAGCTCATATGGACATGGTGTGGCTGACACATATATGACCTGATTCACATACCTCTCGAACTCATTAAAGGTAAGCGGCCTGTTATCAAAGGCCGAAGGGAGTCTGAAACCATATTCCACAAGGCTCTTCTTTCTCGATCGGTCGCCTTCGTACATGCCTCTCAGTTGTGGAATAGTTACATGGCTTTCATCAATTATAAGGAGATAGTCTTTTGGAAAATAATCAATTAGAGTTGGCGGGGGTTCCCCTGGATTTCTGCCGCTCATATGTCTTGAGTAGTTTTCTATTCCGTGGCAATAGCCGATTTCTTTTATCATCTCTAAATCAAAGTTAGTCCTCTGCTCTATCCTCTGTGCCTCAATGAGACTGTTCCGGCCCTCAAAGAATCGTATCCGTTCCCCAAGTTCAATCTTTATTGCCTCAAGCGCCCGTTCCAATCTGTGTTGTGGTATTACGAAGTGTGTTCCAGGATAAACAGCCACTTTTGAAAGTCTCTTTATTATTATGCCCCTTAACGGGTCTATCTCTGATATGGAATCCACATAATCACCGAATAGTTCAACCCTTATGCAGGACTCTTCAAAAGATGCGGGGTATATCTCTATCACATCGCCGCGCACCCTGAAAGTACCGCGATGAAAGTCTATGTCATTCCTTTCGTACTGTATCTCAACAAGTTTTCTTAATATATCATCCCTTTCAATATCCATACCCTCTTCAAGATACAAAAGCATCCCCTTGTATGCCTCTGGAGATCCGAGGCCGTAGATACAGGAGACAGAGGCCACTATGATCACATCATCCCTCTGCAGGAGTGAAGTTGTTGCAGAATGTCTCATACGGTCTATTGCATCATTAATAGAAGAGTCCTTTTCAATATAGGTATCTGACTGCGCGATATATGCCTCAGGCTGGTAATAGTCATAATAGCTTACAAAATACTCAACTGCATTCTCAGGGAAAAAAGATTTGAACTCATGAAAGAGCTGGGCAGCAAGTGTCTTATTATGTGCTATTACAAGGGTAGGCTTCTGTATCTTATTAATTACATTGGCGAGGGTGAAGGTCTTTCCGCTGCCTGTAACACCTAACAATACCTGGTGTTTTAGTCCGGCTTTAATGCCTTCAGTCAGGGTTTTAATAGCACCGGGTTGGTCACCCTGTGGGATCAGTGGAGATATGAGATTAAAACTACTCAAAGTTGAAGTCCCCCGGAATAATAATCTTTTGAAATTTAAACTTTAGCCTCTCTCAGGAACTTTGCCGCCTCCTCAGGAGAGGTGGGATTAATATAGAATCCCGATCCCCATTCAAAGCCGGCTATCCTTACCAGCTTTGGCATTATCTCAAGATGCCAGTGATAGAACTCCCTCATCTGACTCCGTAAGGGGCATGTATGGATGATATAGTTGTACGGGGGAATATTCAAAACCTTATCAAGTTTCTGTAATACATTTTTGAGCAGCCTCGAAAGACTGCTGTATTCCCAGGGTTGGGCCTCGTCAAAACATGAATTGTGGACTTTGGGAATAATCCATGTCTCAAATGGAAACCTTGCTGCAAAAGGCGCTATGGCAAGGAAATGCTCATTCTCTGCCACATTCCTCTCTTCAGAATACATCTCCTGTTTTACAATATCACAGTATATGCACCGTTCTTTGTAATTATAGTATAGTCTTGAACCCTCAATCTCTTCAGACACCTGTCTCGGAATAATAGGGAGCGCTACAAGCTGAGAGTGTGAGTGTTCAAGGGATGCACCTGCTGACTCTCCTTCATTCTTAAAGATTAATATGGATTGAAACCTTGAGTCTTTTTTAAGATCCATAACCCTGTCCCTGTACGCCCAGAGGATGTCTTCTATCTTTCTCTCGGGTAGTTTTGACATGGTCATATCATGCGAAGGTGTCTCAATGATTACCTCATGTGCACCTACTCCATTCATCTTATCAAACAGGCCGATGCCGGTTTTATCCAGGTTTCCTTCGATCTTCAGCGCAGGGAACTTATTGGCAACTACCCGAAGGGTCCAACCCGCGGAGTTCGGTAGTGTTCCTGCCTCACGATAGGCAAGTATCTCAGGCGGTGTAAATTTCTCATTACCAGCACAGAACGGGCAAAAGCCCCCTTTTCGCTTTGAGGGGGCCTCCTGAAAATCAGATGGCCTCCTTCCCCTTTCAGAAGAGATTATTACCCACCTTCCTGTTACAGGATCTTTTCGTAGTTCTGACAATTTTCCCTCCCTGTCTAATTATTTCATTGAGATTTTATATCTTCTTCAATCCCCAGCAGCTTCATCTTCCGGTGCAGATTGCTCCTCTCTATCTTAAGATCATCAGCAGTCTTTGTAACATTCCAGTTGTTCTCTTTTAACCTCTCGGTTATATAATATTTCTCGAAATCAGCCCTCGCCTCTCTTAATGAACCATATCTGTCACCAGGTAGTTGTGGCAAACCCTTCTCCTGACCATTTTTTGATATTATTGCCAGATCACCCGGTAAGATACGCTCTCCCTGCACCATGATGGCAACACGCTCCATAAGATTTCTTAATTCACGTACATTACCCGGCCAGTCATATCCTTTAAGAAGTTTCAGGGCCTCGTCAGTCAGTATTCTTTCCCGCAGCCCCTGTTCCCTTATAATCTCTTTCAGGAAATGTCCTGCAAGTAATGGTATATCTTCTCTTCTTTCCCTTAGTGCCGGAACATCGAGTACTATGACATTAATCCTGTAAAAGAGGTCCTCTCTGAATGCCCCCTTTTTAATCTCTGACTGAAGGTCCTTGTTAGTCGCTGTAATAAGCCTGACATCGACTTTGATAGTCCTGTTACCACCCACGCGTTGAAATTCCTGTTCCTGTAAGACGCGAAGGACCTTTGCCTGTGTATTAAGGCTCATATCCCCTATCTCATCAAGAAAGAGTGTCCCGCCATCTGCTATCTCAAACTTGCCTCTCTGCACTGAAGTTGCACCTGTAAAGGCCCCTTTCTCATGTCCGAAAAGCTCACTCTCTATAAGGGTATCCGGTATGGCAGCGCAGTTTACTGCAACAAATAATCTGTTTGCCCGCTGACTTGAACGGTGTATGGAACGGGCAACAAGCTCCTTGCCGGTCCCATTTTCTCCGGTAATCAGTATCCTGCTGTTTGAGGCGCCTGCTATCCGTATCTGTTCCTTAAGGTTACTCATGGAAGGGCTCTCGCCTATAATATCTTCCCATCTCTCATACTTTTTCCTGAGATGCACATTCTCCAATTCA
>Ga0209211_10011726_pt1 | contig 11159 bp, 10 predicted proteins | sample RifGroA2_FD_183992 | JGI IMG/M metagenome (GOLD analysis project Ga0209211, IMG submission 183992) | Groundwater microbial communities from Rifle, Colorado, USA - Groundwater A2 (SPAdes) (version 2) | ecosystem: Environmental > Aquatic > Deep subsurface > Groundwater | place: Rifle, Colorado...
GCCATGATAACCTTCCAGTCCCTCTCCATCCCCTTCCTCGCCACCATGGGTTTCTCCGGCCTGATACTCCCCACCGTGCTGGCCGCCTTCGTCCGCACCATGCTGATGAACGCCAGCTGGCCGGTCTACAGCGTCTTCATGCTCAGCCATTTCCCCGCTTCCCAGCACCAGGCCGCCAGCGCGCTCTTCACCGCCGGCTGGAACCTCTCCTCTGCCCTCTCAGCCCGTCTCAGCGGCCGCCTGCAGATGGACTTCGGTTTCACCCTCCCCTTCCTCATCACCATCACCTGCTACTCGGCCGCCACCCTCCTCCTCTCCCGCCGCTTCCTGAAAGAAGACAATAAAAAAGCCGTCACCCAGACGGCCATAAAAGAAGAGCTGGAATAATTTATACCTTATGTTTCCTACAGATCAGAAGAGCTGACGGCCGGGAATAGGCGGCCTATTCCCTAAAATGACAGCGTAGCAGCAAGTCTTTGAAGCCGCCGGAGGAGTCCGGCGGATCTGTCTTGACGGAATATTGGCTGAGCGGGTTAATAAAAAACCAAGGAGGCGCTATTTTTTACCGGGCCCGAGGTAGGTTCCGGTGTAGCCGTCTATCAGGTGCCTGGAGGAGCCGCAGTCCACGGTCCAGATCAGGGTATGTCCCGCGAACGGGGTGAACTTCGGCTTGAAGTTCTGCAGTTTCATGATTAATATGGAGTGATTATTGACGCAGGCGGGCGGCACTTTCGCCAGCGCCAGGTCGCTATCCTTGAACTGCTGCGGCAGGGGGTCAAGGGTATTGAGCCTGCCGAATTTGCTGGCGTCCACACCCCGGGCGACCTTGCCCTTGCAGGCGCCGACCGTGAACGCGCCGGAGGGATAGGGAAGAAGAAAAATAAAGGTCCAGCCGTCGTCGGGGATAACGCACTTAGAGCTGCCTGTTTTATCCACCAGGGATTCCACGGCCATCAGCCGGGCCTCGGGATTTCTGCGGCGCGCAGTCTCTATGGCCAGCCGCGGGTATTTGCCGGCGGTATCATTGCCTTTGATCGGGGGGCCGGCTATGGCGGCGGTGGCGGCTCCTCCTCCCAGCTTCCAGATTTTCCCCGCTTCGCAGTCGGCCAGGGCCTTCGCCTTGCCCCGGGAGACGGTCCAGTAGCAGCCAGCCTCGCGCCCGTCCTTTTCCGGCAGGTGCCGCAGTTTCATCAGGACTTCCCTGTTCCGGGCGTCCCCGGCGCCGCGGAAGACACCGTCGTCGGCCATTTTTTTCAGCACGGTCCCGGGATCGGCGAAAGAGGCCGGCAGGCGTTTCGTCGGTTCTTCGGATACCGGGTTAGGAATATGCTTAGCGACGTTCATGAAGTCCGGGCCGCAGGCGTTGACAAGAAGCCATTCACCCGAAGAAGGGGAGTAGAACTTGTAGTGCCAGTTGTTCGAATAAGACCTGGGCGAGCAGGGAAGCTCTCCTTCGGGGCTGGTAAAGCCTTCTATTTCCACTAGTTCGGCGTCCGCTACCCTGAATTTCGCCTCCCCGGCGGCTGTGCCTATGCCTTCCCGCGGCCCGGCGGCATCAGCTGGAAGCGCCAGCATAAGGCAGAGAATAGCCGTGTTCTTTATCATGTTTTTCATTCCTGAAATTATTTGCCGTAGCCCCGCTTCCCGCTGCCGTTCCCTAAGGGAGCAAAACGTGCCAAAGGTGCTTCCTTTTTGCTGGTTTTGGTTTACGCTAGTGCCGTTTAAGAAGCCAGGTCTTCTCGGCGCGGCACCCCTGAGGGTACCTTTTCGCCTCAAATCTGACCGAATCATCCTCGCTCAAGGACTTGACGCCGCCCTGAAGAAATAACGAATGCACGAATGTATCCTCTCCGCCGGAGACAGTGATGAAGCCGTAGCCCTTCTCGTAGTTGTACCACTTCACAACGCCTCGGCCGCTCTTGCACGGTTTAGTCGAATTGCTCACCGGCGCCGAACCTGACCCGCTCACCTGCCCCTTCTGTCGCTTTCCCGGCGTTTCCGACCCGCCGTCCTTCGCCGCGCCACCGACGACCCAAATCTTCACTGCCATGCAGCCCTTGGTGTCCATCTCGGCCTTAAATTCCACGCGCTGGCCTTCCTGCAAAGCCTCAACTCCGCCCTGAATGAAGGTCCGGTGGACAAAGGCGTTCTCCCCGTTCTCCCCGGTGATAAAACCGTAGCCCTTCTCGGCGTTGTACCATTTCACCGTGCCCTTGCCGCCAATACACGGCTCGGCGGCCTTCTGGCCGTATCCTTCGACCGCCGGACCGCCGATGGCTGCGGCCACCAGAAGCAGAGTGATTTTGAGTCTGGGCATGGATATCATGAATGCACCTCTGCTTGGAGTTTCAAGCCGCTTTTTCCTGAGTTCGCCGCACAGTCAAGAGTGTAGCCCTCCATAGCCCTCGCCAGGGGTTATCGGGGGTTACCATCGCAATTCGGTGATACATTTTCACTTTTTCATCTTCCTCCGAAATAGTAACGGGCTGTCAGGTTGATGCGCAGGCCGGAAAGATCGTATTTGAAGGGCCTTTCATTAGAGGCAAGCGGTGAGGATGTGCCTTTGGAACTAAAGGTTTCCCCGTATGGGCCCTTCCTCATAATCATCCTGTGTTTGCCGTCGGATTCACCGTTAGCTTTTAAATCCCCTGTCAGCTTGTCAAGGACGGCACTGAAGAGATACTTAGCGCTGAAATTGAGCGAAATACTTTCAGATAGGAACAGTTCCCCGCCGGCCTGCACATGAGGGATCACTTTTTTCTGTGTAAATGTGGCCTTTCCGGAGTAGCTGTAGTTGACGGATGGGGCTTCATCTTTAAATTTAAAGTCAGTACTGGCCATCACATAACTGGCGCCGCCTCCACCAAACAGGACAAGTTTTCCGCTGCTGGAGGTGCGTTTAATATACAAATCCAGCGGTATATAGGTTATTTTGTTTTCAAGGTCCTTATCAGAAGTGAAGGGGACGGCACCGCTGTCTGAATACCTAAATTTAAAGGAAACTACAGGCATTACCCCGTAACCCAACGCGGCACCCAGGCGTAACTGCCCACCCCTTTCCACAAAAACACCAATGAAGCCGCCAAGCTTGCCTTGCGTTACTTTTCCTGTCATTGTCGCACTGGTGGGCGCCCCCTCCGCCTTATAAGAATCTAAAGTCTTGAGAAACTCTTTTCCGTCCATTGTCCACATATCCCCGCCCGCGTCTATTCCCCAGGTCCACATTTTTGCGTTTTGTTTTGCCAAACGTTCCGCGTTCCATTGACTCTGAGTAATTCCAGCCGCGGCGCTTTCCTCCGACGCGGTGGCCGGCTCACTTTCTTCCGGAGCGGCGACTGCCTCACTTTCCTCCAGCGTGCTGTTCGCCTCGTTTTCCTCCGGCACAGCGGCTGCGGGGCTTTCTTCCGGAGCGGCGGTTGCGGAGCTTTCCTCCGGAGCCGCGAGCGAAGCCTCCTCAGTTGGCGCGGCAAGTTGTTCGCTTTCAACCGGAACCACGGGCGCCTGCTTAACGGCGGCTTTGGAGCGTGTTATCTTTTTAATGTTCACGCGCAGGACCTTCTGCTTGCCGGTCTTCCTTTGTATCGTTACGGAAGTGCGCGTCTGTCTTATGATCTTGCCCTTCAAGAATCTGCCGTTCTTAAGATAAATGGTATCGCAAAAGGCCTGAGAGGCCAATGTGATAACGATGAACAGCGTTAAAGACAAGAACTTATTAACCATCTCTCCCTTTATTTGCGCGTCATATACAAAGTGTAGCCTACCATCAGCGAATACATGCTGTTGTTGCCCAATGAAGCCGTTATGTCGAAGCTCCCCCCGGGCAGGTAGAAATTGACGCCGCCCAGCGCGGACATATTATTGACTGCGTCGCCCGAGGAGGGGGCGCTGCGGGTGTAGCTGCCGCCCAGGTTCCAGCCCATGCGCTCATTCAGCGGGAAAAGCGCGCGGCCGGTCAGCCCGTAAGTGGAACTGCCGGCAGCCTCGCCCATTTTAGTGTAACCGTAAAGCACCGCCGCGTCGTAGCGGCCGCTCATGAAAGTTTTCCCCAGGCGGCCGTTAAACCCGGTCAGATCGCCGGTCTCCCCGGTCCCGTTCATATATTGCCCGCCCACATAGCCGAAAAACCGGTCCGCCTTCGGCTGGTCCGGAGTGAACGGCAGGCGCGTGTCGGCCCATTCATCTATCCTGGCCGGGCCCGCGGTCTTCATCAGCCAGAGCTCGCCGCCGTCTTTCCACTTTGTGGAAAGCAGCAGATTCGCGGGGGCGCGCGGGCTTAGCGCTTTATTCCATTCCGCCAACACCCAGGAAGCCTGCAGGCCGCGTTCGGCTGGCAGCATGGCCGCGTATTTATCGGTGGCCTCCAGTATAAGCTGGTTTTGCGCCGACAAGGCGGCGCCGCTGAAAATTTCGGTGTCCAGCCTGGGTTTAAAGCGCTCAAAGGCCTGCCGGTAATCCGCGGCCGCTGCCGGCAAAGAGAATGAGATCAGCTCCAACAGTATAAGGAGGGATTTTTTCATTTCCGGACACCTCCGAAATAAATGGTATAGCCCAGGGAAATGGTCTGGGTGCCTTTACTCGGCCCTGTCAGGGCAAGGTCCAGGTAAAGGTCAAGCGCGCCGTTGGCCAGCACATAGCTGAGGCCGGGCGAGAGGACAATAGCGAAATTATTCTCCGGTCCCGGCTGGTATTCAAAGCGCGCGCCGGACGTAAAGTTAAGCGGCATACTGACCGGCAGGGGCTTGTTATAGCGGCCGGAAACTCCGAAGCTCAGCCCGTTGTAGTCGCTGTCGTCGTAACCCGAAGTGAAACCGGCCGTCGCGCCCGCGTCTATCCGGTTGGTCAGGAATTTACCCAAACGGGTATTCAGGTTGATTATTGAAGTCGCTTCGGTGTGGCTATAGTTCAGGCCGAGGAAAGCAAGGTAGCGGCCTTTAAGCATTTCATTGACCTTGGGGGCGGGGTTGTAGGTTACCGGCGGCCGCGCTTCCAGTTCAGCTTTATGTTCGGTACGCAAGTTTAGGGTTTCGGGGTCCTCTTCCTTGCCCAGTTTAAGGTCTTTCTCAACCGCCTTGGCCGCCGCTTTGAACGCGCCCAGTTTTTCCAGGACTATGGCGTAGCCGGCCCAGGGGAGCTGCTCGTCCGGGTAGGCTCTGACTATGGCGGCAAAACGCGCCGCGGCCGAAGCGTACCTGCGCTGGTAAATAAAGAGATTCGCGGCGGCTATAAGATCGGAGTATTCCCCCGAGGGGAGGTCCAAAGCCCCCGCTTTGGGGGCGCCGCCGGCCAGCCAGGCGGGCGGCGGGCGGTAAAGTTCCTTCGCCACCAACTGCATCCCCAGCGCTTTGAACACGGCGGAGCCGAAGAACATGACTTCCGGGTTGGCCGCGTCCGCGAGGAAAGCCCGGTCAAGATGCGCCAGCGCAAGGTCGCCGTTCCCGGCCAAGGCCAGCGCATAGGCGTATTCGGCGGCCAGCACGGCGTCCTGTGAGGCCCGCGCCAGCGGATTGTAAGCGGCAACTGCGTCGGGATAAGCGCCGTTAAGCACCAATTCCCTCGCCTTCTCGCGCGGCGTGCCGGCGAACAGCGCGCCGGGAAGGGCCGTCAGCAGCGCTATAAACAGTAGTCGCCTTGTTATGGCAGTCATCGGCATTTCACTAAATCCTCATTCAATCAGAAACAGCATAAACCTTACCGGTCACGTAATCCCGTAAATACAGTCTATCCGCCATTTTTATTTCACCCCGAACATCCTCGAGAAGGCGGGCGAGCCGGCCATCCAGCAAGAGAAAAACGCCTTTATCGCTTGAGAAATAGAGCCGATCATGGGAAGAATCATACCCTATGGCATCGATTTTTTCGACAAAAGGGCTGACGAAAACAAGCTCCAGCGGCTTTCCCGGGATGGCCTGATAAATTGAGTTTCGAACTGCAAAATAGAGGCCGCCCTTAGCTTCAGCGACGCCATTAATTCGTTCCTGGATTTCAAGGTATTTAAGGTAGTCACCGCCCTTGATATATTTGTAGATAGCCCAATGATCTTTGTCCGCCTTTCCATACAGATAAATGGCGTCGCCTTTCCCGCGCGACAAACGGAAACCCTTTGCGGGCAATTTAATACCCAATTTTACTTCGCCAGCCAGAACGTAGCCCATTTGATCACCCACCACTACCAAGAGCACCCCGTCGGAAGTGAATTCCGCGTATGAGAGCCCGGGCAAGGCTTTGCTTAAAATCGGCTCATTGGTGGCAATATCGAAGATATTTCCCCGTTCCACCAGTACGCCGGAACCATTGGGCGCAAATGACATGAAGTATCGGGCGCCTTTCTGGACTTTTAATTCTTCTTTTGGCTTCCATACCTCTTCAATGGAAAGTTTAAATGGCTGCATTTGGCTATCTGACTGCACGGCAGCCAGCGCAATTGAGGAGAGAAGAAGGCAAAAAGCTACCAGCCAGATAGCTCTCATTTCGGCTCCTCTGCAAATGGTGATGGCTGTATTTTAGGCGCCTCTTTTGGCGTCCAACCCATCCAGGAGTCCGCCTTCTTAGCTAAGGATTCGGCGGCATTTGAAGCCGATTGAGCCGCCGCTCCAACCGCCTTACCTGCGGCTGAATTAGCTACAGCATTACCGGCATTCTGTGCCGCTTTCGCTAAGGATTCGGCGGTATTTGAGGCCGATTGAGCCGCTGCTCCAGCCGCCTTACCTGCGGCTGAATTAGATATGGATTTGGCCAGGTATACCGAGGCCCCCACCATACTCTTACTGGCAGTTGTTTCCTTGACGTTCCCTTCAACCGTGATTTTCGCCTCCCCCTTTAGCCCTCCAGGTCCCTCGAAAGTTTTACCTGCTTCAGCGGCAAGTTTAGTATTACCTTCTGTATCCTTCTCGAGGCTAGTCTTTAGCCCAGGTGCAATTTCAATGGCAACTTTACCCGAGCACTTTCCATCACCACACTTGCCTTCCGCTTCGATTGGACCTGCCTTCACCTTCGCGGAACCCTCTCCTTTATCGCTCACGCCCGCACCCACGGGACCTGACTCGGCTTCGGTCGTCGTGCCAGCAATTTTCTTAATATTATGGCCTTCGCTTTCTAATCCATAGGCTACGGCAAACTTCGGGCCTTTCCCGACTTGAAATCCAACTGATATTTCAACTTTTCCGTCTCCCGTTGCGGAAACTGCGGCCGCGGTTATCCCTCCTTTTGCGGTCTTCTCAACTAAACTAAAGCCGTGCTTCGCCGCGAAATCACCTATTTTATTCAGAGCAATATTAATACTCCCAACAGGATCCAGCCCATTAGGCGCTATATTTAGAGTAAACAATGCATTAGCCGCACCCGACACACCTCCTTTTGAAGCATTATGGTCCGGTATCGGCACCGGGATTTTCCGATTTAGGGCGGCAGCATCTCCATTTTGTTTTCCATTCGGTGACTTTACAGCGGGGGGTTCCTTCTCCCCAAGCAGGTCCGGTTTTTTGTTGAGGCTTCCGATGCACGGCCCGCTTACCCCCGCGCAGGCGGCTTTTGGCGCCGTTTTCTTGAGGTAATTACGCTCGTAATCGAGGGTGGTTTTGGGAACGGGGGTCGGCCGCAGGGGGGCGATGGCCGTTTGACGGCTCATGGCTTCTTCCATCCACTGTTTATTCGCCCTGGTGGCGTGCGAGGTAAAAGTGGCCTGGCCCTGCTCCAGCCCAGTTAACCGGCTGATGCCAAAATCGTTGGCCAGCCCGCCGGCCCCTGAAGTGATGCCGTTGCCACCTAAATTGGAGAGCGAACCGCTTTCGCCGCCACCTGGCGGCGAAACAATGGGTGGCGGGGAGTCTGCGCCTATGCAATCTATAGCGCCTATACTAGCAGGATCAGGGGCGCACTGAGCGACACAGGTACTCATTCCATCAGACTGGGTGCCCGACTGACACTGGGGCTGGGTAGGCCACCAGCCTACCAATATCCAATACCATATAATATCCGAGGGCCCCCCCCAAGTACACACGCACTTCATATATCCGGCCCAACTGGCCATAGCCTGAAAAGGAGTGATACAATTGACGAAAAACAGGCAACCAAAAAATAAAGCAGAAAAGAATCCCTTGCGATTAAACGCAAAAGCCGGCCGGCGTAGTGATATCAGCTCCGGGCCGGGCAATAGTTCCTTGTTTTTTAGCACTGGCTGCGGCATACCCCCCCAACGCACATTATTTAAGAGGCTAATTTTGTAAAGGATGGCTGGGTGTAATATTTAATAATTTGAATAAATACCAAAAACCCCCACCCAGTCCATAATGTTAGTGTAGTATAAACATATGTCGGATTTATGGCATATCCGCACATGCAATCCAGGAAAAATCGGTCGCTGCCCATGGTTTTCTCTCTGATTACTTTGGACACGGCACGTTCTCAAGTTTTCCAAAGGTTCCTATACCAGTGCAAACAGCAGGTCCCCCGCCGCCTCCGCTGCTGGTGTTACCGCTATAACCTCCGCCGCCTGAATTACTGGAACTGCTCCTGCCGCCAATATGGTTCGTATAGGTTGAGTTTCGGTTGGCATTCGCGTTGTCGGCCGCGATTTGCGCGTTCTGATTTGCGATATCATCCCGTATCCGCTGGTTCCGCGCTGCCTCCTTGGCTTCCTTGTCTGCCTGAACTTGTAAGGCAGCTCCGGTATCGGAAATTATCCCCATAGCAGCAGCTCCAACTGCGCCCCAGTCTATCTTTTCACTGGGATGAGCTTCAGCCCATTCCGCCGCCGCTGCACGGGCCCGCATTTCCTCCGCTTCTTCCTGCTCTATCCCGGCCGCCTTTGCCTCTATTCCTTTGGCTTTGTTATTCACATCAGTCCAACCCGCGGCATACATATCCGACATCTTACGCGTTGTGCTGTGGCACCATTTGGCATGCGGAGAAATAGTACCCCCCTTCTCCTGCTGTTGCCGCGCTTGCGCCGCACCTGCCGAATATGTACAGCCGCTTTTATTTAAATACCGCCGCTCCCCTTTGTTGTAAGCGCCGCGGTATGCCTGGTTATTCCAGCATTGTTCGATCCTTGGCGCCAGATCCGCTTCAGCCGACGTTTTAGTGAGCTTAGCTTCCGCAGAATGGATGCCATCATCCTCGCCCAATACCGAATCACAAACAATGCCCTGGTTCTCTTTGGTTCTTTTCGTGAAGAGCTTCGCACTGCTGGGTCCTGTTCCTGTCCCCGAAGTTTCTTCGGTAGCCGGCTCCCTCACGGTTTTGTTCGAAGGCGCCTGCTTCGCGGCTCCGCGCGTGCTGGTCTTGGATTGCGTATCCCCCCCTCCCAACACTGGCGGCACTACGCCATCCCCTCCGTACGATCGCGCTTTATGGAGCATGGAAGCGGGAACGGCTTTGCCTTCGCCTACCTTTGGCCGGGCGACTTTGCCCGGCGCGCGCTTCTTACCTTTGCGATGCTTATTGGAAGTTAGCTTAATCTTTCCACATCCGACTCCACCTCCAACTGTGCCGCCATCATTAATGCAGGCTCCTTCCGCAGTGCCAAGCTCTTCTTTGTTGTTAAGCACATTTTTTGCTGCGTTCTGTGTTCCATCCGCGTGATGCCGCAGCTTCTTTATAGCCGCCGACTCTCCTGCCGGATACGACTTCTTATCGCCAGCGAACGCGGACAAAGGCAGCATTATTAAAATAAAAACAGAGAATAATTTAAGCATACGCCCCCCTTTAAAGAGTTGATCAGAACATCAGCGACAATCCTGCCCTGAGTTCGCTGCCGCTCGTACTGCTCGTTGTACTACCTCCGGACGCCGGAAGAAAATTAGAGTCGTCCTCTAAATTCGAAGTAAATATCGCAAGGTTGTAAATCCCGGAAATATCCAGAACAAGGGGGCTCTTGGTAAAAAGCTTAACGCCTAGTCCTATGCCGATCGTTTCGCAAAAACCTGTCCACGAGTGCGATTGAACCTTAACCGACGTGAAACTCAATCCTGCCCGGAATGGCACATAAAAGGCAAAAGGACCTGCACCCTGGAATGGTTTATTTAAAAAATACTCGGCGCCTATATACGGCTCAAATATAGACACGGAGATTGGGCTACTCGGGGGGAGGATAGTAGGTTTGTAAGAAGGGTCCCAATCATTGTTAACAATGGTAATGGTCGCGGGGCCCGTAGTGCCGTTTCCCTTCACAAGCCGTACTCCGAGAGTCCACCCACCTTTAAAGTGGTAAAAAGGATCTATCACGCTCACTTCCACGGTCTGCCCTCCAACCGCGGTTTTCGAGTTAACAGCCTCGACTACTGTAGGAGTATAGGAAGGTGAGTACTCCACTCCGAATCCTCTGCGTCTGACTCCCCAGACCGTCGCTTTTGCCTCCCGCAAAGCCGCGCGGGCTGCTGGTTTCACTTCTTCCATCTCGGGAAGTTCCTCGCTCAGGTCCCCGGAGACGCCCGGGGGCGATGGCGGCGGTTGTTTTGATAAGTCCTTAGCCCAGGAAAGCGTAGGGACGGCTAATACTAGCAGGGCGACTTTTAACCAACTTAGATTGTTTTTGGTCATAGCTTTTGCCTTTCCGCACACCGCACATACTCCCCAGCCGCTGAACCGACGCATTTAGAAAGAGCAGCACTATATAGAGTATACCCCCCACACATTTGACTTGTCAATGGTCAACGGCGAACTTGTCTTTTATCAATTATTCCAGTACATTTAAAGCTTCTTGACGCCATAACAGGCTAAAAAAGACAAGGCATTACACCTTTGACGCAAAAGCGCGCGCCCGGGGAAGCCGCCCCGGGCGCGTGTTTCTTAAGCCCAGCTGTTGAGCGCTAGTCGAAGGTTATAGTCCTCGACGCCGCTTCCGCGGGTTTTATCGCGCTCGAATCCATGTCCCTGATCTCCAGCTTTTCCCCGGAAAGATCTTCCGCCTTCTCTCCGGAAAGCCTGGGGATGTAGGAGGAGATCTCCCCCACCTTGGTGACGTCCTCGCCGCGGCCGCCGGTCTGTTCGTAGGTGGACATCGTGACGCAGCCGGCGGGGCTCAGCTCGAAGTCGCCGTCGCCGCGCACCAGGATCCCTTCTATCTTGTTGGTGGCCAGGTTGAAGACCGGGGAACCGGAATTGCCGCCGAAGGTGTCGAGGTCCGCCACGAAGTAGCCGACCTGGGAGAAGTCGCGCACGGG
>Ga0209211_10011727_pt1 | contig 11159 bp, 9 predicted proteins | sample RifGroA2_FD_183992 | JGI IMG/M metagenome (GOLD analysis project Ga0209211, IMG submission 183992) | Groundwater microbial communities from Rifle, Colorado, USA - Groundwater A2 (SPAdes) (version 2) | ecosystem: Environmental > Aquatic > Deep subsurface > Groundwater | place: Rifle, Colorado...
TGTTGTTACTTGAGCATGTCCCAAGATTACAATTTTGTGTAGAAACTTCAGATGCGGTGAATCCATCGGTTTTTTTAGTACCGGCAGCAACTGTGCCAAAACCTGATACTGGAGAGAATATATTCTGGGAGGCAATACTTTGCTTTCTAACCGGCAACAGACTCGCCAAAATTGAAAGGCTAACGATGAAAACTACACTAAAGACCCACTTATTCGACAGTTTGCAAAAACCGCAAAAGAAAACATTCTTCTTTAGAGATGAAACTTCGCTCTTTAGTGTGGAGAGAATGTTATTAACACGCATCTTCAGAAAATTATTCCTCTTAGAGCCAATAAGATTTACTATAATATAAACCAATAGCGGCACAATTATCAATCAGGAAATTAGTTTTTGAGACAGAAGTTATAACCAGGTGGTGGAGTCTCGTTGCAGGTTGCTGCTGAGTGGCCTGAAATTTCCGCATCATTATCGTTTTCCAGTTTCGCCCAAAGTACAAAAGATTGACCGTTATCAAAAATTTCATATAAATAATTTGATACCCCCTCAGACGGTGTTGGAGCTGGAGTTACCGAGGCTTCCGGAGTTGACGAGGGAAAAGGGGTAGAAGATGGCTCCGGTGGCGGAGAGCTGGTGCCAGTTGTGAAACTTCGACATCTCCAAGCGCTGTTACCGGCAGTGTTTTGTGCCCTGACCTTCCATCGGTACTGAGTATTTACCGAAAGACCACCCACCGCATATGAGGTTGTAGGTGCGGTAACATCCTCACTTAGTACTGGTGTCGACCACAGAGTATTGCAGGCAACTACCATATCTGTAGTGACTTGAACTCGATAAGTATCTGCTCCGGTAGACGCATTCCAAGCTAGTGTCGGACTTGTTGAAACTCCTGTCGCACCATCTGCTGGCGAAACAAGAACAGGCGCAGGAGGTATACCCGGTGATGGTGATGGTACAGGTGTAGGAGTAGGAGTAGGTGCCTGTCCACAATAAGGATCAGCAGCAACTGCCGCTAAATCCGCACTTGGCCATCTGTTTTCCCCAGCCTCACCCCACTTACCACCCGTTGGTACTGCTAAGTCGCACCAGGCTTCAAGTTCTACGTCATCAGCTGGAGGCGCACCCAAAGGATCATACTGCCAACCAACTATACCATCATGAGCTTCGTAAAAATTTTGTTTAACGTCGTTATAAACTGTTTGGTTTTGGGGAAATTTTGGCGAAGTAGTTGGCATCAACCAAGTAAAGCCCATCGCCACTCTGCCGAGATAACCGCTATTAATAATATGATTGTAGTCATTCTGAACTAAACTTATGGGGCTGGGACCTTTTGTACTGTTGGGGTCAGAGCTTGTTGCATGCATCACTGCAATGTACCAGGTTGGCATAGCAGCATAAGCATCGTCGATGTACCCTCTCAACTTTGTAAACAAAGCGTTATTGGTATAGCCTTGATCGGTAAATCTGGATGTTGGTAAAGCTAAAATTTGGGAGACCTCTGGGGTAGTTTCCGCGTAACTGCCAATTGGCACGCCGGAAACTGCAGGGTCTTGGTAAATAATATTGTTGGGGAACTGAACTACGGAAAATTCCGGTGTCTTACCATGTTTTGGGGCAAGGATAGAAACCACAGCTATTGCCGCACCTAAATCCGGCCTTTCGACAGTAAAGTGGTTATAAAGGGCCTGTTCTAACTCTTTAATTTCTGCTCTGTATGTATCATTAAGAATCCAAGGAAAACAATTATAGCTATTTCCTTCTGGAGCATCTCCTACGTCATCATACCAGCACCACGTAGGTATATTTTTTTGGGTCCTTAACCAATCCGGAGAAAAAGGCCCCGCAGAGATTCGAAGCATTGCTTTTTTACCAGCATCTTTAAGGGCTGTAATTGCTCCGTCTAGATAGGTCCAGTTAAAATTATCATCAGTCTGCTCGATTCGCGCCCATTTTTGACGCAACATATAGCCCGCACAATGAGTAATAGTCGGACTGCAAATTTGGCCAGAACCAACTTTTGGGTCTTTTTCAAAACCTGTTGTGCCTGTATTGGCAAAGGTCCCAAAGTAAAGTGTTGACAGAGCGGCAACTTGCCCTTCTTGCGGCACTTGTTTTACGTTTTCCTTCTTTAAAAATTGTTTGGGGAGTTGGGCCAGGTTGCCAATTATACCTGCCTGTGTTGGGTCTACTGGCAGTTGATTGATATAATCGCCTGACACAAGTTCTGTAATCCAGTTTGTATCCTGAGTTGAATCAGAACTTGACTCTCCTCCTGCCGGAGCAGGGTATTGATGGTGATCATAGTAATAAAGTGTAAGCGCCGCCTTAACGGCCGTCAAATCATTCTTTCTTTTAGTGTCCCGGCCTTTTTCTAGAGCATTATCAAAGGCGACAGTTCCGAAGCCCACTAAAATGCCAATTATGGAAATAGCAACCAGAATCTCAATGAGTGTGAAAGCTTGTTTCAACTTTCCATCCATTTTACCAAAAAACATCCAGTTATCTCTAGGGTCCAATCTCCACAAGTCGCTTTGCGACTTTGTCGCAATAGCACTCCTCTGATATATATCAGAAAGATTGTGGGCCTGTCAGGATTCGAACCTGAGACCTCGACATTATCAGTGTCGCGCTCTAACCAACTGAGCTACAGGCCCGTCAGCTAGTTACAAATTATAGCGGATATCAGTGTGACGCTCTACCACTGAGCCACGGACCCAATTTCCCGATATCTTATCAAATTTACCCCTCAAATTAAAGCGTCGTTGTCTTCCCCTAAAAAAAATGTATACTGGTATAGAAATGCTATCTGCCCAAAAAAAAGTAGGCCTCCTTAGACTCAAACTCCAAAATAGTTTTACCTTGATTGAACTGTTGATAGTAATTGCAATTCTGGGAATTCTGGCAGCCGCTGTTCTGGTTACCGTTAATCCCAGTAAGCGTGCGGCTCAAGCAAGAGATGCTCAGAGAAAAAATGATATTTCTGCAATCGCCAATGCTTTGATAGGCTATTATGCTCTCATTGGCGTTTATCCCGGGGAAGGAACTTGTGATACCAGTATTGGTAGAGGGGCTGATCCATGTTCATCCTTGGGAAATAACGACTGGAGCTCAAATCCAAATTACAACATAAACCAAGATTTGGTAGTAAACCAGGCCTTTTTAAAAAAATTACCAACTGATCCAATAAATAAAGGCAAATATTATTATAAATACGAACCATTAGCGAATCCCGGCGACTCGACCCCGGCACGATGTGATGCTGGAGTTTCAAACAAATGCTATAGATATTGGATCGGAGTTAGACTTGAAGCCCCCAGCATCTCTGGAGTAGGCGATATAGTCTTTCGATGCACTGACGACACTACACTTGCCGCAGGTGCTGGCTGTAAGGAAGTCGACTTTGCTGGCGCAAATTTTGATACGGCCGCAACAATTAGGTAAAATCATCCGCCACTCTAAGTTCTAATCTCTCGGTCCATTTCTGAAGCGCGGGCTGAAATATCAGCAGGTCGCCCTTCGACAAGCTCAGGGCGCTCCTCTGCTAAATCATTTTAAATGATTTATATCAGACGAGTGCTGATATATTTTTCTCGGCAAGCCTCGAAAAATCAAACCTGAGGTCCGGATGGGAATCGAACCCACGAATAACGGTTTTGCAGACCGTTGCCTTACCACTTGGCTACCGGACCATTCTTACAAATTTACTATTACTCCAATACCTATACCTGCCGCTACCAGAATCGCCGCAGCTTTCAGAAATTTATTCCAACCTGATTTTTCCTCTTCAGAGAATCTTTCAGTCGCCATGGTTGCCGAGTCTATTCGGCCCACAAATTTTATCAAAAGAAACTCCAGATTGCCAGCTGAACCTCGTACTTCTGATATTTTCGATACCGTACTCTTCTTTAACTTATACCTTACGACTTATGACTTATAACTTATTTATCCATCCTTTATACTTATATATAATGAAAGTCATTGCCCATTCCATTAAAAGCTTACATGAAGCCAGAAATGCGCTTAAAAAGGGGGCCAACTTTATTGAAGTAGATGTTTCAAAAAGACTTCTGCTTCCGAAATTTGTCATTCAACACTCGGCAATCAAAGGTGCCTTGGGTATAGGGCCAATTCTTGTTTCGGTATTTATTCCCAAGATTCGCGAAAAACTTTTTCTGGACATTAAAGATCATGCGATCTCGCTTACTTTTGCAGCTAAACTTTCCCATCTTTTATCTGCCTTCAAGGTTAAAAATGTCAGAATTTGCGGTCTTAACTGGCAAGTTGTCTCCAAACTTTGCGAAAAAAATAATCTTCTTCCTTTTTATACCTTAAAAACCAGAAGGCATGTTGAAAAAATCAGAAAACAATTATCATTCCTTGAAAAACCGGCTGGTTTTTCGGTTCATTACAGGTTAATTACTAAAGAATTTCTTGAAGAATTCAAGAAGGATCAGACAGAAATTTGGGGTTGGACTATCAACGACCTGACAACTGCCCGGCATCTTGTAAGTCTTGGAATAGATGGAATAATTACGGACGAGTGGGAAAGTCTTCTAAAACTTCGTTAAGCAAATTATTCGTACCAATTCGCGTGTTGAGAAAAAAGTTGATAGATCAACTACTTCTTGAAGAACAGCACAACGACTTTAGATCAAATCAGCGCATTCGCAATAATTCGCATCTTAAAAAAACCCTGAAAAGTGGTACCCATCTTGCCCGCAGGGCAAGTAAATCCGAAATTCTAATATCGAAATCCGAAACAATACTGAAATCCTAAATTCTAATATTCCAAATAAGTAACTCATTTGGAATTTCGAAAATTTGAATATTCGAATTTGTTTAGTATTTCGAATTTCGTGCTTCGAATTTACCTGTTCTACGGACAAGACTCCTTAGAGATTCCATGTTGGGCATGAAATAACCCTGGGATTTTACGATTCCCCAATCGTCACGCTTGGCCGTGAGCCAAGCAAATGTAGCTACTAGCCACTAGTAACTAGTCGCTAGTTGCTAACTCATTCTCCTTAGAAAGGAGGTGATCCATCCGCTCCTTCCAGAACGGATACCTTGTTCATGTTTACCCCGACATTACTGCCAGGCATGGACTATATCTTCACCCTTAAAAACTTAGACTTTATTGGATGCCACGATCCGATAACTTCAGCAAATCTTTGATAAGATTCTGCTTTAATGAAGAATCGGAAGTAACTGGCATCTTTACTTTTACTAGGATTGTGAATTATTCCGCAACTAATGTTAAGTTGTTCTAAATAATTCTTTACATTTGCAAGATCATTTTTATTCTTTTGTGCAAAATACAAATAATATCGCACATTTTTTGACCTTGCTATACCACCATCCGTATCAAAATAACCTCGAATATAATCTATTTTATCATCGAAGGACTTTAGTGCTACTTGATCAAGTATTGATTTAACAAATTCAACAATGTAGTAATTTCTACTTTTGCCTTCCTTGTAAATCCATGCTTTATGTCCTAGTGCAGTAATCCCCTTTTTTAGAAATTCTGCATAAGATAAATCTTTCGCACCTATTCGATAGGTTATTTTACGAATAGTCGCATCATGTAATGCTCCCAGTAAATATGCCTTTGTCATATCAGCCATCAGCTTCGCTGATCCTGATATATCAGAGGTGCAATATTGAAACGAAGTTTCAAGTTGACCTGCTGATATAAGGGGTTGGCGTGTAGTCTCTACGGAGTCCTTCTTTCTTTTAGAGAAGGTTCCCTCGGTATTGTCCCTTAATATCAGATTACCCGAAGATAATCCGAAAATCAAGTAGGAGTTTCACCGATATAGCCAAATTTTTCGAGGAGATTACTCTCCAAGGTCGCAACGATCAGATTGATCAAACGACTTAGTCCCCATCGCCGGTTTTGCCTTAGGGCCTAAAAATAGACACTTCGGGCACCCCCGACTTTGTTGGCTTGACGGGCGGTGTGTACAAGACCCGAGAACGTATTCACCGCGGCCTGCTGATCCGCGATTACTAGCGATTTCAGCTTCATGAGGGCGAATTGCAGCCCTCAATCCGAACTGAGGATGCTTTTGGAGGATTAGCTTCCAGTTACCTAGTTGCAAACCCGTTGTTATACACCCATTGTAGGATGTGTGTAGCCCAGGGCATAAGGGCCGTGCTGACTTGACGTCATCCCCGCCTTCCTCCTCGCTTTTAGCGGGCAGTTTCCCATGATATTTAACATGGGATGGGGGTTGCGCTTGTTAACCCACTTAAGGGTGCGCCTCACGGTACAAGCTGACGACAGCCATGCAGCACCTGTCCTAACACTCTCGAAGAAATCCGCCTTTCGGCGAACGTGCAGTTAGGATGTCAAACCCTGGTAAGGTTTTTCGCTTTGTTTCGAATTAAACCACATGCTCCACCGCTTGTGCGGGTCCCCGTCAATTCCTTTGAGTTTTAGCCTTGCGGCCGTACTCCCCAGGCGGGACACTTAACGCGTTAGCTTGCGCCATCCACCAATTGGCGGACAGCTAGTGTCCATCGTTTACGGCTAGGACTACGCGGGTCTCTAATCCGCTTCGCTCCCCTAGCTTTCGTGCATCAGCGTCAGATTTCACCCAGTAGCCTGCCTACGCCATCGGTGTTCCTTGCAATATCAACGCATTTCACCGCTCCACTGCAAGTTCCGGCTACCTCTATGAACCTCAAATCCAGCCCATTTCCTGTCCGGATCCCCCGTTAAGCGGAGGGCTTTCAGACAAGATGCAGCTGGACGCCTACGCAACCCTTTACGCCCAGTAAATCCGGATAACGCTTGCACCCTACGTCTCACCGCGGCTGCTGGCACGTAGTTAGCAGGTGCTTATTCTTCCCGCATTACACGGGACAAAAGGAGTTTACAACCCGAAGGCCTTCTTCCCCCACGCGGCGTCGCTGGATCAGGCTTTCGCCCATTGTCCAAAATTCCTAGTTGCTGCCACCCGTAGGTGTAGGGACCGTGTCTCAGTTCCCTTGTGGCTGACCGACCTCTCAGTCCAGCTACCCGTCATCGCCTTGGTAGGCTTTTACCCCACCAACAAGCTGATAGGACGTAGGCCGCTCTTTCGGCGGGCGGTTAAGCCCTTTGCCCAAAGCTCCACTTTGGGAAATTCTAAATTCTAAATCCGAAATCCGAAACAATACTTAAATCCTAAAATCCAAATGATCAAAACGTTTTGGATTTTGAAAATTTGAACATCGTGATTTGTTTCGAGTCTCGATATTCGTGCTTCGAATTTCACAAGGCGAAGCCTTGGGATTATGCAGTATTACCCCTCCTTTCGGAAGGCTATGCTCCACCAAAAGGTACGTTCCCACGCGTTACTCACCCTTCCGCCACTGCCGGAGATCAGATACCAGAAACCAGATATCAGATTTCGGAATTCAGATTACAAGCTTCGATTTAATAGTTGAAGATAATTTATTAAGCTGTCTAGAAATAGACTTGTACACTTCTGCAGTTTTCTTCAATTTCTCAATCGGAATTGTATTAAATTTGGACATTGCAATAGTACGTAAATGTGTAATGGTTTCATCAGAAGAACTCATAGCATCTATAACGTATTTATAGAACTCGCGTTGAGATCTTTTTCTGCCAAAACCTTCGGCAATTATTGGCGCAATAGCTTTTGAACTGCGCAATATTTGTCTTTTTGTGTCAAATAGCTCTGGGGGTAAATCCTTAGCAATATCTTCAACCATCTGAAAAGCTTGCAGACATTGTCTGTAAACCCTTAATTTACTTACCTCCATACACACAACTATAGCAAATCCGATTTCTGAATTCCGGCATCCGACTTCCGGTTTCTGATCTCCGGCCGTTCGACTTGCATGCCTAAGGCACGCCGCCAGCGTTCATCCTGAGCCAGGATCAAACTCTTAAAAAAAATTCAATCAAAAACTCTAAAGGATTTTCACCTCGCGCTCCGCGCGAGAAATTCCTAAGTGCTCTAATTTACGTAATATCAGCTAAACTTCAATTATTGTAATTAATATTAAAAATCTAATGAAGTTTACTGATATATCAGATTCGCCGAAGGCGAAGGCTGATATTGATCTAAATAATTTGGAAATTTAGTAATTTCAAAAATTATTTAGAAATTAGAAATTAGAAATTAGAAATTCCTTGTGCGAAGCACAAGGCTTGGGTACCACTTTCCAGAGTTCTGATATTACGAATTAACCCGAATACTCTTATCTAATTTACAATATTCGGATACATTCGCATGTGAGAAAGACAAAATTAGTCAAATTCTTCATGCGAATTTTACGCAAATTATCTTTAAGCTAAACAGCCTATTCGCATATATTCGTATATCTAAGCCGAAAAGTGGCATATACTTTTCAGTTGTTAAGGTGCTTGTTTTATGCGAATTAACGCGAATGCTCTTAGGAGATAAATTAGTTCAACTTATCATTCGAAGATTTCTACTGATCTTAATGTTCAAAATTCGCTCATTAGCATCCATTCGCATTATTCCCATTCGCATCTATTCGCGAAACTAATCAGCTTCCATTCGCGTACCCAATTCTACTTCTCTTGACATCACTTGTCAATTGCAATACGCTTAAATTAATGCCCTCTCTCCAAGTAACAAGAAATAAAGCAAAGATTCGTCACTCGTCACTTGTCACTTGTCACTTTAAAGTGAAACAGGGTTTCACTTTAATCGAGCTCCTTATTGTCATCACCATCATTGGAATTTTAGCCTCATTAACACTTGCTACGTATGGCAATACACAGCAAAAAGCTCGAGACGGTGTCCGAAAAAGCGATCTTGGGCAAATTAGAAGGGCTTTAGAACTTGCGAAATCAGATTGTTCCTCCGCTGCATATTATCCGGCTGGGTTTAGTGGAGACCAATATGAGCAATTTGATGGTCTTCAACTTTATTTAGCCGATACTGATCTTAATTATATGAGCGGTAGCGTGCCGGATGACCCAAAAAACGTCACAGAAGGATCACTTAACTATAAATATGGATACTCTTTACTATCTTCCCAGCAAACTAACGTATGTGCCGATGGGGATGGTGATGCTACATATACTGAACAATCCGGAAGCTCCCAATTTACCCTATCGGCACTAATGGAACGGGGCCCCTCTGATTCCGAAAGCTATAAGTCAAGAGAAAAATGCAAAAACAAACCTGGTCCAGATGGTGATACTACAGACTGGACAGGCTCTGCTTATGCAGGCTACTATGTCGTCTGCAGTAGCTAACTTCTCGATTTGACCCGCCGACTTTACACTTTACGCTCCACACTTTACACTTAAACTAGAAGCCGTAGTAAATTTTCAATCAAATCTAAATATTTAAATTTTAAAATTAGATCATTAAAAATTCAATGAAAATTGTAAATTGTAAATTAAAAATTAACCTAAAGGGCTTTACCCTCATCGAATTGCTGGTGGTCATCACCATTATCGGAATCCTAGCCGGCATTGCCTTAGTTTCTTATGGTGGTGCCCAAGAAAGAAGCCGCGATTCCAGAAGAAAACAAGATCTCAAAACCATTAAAGATGCGCTTTCGCTTGCCAAGCAGGATACCCCGGGAGAATACACTTATCCAAGCTGCGATGATACCTCCACTTGTCCCGTAATATCAGATACCAATACTAATCCTCCTCTTGCTCCCACTTACATTAAATCTGTCCCAAAGGATCCAAAGACCGGTAGTAGCTACTTTGACTACAGGTATTATCCACTGGACTCAACAGGCGTCATGTGCCATGCTTCCGGTAGTCCCTGTGTTAAATTTAAATTAATTACCTGCCTGGAAAACAAGAATGACCCGCAAAAAGATCCTAACGATTCTGCCCATATTCTATGTTCAGTCTATGGGGGGCCGGGTGCCGGCTACATTTTATATTCAGATTAACACCCGATACTCACCCGTTCCTTGACATAAATTCTCAATCAATTTACGCTTAAACTAATGCCCAAATTAGTTAATAGTTCACAGTTCATAGTTCACGGAAATGCAGCTACCGTGAACCGTGAACCGCTAACCGTTAACCGCCGCCCATGGCGGCGCGGCTTTACGCTGATCGAATTGCTTGTCGTCATTACCATTATCGGAATCCTAGCCGCCATTGCCATTGTTTCCTATGGAGGTACCCAGGAAAGAGCTCGCGATTCACGAAGAAAATCCGATTTAGACGCTATTAAAAAAGCCCTCGAGCTTGCCAGAGGAGATTCTCCCGGAGCTTATTATTACCCAAGATGTAAAGGCGGTTTAGGTGCTTGCAAACTTACCGACACCAGTACAGATTTTGAACTTAATGACCCCTCGAAGAACCGGGTATATCTAAAATCTGTACCTAAAGACCCGAAATGGCCCGATAGTTCTGTTCTTTATACTTATATTCCCCTTCCCGATGTATGCGATAACTCAAATACGCTCTGCACAAGCTACGAATTAAAAGCATGTTTGGAGAATAAAAGCGACCCGCAAAAAGATCCTGCTCCACCCTTTATAGTTTGTGGTATGAGTTCATTTGGTAGTCTAACATATACAAGTTATACAGTCACTCCGAACTAAAAATAGTGACTAGTAAATTAGAATTTAGTGTTTAGTTAAAATTTAGTCACCAGACCCTAGCCACTAAACCCTTTTTTTATCGCCTGATATAAGACTATTGCTAGACTTACCATTACATTTAGAGATCTTAGACCCGCAGTCCTGAGGTTATCGAAGGACGAGGATCACAAGAGTCTTTCCTTAAATAGCGCGAAATAGCACTATTGCGAGCGATACCATAACATTAAGACTTTTATTCACTCCAAACATCGGTATTTCGACGATCTCATCAGCTAGTTTTAATGCTTCTTTGGAAACTCCCTCCGTCTCGTGTCCGACAATAAAAGCTACTGGCTCACGATAGTCGACCCTCCTGAAATCGACACTCTTTTTGCTCTGCTCAATTGCGATTATCCTAAGTTCACCCCTGGGGTGAGCTTGGCTGTGTCGTTGCGCACCCCAGGGGTGTGCATAGGATTTACGTAAATCCTCAATTGCAGTTTTTGCGCTATCAAAATATCGCCATTCCACCCATTTGTCTGTCCCCACAGATGCCTTGCTAATCCGGCTATTCGGCGGTGTTTCCGACTGCCCGCAAAGATAAATGCACTTA
>Ga0209211_10011731_pt1 | contig 11156 bp, 14 predicted proteins | sample RifGroA2_FD_183992 | JGI IMG/M metagenome (GOLD analysis project Ga0209211, IMG submission 183992) | Groundwater microbial communities from Rifle, Colorado, USA - Groundwater A2 (SPAdes) (version 2) | ecosystem: Environmental > Aquatic > Deep subsurface > Groundwater | place: Rifle, Colorado...
GCAGGTGACGCTTACAGGGCGGGTCTCCTTAAAGGGCTTGTGACTGGCAAACCCCTGGAAATTGCGGCCAGGATGGGCGCTGTTGCCTCAGCATACGCGATAGAAAAATACGGGACCCAGGAGCACCATTATACATACAACGAATTTACAGAGAGATACAAAACCAACTTCGGGGAACTGTAAGGCTTTATTCCCCTGCGTAAAGCCACATCTGGGCTTCACGTGGTGGGATGTCAAAGGTGAAATGCTCTCCTGTCACGTTCATCTCATGGCCATGAATTTGACACTTATAGACGCCCTGACTCAGGCCGCACGTCCAGATGGTGGGATGCTGCCAGAGGCCGGTCTTGTTGATGGCGACTATGCCCCTGTCTCCGCGTGCAAAGACCAGGAAACCGTTATCTTCAAAAAGCGAACGCTGCGGCGTGCCGTGGACAGCGTTGTGAAAGCGTATCATTGATGTGATATCGTCCCTCATCCAGGCATTCGCCCAGCGGTTGCGGTCTTCGGGGTATTTACCGGCGCTCTGGTTGTTGTCGGAGTAGACGAGTGGTACTCCGCCGTCGCGTCCCATCAGGTAGGCATTAGCAAGGTACTCGTCATGTGACTGCAGCATTACTCCCCGGAACCCATCGTTGTTAGGCATATCGTGCGTGACGCTGAATGTCACGGCCCGGCACCAGGGCAAGGCCTGTCCGCAGGCAGCAGGATTGACGAGTTCACGCATGCTCCCGCAGGGCGAAAAAACCCGGCGCAGGGTCTCGTGCAGGGGGAAATCGTAGAACGACATGTATTCGTTATCCATTAAAGGCCAAAGAAATGCTATTTCTTCATTGTCATTGGATGTCAGTGATTCACCGAACAGGAACTTGCCGGACATGTCAGCTGTTTCGAAGATCTTCCGCACATGTTCTTCAGGCAGGTGCTTTACCGCGTCTATGCGGTAGCCGTCGAACCCCATGCCGTTAAGCGCCCGCAGGCATGCCCGCTGCTGGTCTATTACCCATTGATTGAGATCAAGATCAGGCAGGCCTGAAAGGGCGTGTTCGGTTGCTTCATGAAGGTCCATCCAGTTCTGGATGTTGCCGTCTGTGTTGAAGTCCCATGGAGAGAAGAGCCCTTCGTCGAGGTTGCCGTAAAGCCGGTCTTTTTCGAACTCCGCGCGTTCCTGTTTATACCGCTGCAGTTCGGCATTGCCGGGGTAGTGGCCGCGGTCCGGCCGATTTTCGTTGGCCATATGGTTGAAAACTATATCAGCATAAATGCGCACCCCATTGCTGTGCAGGGCGGCAATGGTCCTCTCTATATTGGCCTTATTGCCGAGGAAGGAGCGCAGGATGCGATAGTCCTTGGGCTGGTATCTCTGCCACCATTGCCTGCCGGCTTCATCGTCCAGGCTGTAGAGAGGCGGGGGGATCAGCACTGCACCGTACCCGAGCCCGGCTATCTTTTCAGCGTTATTTGTTATGTCGTCATATCGCCAGTCAAAGGCGTGTAGAATTACGTTGTTCATGATTGCTCCTTTAATCTATAACGAATTGAAAGTCCTTTTAAGAAATTCCTGAGAAACTGATCGCCGCATTTTTTATAGTTTTTATGCCCTTTTTTCCTGAATAATGCTGTCAGTTCTGATTTTGATATATCTATTTCCGCCAATTTTAAAATACCGAGCATGTCCTCTTCTTTCAACTCCAGGGCAATCCTTATTTTTTTCAATATGGCATTATTTGTTAGAGGATAGACCCGTATTTTCGCCTTGTCCTGGTCCGTTTCTTTCTTGCCCCTTCTCTGTATGATCAGGCCATCAAGAAAACATTCAAAAGTCGGGTCACTGCAATTAATGTAGCCTTCTTCGTCCTCTTTTTTGAGAAAGATGGATAATTCGGCCCTTGAAATTTCATGTCCGCCCAGTTTGAATATTTCAACCATTTTCGGGTCGCTTATATCCAGGGCATATCTCACACCTCGTAATACATCGTTATTTGTCATTCATAACTCCTGTGTTATCTCCTGCTTTGGTACTCATTTCCCTGAGATACCTTATCCTCTGCACCACCGGGGGATGAGAATAATATAGGGTAACATATAACGGATGCGGATGCAGGTTTGAGAGGTTTTCTTTTGAGAGTTTTACCAGTGCCGACACCATGCTTTCCGTGTCCCCGGTCAGTTCATATGAAAGCCTGTCTGCCTGCCTCTCATGCCGTCTGCTGAAATAAGTCCCTATCGGTTTCAGAGGCAGCAGGATAATACCGGCCACAAAGCTGAGGAGCACGAACTTTGCATATAGTGTATCCCCATCTATTCGGAAGAGTGAGGAAAGGAAATCGCTCTGCACGATTTTAAAGGCGATGTAAAGGCTAAGGAAGGAAAATATCTCGAAGGCAACAAGGGTTTTTAGCAGGTGCTTCTTTTTCCAATGCCCTATCTCATGGGCAAGCACAGCGATAATTTCTCCCTCTGACATGCTTTTGAGCAGGGTGTCGAAGAGCACGATCCTCTTTGTTTTACCGATGCCGGTGAAATAGGCATTGGTATGCTTGGACCTGCGTGAGGCATCTATCCTGAGTATCCTGCTTGCGTGGATGCCGGCCTTTTCAGTCAATTCAACTATTTTCCCTTTCAGAGATTCGTCTTCAACCGGCGTGAATTTGTTAAAGAGAGGCTCGATCACGTAAGGAGAAAGGTACATCATGATAATACTGAATAGGAAAAGGAAACCCCATACCCACAACCACCAGTGCGCAGGGCTCCAGCTTATTAGCCAGAGTCCGGCAGAAAGTACGATGGATAGCATTATAGCGGAGATAATAAGGGATTTTATAAAATCAGAAAGCCATAATTTAAAAGTCATTGTGTTAAAACCATATTTGTTTTCTATCGAGAAGGTACGGTATAGGCTGAAGGGGATGTCGAGGAATTCCCCGGCATATGAGAGGAGCAGGAAGAAGAGCCAGCCTGAAATAATGAACGAGAGATTGAGGGAAGTGATCCATGAGTTGTAAACATTCAGCAGTCCGCCGAATATGAAAATAAGGTTGACGACATTGCCGAAGAGTGATTCGATAGTCCCGAATCTGGTCTTTTCAGCCTCATACGCCTGCATCTTTTTCAGCAGGTCTTCATCTACGATACCCGCAAACTCTGGAGGCACGGCAGCGCCTGCCAGGCGCATATGCGTCAGGTTCAGATACTGGACATAATATTCAAAGGCCTCTTTGAGAATATAGAGGCAGAAAATGGTGATCAGGTAATTATTCAGAAGGATCTCCTTTGTGTGCTTAAGAACTCAAAATCAGGCAGATGTGTTTTCGTGGTAGCGTTTTCCGATCTGGACCAGTTTTTTGATGATGCTATCAGGCTTGCTTGTCTCCCGGACCTTGATCTTTGCAACTGCTGCAAGACCGCGTAATTCTTTAGGGTTTTTCCTGAGTCTGCCCGCTTCAACATCCAATTGATCTTCGTCAAGGGAACCGAGCTTCCTGATCTGCTCAAGCAAGGACAGCTCGTCGTTTTTGCTGAGGTCGAGGACTGAGCACTGCGGCACTTTCTTCATTGCCTTCAGCGCCTGGGTGACTTTACCGGCGGCGACTATGTTTTTGAAGACCTTGCTTATATAAGAAGAAAGGGTGTCTGTTTTTGACTTCGAGGTCTTTTTGCCTGTGACTTTCAGGGAAAGCTTTGCGGCCCTTGCGAATCCGTCATCATCTTGGCGCAAGCTTATTCCCAGGAGCGTCTTTAATTCATTGGCTTCAGGGGAAAGACCTTCTTTTAACGCTTCTATTGCCGAAGACAGGCGCTTCAGGGACTTGTCAAATTTCTCGACCTCTTTGATAAACTTTTTGTCGTCAAGGTTTTGGACGTTTGCTTTAAGGAAAGACGCAATCTCTTCAAGCTCTGCCGCAAGATTCAGAAAGCTCATATAATCTCCTCGATGTGTGATATAAAGGCATCAGTCAGCATAAAATAATCATAAGCGCCTATACTTTTTTCGCTGTAAAGGGTGACCGGTTGGTGCATATTGGACGATTCAGCGACCTTGACGCAGTCCCTTATAAAAGGTGTCAATATGTCGGCGCATGTATGGATTAGTTTTTGGGTCTTAAGAGTCCGCATCTCTAATTTCAGTTCATTTATGCTGTGTTCAAAGACATTGCCGACTTTTTTATAGCGGTTTATTATAACCGCGCAGATGCGGGGACTCAGCTTCTTGTTTCTCTTTGCGTTGATCTGGTTCTGAAAATTGCTTACCAGTTTGCTGAAAAGCCTGAAGCCCGAAAGGGAAAGATAATCCGGCAGATAAGGCACTACATAATAATCGGCGAAGTAGAGGGCGTTTTTTGAAATGCCATAAATATTCGGAGGACAATCTATCAGGACGTAATCATATTCTTTGATCTGCGGCTTTAGAACATCATAAAGGCATGTGTAAACATGATGTTCAGCAAGTCGGTCCTCTATGCCCAGCAGGTCAATGGAAGCCGGAAGTATGTCGAGATTTGATATTAACGGATACCCGCTGTCTGAAACCGGCACACCCCGGACCACCGAGCTGTCAAAATCAAAATTGTCCGTGCCTGTCAACCCGTCGTCAAATACCTGGAAAACAGTCTTTGAAGGGTCATCAATAATGCTCGAAAGATGCTTCCTCTTTAAAAGCCAGAAGGTAGAATTGCACTGCGCGTCAATGTCTATTATGAGCGTCTTCTTGTTGTAATGCTTCGCGAGGCACGCGCCAAGATTGACGACATTGGAAGTCTTTCCCACGCCGCCCTTGAAGTTTATAAAGGCTATGATTTTAGTGGCCATATCTACAGTCCATATTTCAAGACGACTGCCTTGCAGAATTTCTCAATATCGGCGGTATGTTTTTTCCATACATCATGCACGATTTTCATGTCTGTCTTCTCGTATTCATGAACTATCCTGTTTCTGAATCCGACCATGCTGATCATCTTCAGGGCAAGTGTCCTGGAGATGACCTTTTTAGATGACAGTATCTCGAATATTTCCGCCTGTGTCGAAGGGGTCTCCCATTCCGAGTCGCTTATTATGTGTGAGCCGATGTCAATGCATGATTGGATTGCCTGTATAAGATTAAAAAGTACAATGCTTTGAAGATCGCTGTCTTTAACAAAAACCGCAATGCCGGGGTCTTTTTTTGATCGGATTTGCTTTAGATATCCCTCGACCCGTTCTATCTTTCTGCCTATCAGAGGCTTATCTACCAATTTCGGCCCTCCTGAATCTGCCGGCGACTGCTCTGAGGCAGATGTCTTCTATTGGTTTGTAGTCGAGATATTCGATAATTGCGTTGGCGGCGAATCTTGTCCTCAGCCTTTTGTTCCTGTCGAGGAGCACCTTACCGGTCTTTATTATGCGATGCTTCAGAAAGGGGGGCGCGGTATTCAGTATCACTATGTCTACGGGACGGATAGAGAAGGTCGGAGAAGCGGCATAGTATGCCTTTTTGAGGGATTCAAAGAGTTTTCCGCCCATTTTAAGGTCATCTATCAGGACCGCAATATCTATGTCGCTCCCGGCTAATTCTCTGCCCGTTGCGGCGCTGCCGAAGATATAAAGGGCTGAAACCTCAGTCCTTTTTTCAAAATATTTGATAACACGAGAGAGATCTTTCGCCAAGTCCATGGTGCTTTGATTATATCACAGGGGCCGCGTAATGTGGGTGTGATCAGCAGGACCATTAAATCTGTCCTCTTTTCGGCCTTCTTGCGTCCGGCCTTATAGCCTATTCAGTCAGGTATTTGTGGAATTGATGCTTCTATTTTGTGTTTTTCTACAATATCTCTGCTTTTGTAATAATCATCGTTTAGAGGTATCTTGTACGGAAAGCCATTCTCCCACCCGATATAACTAACTTTGATATTCATTCCCTTGACCCATTTATAAAGCATGTCTCGATATAAAGGACTTACCTTCTCACCAAGTAATATTTCTTTTAAGGAATCGGATATATCAATAAAAATATCATCAGAGTCACTATTTGCATAGATACAATATCGATATTCCTTCTCTTGCTTCCAATCATACATTTTAGAATATAAAAATAAGCGCTTTGATTTGTAGAGACAATCAGTAATTTTGTGTATATGAAAATCTTGCCCTAAGCCTGAAAGCTTTTCACATAAATCTGATACCTTTTTTTTCTTTTTATCTAAGGTGTAATAAACAGGGGATTTGGATTTTTTAGATTTTATTTTTAATGCTGAAAATTTTCCATCGAATTTATTTTTATCAAGTATTAGGCAACAACCATTATGATTATCTGCATATTGAGACCACATTCTGGGGCGTTCATAAAAAAAATCTATTTTGCCAGAAACGCTAAAGCATAGTAATTTAAAAGGTTTTCTTAGTTTTCCATCATTAATAAATAAACTGCTATCGTAGGCAGTAATACCATCTTCACCCCAAATGCTGAACTCTAAATTCCTGTTTTCATACGGATCATTAGTTAGATTAAAGGACCCAAACTTTAATTTCATTTCATGCAATATGTATTCGAGAGAAGATAAATTTGTATAATGGCCCAATAAGTTATTCATTTAAGGTTACCTTGCCGATTATTTAACGCCATGCAAAGCCTCGACGTGGAATTTTAGACCTAGTGCTCGCACTACTTTCAGTATTGTGGTAAATTCAGGATTGCCATCAGGAGAGAGCGCCTTGTATAGGCTCTCGCGCCCCAGCCCGGCCTTCCGGGCGATCTGGGTCATTCCTTTTGCGCGGGCGATATCCCCCAGCGCAGCCGACACCAAAGCTGGCTGCCCATCCTCAAGTGCGGCCTCTAGGTAAGAGGCCATGTCTTCCTCGGTTTTGAGATAATCAACCACATCATAGGGAGTAGTTTTGAGCTTTTTTTGTTTCATACGAACCTCCTAAAGCATACGCGCCAGTTCCAGCGCGGTTTTAATGTCCTTGTCCTGTGAGCGTTTATCACCGCCAGCTAACAGGATCACCAGTTCTTGGCCCCTTTGCACAAAATAAACACGATAACCAGGGCCGTAATTTATTCGCAGTTCTGAAACACCTTCGCCGACCGGCTTGACATTCCCGAGAAGACCAAGCTGCAAGCGGCGGATGCGGACTTCGATCCGAGCGCTGGCTTGTCTGTCACGCAGTTCACGTAGCCAGCAGTCGAATAGATCGGTTTTGCGAACCTCTATCATGGTTATATTGTATCCCATGGGATACGGGATGTCAAATTTTTGTTGATGACCTGCTTGCTCTCAGTACACGTGAGCCCGATAGTGAATCGCAGTTTTTCAGTGTATAATTCAATTGGGAGCACTGATGATAAATGAAAAAGCATTAAAGGCCTACCTAAAAGAGCAATTTACTGGTGCGATTGACGTCAGGATATCCAAACTGGGAGAAGGTGTTCAGGGCGCGGGGTTTCTTGTCGAAATTGTAACTGGAGAAAACGTTAAATCTTATGTCGTAAAGGGGCTTTTTACCGAAGGGCTTGGACACGACTATCCCTCAGATCGTGCGGGTGTCTTTCTTCTTGACCTTGACGAGTTCAATAAACTCCCTAGTCATGTTAAGGCAATAGACGTGCTTGCCGAGATGCCGGACGGCTCTGTAAAGGCCATCGGCGGGGGCAAAGAGTATTATCTTTTGATGGAGCGCGGGGAGGGGAGGGACTATTTCAATGACCTTAAAGATTTTGCGCCCAAGGACAGGCTTGATGTCAATGATATTGCAAAGATCAGGGCAATGGCAGTCTATCTTGCTGGAATACATTCTGTTAAAAAAGAGTCCCGTTCTCTTTATTGGAGGAAGGTCAGGGACACGATAGGGCACGGTGAATGCCTCATGGGTGTATTCGATACATATCCTGACGGTACGCTGAGATATGAAGAGATGGCTGAAATAGAGAAGATGTGCATTGACTGGAGGGCAAAGCTTAAGTCAAAGACGCATCGCCTGTCACAGATTCATGGCGATTTCCATCCCGGCAACATATGGTTCAAAGACGACAGAAGTCCGGATTTCATACTGCTTGACCGTAGTCGTGGCCCCTGGGGCGATCCGGCTGATGATATAACGGCCCTCGCAATAAATTACATATTTTTTTCGATTAGGAATTATGGAACGGTCAAAGGCGCATATCTTGAAGGACTGGACCTGTTTTTTGAAGAGTATCTAAAGGCGTCTGGCGATGAGGAGCTGTTTGAAGTGCTTGCGCCATTCTTTGCCTTCAGGGGTGCGGTTGTGGCGAATCCCGTTTTCTATCCTGATTTAAGCACTGATATACGAAACAGGATATTCAACTTTGTGAGAAACGTCCTTTCTGCTGACAGATTTGATGTCAAGGCTGTAAATGAATACATTCGATGAGATGTCGTGCTTTGCAAGACAAATGACTCAATTTTTTGCCAAAAAACTGCCTCTGTGCATGTGAGTCCCTATTTAACTTTTAGGTTTCTGCATACATCTGAGGTCCGGCTTCCGCTGGCGACTTCAGCCGGTGTAAGGTTACCCGTGCTTTGGCTTAAAAAACTGAGCCCTTTGTCTTGCGCCGCGGGCGTGAAGGGACGGCTATAGTTATAGTACTGAAAATGAAAGATACTGAATCAAATCTCATAGCTATAGTCAAATATCTTTCTGAAGAGATAGGTGAACGGAGTTATCATGATCCACGAAAACTCGGGAAGGTCGCTGACTATATAGAATCGAAATTCCGGGAATACGGTCTCGCGGTCAGCAGACAACCCTTTAAATACAGGAATAAGACATACTTTAATGTCATTGCGGAATTAAAGGGTGTTGGCGTCCCGGACCCCGAGATTATTGTTATAGGCGCACATTATGATACAGTTTCGGGCTCTCCTGGTGCGGATGATAATGCAAGCGGAGTGGCTGGTCTGCTCGAGATCGCCAGGCTTTGCTCACTCAATCTTCCTAAAAGGACTATCCGGTTTGTCGCTTTCTGCCTTGAAGAGCCGCCTGCATATATGACCCGCCACATGGGCAGCTATGTTTATGCGGGATCGCTCAGCGCAGAAGGCGTGAAGGTCAAAGGAATGATTGCCCTGGAGATGCTGGGGTTTTATCGGGACTATAAAGGCTCGCAGGAATTCCCTTCTTCGTTATTAAGGCTTTTTTTCCCTTCTACCGCAAATTTTATCTCTTTTGTCGGGGACCTTCACTCAAAGAGTTTCACAAGAGAGGTTGAAAAGGCATTTAAATCGGTTTCATCTTTCCCTGTGGAAACACTAAATACCCTTGCTATTGTTCCGGGTGTTGATTTCTCGGACCACCGCAATTTCTGGAAGTTCGGTTATCCGGCGTTTATGGTAACAGACACGGCGTTTTACAGGAATGCCAATTACCATGAGCAGGGAGACACGGCAGAGACGCTTGATTATAGAAGGATGGCGGATGTCGTGAGCGGCCTCTACAAAGCTGTTTCCGGATTGTGATACAGAGCGGTTTGGTTTAATTGCCTGGTATTTGATAGAATACCTTTGATGGTTGTTAAAGGAGCGTTTTAATGAAAAACAAACAGCTGCTTTTGGCTGAACTTCCTTCTGTTGACGAGATTCTGAAATCCCAAAAGGGACAGAAATGGCTGGCAGCATACCCCAGGCGCTATGTTCTTCAGGCCATACGGGACATTGTTGAACATAACCGGCAGGCGATTCTAAAAGGCGAGACTACGGGTGTTTCAGTTGAACAGGATGTTTTACCTGAGATAGAGATAAAGATCGAAAGGCTTTCGGCGTTCAGTCTTAAGTCAGTAATCAACGCCACCGGAGTAGTTATACACACAAATCTTGGAAGGTCTGTCCTGTCTGATAGGGTCATGGACCATGTAAGACAGATCGCTTGCGGCTATTCAAATCTTGAATATAACATCGACAAGGGTCAAAGGGGCAAAAGATATTCGCACGTTAAAAGATTATTGAACGAAATCACCGGCGCAGAGGACAGCCTGATAGTAAATAATAATGCGGCAGCGGTGTTTGTCTGCCTGACCGCCCTTGCAAAAGGTAAAGAGGTAATAGTATCAAGGGGTGAACTCGTTGAAATAGGCGGTTCATTCAGGATACCGGATGTGATGAGCAGCAGCGGGGCTGTGTTGCGGGAAGTCGGCACTACAAACAAGACACATGTGCGTGACTACGAAAAGGCCATAAATGAAAATACGGCATTGCTTTTGAAGGTGCATCAGTCAAATTACAGGATGGTAGGCTTCACAAAGACTGTTGAGATTGATGAGCTTGCGGCCCTCGGCAGAAAATACAATATACCGGTTATGTTTGATCTTGGCAGTGGTTGTCTGGTTGATCTCAAGCCATATGGCGTGCACATCGAGCCCACTGTCCAGGAGACCATAAAGGCAGGGGCAGACATCGTTACCTTCAGTGGAGACAAACTACTTGGCGGGCCACAGGGTGGGGTCATGGTCGGCAAGACTCAACTCATTGAAAAGATAGGACAAAACCCTCTTATGAGGGCCTTGAGGATTGACAAGCTGACCCTTGCGGCCTTTGAGGCCACGCTCATGTCGTATCTTGATGAGGACAAGGCCAAGGAAGAGGTCCCAACATTAAATATGCTGCTGCAAGCGCTGGATGAAATAAAAGAACGGGCAAAGAAAATATCACAGGCGCTTAAGAGGAAGCTCGGGGCTTCACATGAAAAGATCGCCCAAATAAATGTAATCGAGGACTCATCTCAGTCCGGAGGGGGCGCGCTTCCTGAGATTGAGTTTAAAACTTATGTTGTTGCAATCAAACCCTCCGGGCTTTCGGTCAATAAACTGGAAGAACGGTTACGGCATAACAAACCGCTGGTAATTGCGCGGATTAAAGAGGAGGCATTAATAATTGATGCCCGAACAGTGAGAGACAGTGAAGCTGAAGCGCTCGTAAAAGGAATTACAGCGGCGCTTCTGTAATCTTGAGTCTCTTTCAACTTGTTGTTTTTTAGCAGTTATATTGGAGAAATTATGAAATTTAGGATGCATTCCCATGCGTAATATAATAATCCTGATCGTATTATATGCAGTTTTGATAGTCCTTGGACTACGCGTTCGCCCTGTGCCAGGCATCTATAGTGTAACGCCTGTTACTGAGAAAACCCAACCATCACAACAGACGGAGGGAGGGGGGGCTGAAGAAAAG
>Ga0209211_10011732_pt1 | contig 11155 bp, 8 predicted proteins | sample RifGroA2_FD_183992 | JGI IMG/M metagenome (GOLD analysis project Ga0209211, IMG submission 183992) | Groundwater microbial communities from Rifle, Colorado, USA - Groundwater A2 (SPAdes) (version 2) | ecosystem: Environmental > Aquatic > Deep subsurface > Groundwater | place: Rifle, Colorado...
ATTGTGCTGTTAACGGCCTTTTTGCCTGCCTCCTTAATTGCTATTATTTCAGCATGCTCCTGGCCGGCTTTCTTATGGTAGCCTTTGCCGACAATAGCGTTTCTTTTTACTATCAAGCAGCCAACTAAGGGATTGGGCGAGGCTGTGCCTTTGCCTTTCTTTGCCAGCTCTATTGCCATCTGAATGTATTTTTTATGGGATATCATTTAAGCACCTTTTCCAGCAGAAATAAACTCAACTATATAAAAATTTGTGTTTACTGGGGTATGCTAAAATTAGTTAATATACCTCTGTTCCATGAGATAATCATTTAATGGTGTCTGTTTTTCACGTAGATACCACTTTTTTATGTAGTGAAAGGCTTCTTGGACAAAATTAACTATCTCTTTCTTGAAAGGAAACTCCTTGTTACCCCATAGCTGGTTTAATCTTGGTTCAATGTCATTTACAGTTAAGCCTCCTTGAAAGACCATTTCTTTTGAGCCAGGCTGATAAAACATCAAACCGGCAGCAGTTCCTAATGCATAACGTTTTGGTTTGATACCTTCCCCATAGCATTGTATCATTGTTTTTGTCATTCTTCCATCTTCTAAGCCCAACTTCCTTCCTGGGTCTCTTCCTACTCTTCCAACCAAGTCTCTTAAAATGGGATTTGCAATACGCCACATCAAATCGTCAACATAAGCGATATACTCCCCTATTATAAAAATTGGTTCGCCTGTGTTTTTGTATTTTTTAATTAGCATTTTACCGGATTCTTCAATAAGTGCTCTTCTTCCGATATCAATAAAATCAGGATCCTTAGCAACACCATAAGAGCTTACAAAGTCTGACATAAACCGATACCCTTTTAGGGCTCCTAAACAAGCCAGTAAAAAGTGAGTAGAGTTATGGCCTAAGAGCTTCACATCTTCATAAGGAGCAATATTTTCTACTTGATCAAAAGAAGGAAAACCAGTTTGAAAATCAGGCTCTGCTGGAATTTGTATTTTTTCAATTATTATTTTGTTAAAATCTTCAACTAAGAAAGCTCTTGAAGCATTGTCTGTTAATTTTTTAAGACCCAACTCTTCAATTAACTTCGGATCATCAATTGGACCACCCATTCTTCCGATGGTTGTGTCAACAAAAGCACAAATTTGTTCTAATTTTGTTGTATCACTAATAAATGAAGCAACGGCTTTTTTAAGCTCTCTAGCAGCGCCTATTACATTCTCTGAAGCATACACTGCTAACCCTCTGTTTTCATTTAGTCTTCTTTTTAATCCTTCTGCGATTAACTCTGCAACTCCTTTTTCATAATCAGAAATACCAGGAACAGCTGTGGTTAAATCAGTTGCATTTGCTATTGCTCCCAGAAGGTTTTCTCTCCCTTTAGCATCACTAGGGTCGTAAACTTCAATACCCGTAACATTATAAGATTTAACACTTTCACTATCAGCAATGTTAATCCAATAAGAACCATTTTTTAACATTTCCCTTTGCTTTGGCAAATTTTCAGAAAGAACTACCCTTGCATCAGGATTAGATATTCTATAATAAAGAGCCCACAAGCCTAATTGTATAGCTCCTGCTCCAATTCCTACGAAGGTTTTTTGTGGCATTTTATGTCATTAGCTGGCCGCCGTCACACCTAAGAATTTGGCCAGTTGTATTCCCTGAATTATATAATGAAGCTAAAAAACAAACCATCTTTGCAACTTGCTCTGCTGTTGCTTTTTTTCCAAGAGGCGCTCTTGTTTCGTAATATTTTTTTGCTTCTTCAACAGACATATTTTTAGCTTCTGCTCTTTGCCCTAAATATGCTTTGTCCCATATTCCACTCCCTTCCAAAACATCACCCGGGATTACAGCATTTGCCCTTATTCCGTAAGGAGCCATTTCAAGAGCTGCCTGTCTCATCATATTGATTCTTGCGGCATTAGAAATGCCATAAATGTTTTTAGCAGAACCGAGTATTCCTGCATTTGAGCAGACATATACCAAAGAGCCTGATTCGTATTTTCCATCTTGGCTCATTTTTGCTTGTTTTATAAATGCCTGCTCTGCATATTTGGTTACCAAAAAATAGCCTGTTGTGTTAACTGCCATTATTTTATCCCATAATTCAATAGTAACATCAGCCATTGCCAAACTTTCTTTGGGTACAATCCCCGCATTATTGACAACTGTATCTATGGTGTGGGTGAGCTTTACAATTTCAGCAAATGTTTTTGCAACCTGCTTTTCATTAGCTACATCACAAAGAAAATATGCAGCCAGCTTATAATCTCTGCTATTTCCTAGCTCTAGCAAGATTTCATTAAACGTTTCCTGTAAGCCTCCTTCATGTATATCAAGTATAGCTATATACATATTTTGTCTTGCAAGTTCTTTAGCAACTGCTCTTCCAATGCCAGAGCCTGCTCCTGTGACTACTGCAACTTTGCCTTTTAAGTCAGGATAGACCGGGTTTAAATTAATCATTTTTGTTTTTCAGGAAGTTTAATATCTCCATTTACGAGGGCTTTTGCTTCTTCCCTCACTAACACATCATGCCCCCCCATCAATTCTTCAATTGTAATTATCCTACCTTTTCTCTGTCCCGGTAATATTACAACCTTTCCAGGATATTTATTTTCCACTGCAACTGCTTTAAACCCCTCTTCAATTGAATCAAGACCGCCAACTGCAACAACAACGTTTAACGGGTTAATTGTGCCATCAGCAACTGCTTGCAAAATAGTTTCATAATTCTTAATTGAAGAACCGCTTGTATTATGTATATGCAAATCAAGGTAATGCGCTTTTCTCAAGTCAATTTCGTATTTAGGCTTATCTGCAGGCATTCCAGCAAAAATATTAGCATGCGCCCCTTTCCTGAATATATCTTGGTCAATCATTTTGACAAGTATACCGCCAACAGGTGCACAAAGAATTAAGTCATCTATAGATTTTTTAGGTATAAAATCAAAAGGGTCATTCTTGCTAAAATCAATAACATGAATATTCATGCCATATTCATTACCTAGTCTTGCGTATGTAGTACGTGCTTTTTCTAATCTTGGATCTTGGTTTTCTATGATATACACATTTTCTGGTTTTGAACTCCTCATTAAATCAAAATGTATCATTCCTAACGGACCAAAACCAAATATTGCTACATTGCCTCCTTTAAGGACATTTTTATAATCCCTTGTTTCTTCCATTGAATGCAATGCACAGGCATAAGGCTCAGCAATTGCAGCACTTATTGCGTCAATTCCGTCTGGAACTTTGATTAGATAACCGCCATTAACAACTTCTCTGTCAAAAGTCACAATCTCGCAAGCAGCTCCATTTTTTGCATACCCTATTGCCATTGGTGTTCCATCTGATTCGTAATGGTCTGCTTGGAATACCCATAGTTGGCCATTTGTATCTTGAAAACATCCTTCATGCATTATAATAATAGGATTTTGAGCAAGCTTCCCGGTTTTATGCACAGCACACGTTCTTCTTGAATGAGCGTCACCATCATGCCATAATTTTCCGTCTGAAGCGCAGATTCCTATAGCTAGGTTTTTTCCTCGTACGCCTCCTTCTGGAATGTTTGGAATCTCAACAGATTCATACCTAATATCATTTGCCCCATATAATCTATAAGACATCATTGTATTAACCATTCTTCATCCCCCTAATTTTTTAGATTATAACTTTATCTTGAAGCAATTTTCTCTCTTCTTTGTTCAGCAGCCCAGTTTGTTATATAAAAAAGGTGCTTATCTGATAATGGCTTCATTCCGCCAAATGCTTCTGCTCCACTCAGTATATAAGATGTATCAAGCAGGGCAGCATACGCATTATCAGCCTGCTTTTCACTTTCACCTATAGTAATCACGCATAAACCAGGAATGATAATAATTTTTGGCAAATACCCCTTGTGGCTTAAAGAAAGTTCTTTGTACTTCTCTTTATATTGCCCCAGTGCTTTTCTTGCGCTGTCCTCTAATTTTGCGGGATTATCACCGGGATTAAAATCAAGAACAAGGGGGGCAGCTCCTCCATAGACAACAGCATCAGGATTTGGCATGCCTTGCTTTATAGTTTTTAATGCCTTTTCAGAAAAAAGCATTCTCATTATAATATCATTCTCTGACTGATTTGCCTGTACCCACACTTTATCAAAGCATCTGCTGACAATACCAGCTGCTTTTATAATGGAGTCATTGTCTGGGCGTGTATAAGATTTGACACCAAATGGGTATTCCGGAAGGTGCTGCACAGCATAGCTGCTTATCTTTTCAACTACCATTTGATCTAAATCGTAAATCTCTTGCGGGGGATATCCTGTCTGTATTGCTCCATGCTGAGCCATAAGGATTATATTTGGCTCAGATGTATTTTTCCATTCATTCATCTTACGATTAAAAACTATTGATAAAAGAGCGCCTGGCTCAACAAAGTCCATAAACCTAACCCTAGGATTATCCCCAAAAATTTCTTTATATACCTGCTCTGCATTTTCTGAGCATAGCAAATAATTTTTTATGGTGTTATGGTCATGCAAATTCCATCTTGGCTTCTTGAATGTTCCAGCTAATTGGGCATGAAGGCCTGACTCAACAGAAGGGTCTCCACCGACTGCATTAGCTTTGCTAAATAACTCTGTAACTTTAGAGTCCAGTGTAGTTACTGGGCTAAAATCTTTAGTATAATCAGAATTAAGAACGGCACTACATTCTTTTTCCAGCTTCTGCAGACCATCTAATAGTTGCTGAACATTGACTTCTCCAAAACCATCTGCTTCAATGGTTGAAAGACGGTGCCCTGAAAGCTTTACAAAAAGAATATTACCCTCATTTATTGATGTGTTTCCTCCACCGAGGTAATAATATTGAAACCCGTCTTCCTTTAAATTGAATTGTCCATAATATCTTGAGAAGCTTGCAATATCTTTCTTATAGGCACCAGTTAAGTTATCCAGTAATTGTTGAAATGGTATTCTTTTGGCCATTATGCCCCCTGATTATTAAACTTTATTTAAAATTAGCCCACATTTATAAACTTTTCCCATTTAACCACTCTAAGATAGATAATTATGGAAAGGTTTAAATATTGATAGTAAAATTTAACTTATAATTGTAATTAGGGGGATGGGTTATGGTAAAAAAATTTAATGTTTTTCCAAAAGAGCCATTAGGCCCTGAAACTTCTGTAGGATTGCTTGAAGCAAAGATTTATTCTAAAGAAGAGCTTGAAAAAAGATTGAATATACCTTCTGAAACATATCATTATGACTTAGGAAATGGTCCGAAAGAACTTCATATTTTCAAATATGATGGAAGGTTGGGAGAGGAAATAAGGAGCGGCAGATTAGCCAAAGAGAAAGCATTTGACATGCTTGAAGCAATGATGTTAGGGAGAGAGCTGGAGAGAATGAGTTTTGAGATAAAATACAACAAAAAATATGGCGATGTCAAGAATGTTGATATCTCTTTTCCAACCCATCTTGCAATCGGCATGGAGGCAATGACTGTTGGCTCTATATTTGCCATAGAACCTGATGATTATATAACAAGCACACATAGAGGGCATATTGATGCTTTAGTAAAAGGATATAGATTTATAAAATCTATGAGTGATGATGGTCTTGCAAAACTAATAGAAGAAAATAAGGATATTGCCTCAAGGCTGGGCTTAAGTGCAAATGGCAAGGTTAGAGAGCAATTAATCGAGCAAGCTATAGATGTTGACATATACAGGACAATTGCTGAATTATTCGGAAAGAGAGATGGTTTCTGCAAAGGAAAGGGAGGAGGAATGCATCTTGCGTGGGTTGGTGCATATAATCTCGGAAATAATGCTATTGTTGCCGGCTTAGTTGGAGAAGGAGTTGGCTCTAGTCTTACCTCTCGTTACCTTAAAGATAAAAAAGTAACACTAGCAATTGCGGGTGATGGTGGCTATCTTAATGAATATGTGTATGGCGCTATGAATCTAGCTACAATGGCTCAACTAAAGAACGGACTACAGTCTATAACAGATGGTGCCAGTGTAGTATTTACTTGTTATAATAACCAATACGCAATGGGCTCCCAGCAAAGGCATGAGGTTACTGATGTTAGGTATATAGCACAAAAGGTTATTGGCTGGGACAGGAATGGAATGCATGCTGAAGTTGCTTTTGGCATGGATGTTTTGGCTGTTCTTGATGCTATGAAAAGAGGAGCTGAAATAGCTCGCTCAGGAGAAGGGCCGGTATTCAGAGAGTTATGGGGGACTAGATTTCTAGGGCATTCTTTAAGTGATGACCCATTTAATCTTTCCGGGAAAGGGGGGGAAACATGCAGAGCAAAAGAGGAAATTCTTGAATGGAAAAACTATGACCCTATTTCCTTGTTTGCATCACAAATGGTTCTTGAAGGTTTAATGACTGTAGATGAATTTAAAGAAAAGCAAAAATCTATAGGAGGAAGAGTGCAAAGACTAGCTAAATTAGCTTGGGATTCTCAGTACCCTGATGTTTCTGAAATGTATGATGGTTTATACACAAATACAACTTCTGATGGAAAAGTTCCTGATGTTCCTCACATAATCATACCACAAAATATAGTGAGATTTGAAAGGGATGAGCATGGAAGAATTGACTACAACAAAGCAATAAGGGAAGCAATAATACAGGAAATGGTAAGAGACAAGAGGGTTGTTGTATTTGGCGAGGACCTTGCAGAATATGGTGGGGCTTTTGGTGAAACTGAAGGTATTCACAAAACGTTTGGTTTTGACAGGATATTCAATACATCATTAAATGAGGCAAATATAGCAGGTGTTGCAACTGGTATGGCATTAAGAGGCATGAGACCTATTGCCAAAGCTTCAATGTATATTGATTTTTTGACACAGGCTCTTGACCAGATAGCTAATCATGCCGCTAAATTGCCATACATGTCTGGCGGCCAATTAAAAGTTCCAGTTGTATTCTGGACAGACATGGGCGGCGGAATGGGATATGCTGGGCAGCATTCACAAAATCTTGAGGCAATGGTTGCAATGTTTCCTGGCTTAAAGGTTGTAATACCTGCAACTGCTCGTGATGCCAAGGGATTAATGACAGCTGCAATCAGGGATGGTAACCCTATTGTATTTATAGGTCATCAAAATCTTTATAGGAATATTAACTGCGATACTAAAAGTGCTGTTCCGGAAGAGCCTTATAAAGTTGAAATAGGAAAAGCAAATATCGTGAAAGAAGGTAAAGACGTTACTCTTATTTCTTACTCTTGGATGTTATATCCTACATTAAAGGCAGCAGAAATGTTGGAGAATGAAGGATATAAACCAGAAGTTATTGATTTAAGAAGCTTATCACCATTGGATATGGAAACTATTGGTAATTCTGTTATTAAAACAGGCAAAGTTGTCATAGCACACCAGGCCATTGAATTTTTGGGGATGGGCGCAGAGATAGCTGCTCAACTATCAGATAAGTACTTTAGCTATTTAGATGCGCCTATAAAAAGAGTTTGTGCGCTATTTTGCGTTCCACCATGTGCTGCTACTTTAGAGAAAAGCTATGGAAAACCTGATAACAGAAAAAGAGGGTTTATTCCTGGGGATTACGAGATTTACAAAGCTGCAAAAGAAATCCTAACAAAATAAAAATGCCAGAACAAAAAATTAAAAAATTAAAACAAACAATCTGTGACGTTGCTCATGAATTATGGCAACAGAATTTGGTTTATTTTCCGGACGCAAATATTTCTATGTTGGTTGATGGTCTAAAAAAGGACGGCGAAAAGGCTTTTTTAGTAACTGCAACAGGATGTGATAAAAGAATACTCACACCAAAAAATGTGAGGTTGTATGATAGCGAGGGGCATGAAATTTATATTGGCAAAAACCAAAAAAAACCAACAAAGGACTTTCCAACACATCTTGCAATTTATGAAGCAACTGGTTATGAAGCAATAGCTGTTTTGCATTCGCATGGATTCTATACTATAAAATATGCAAAAATATTCAATGAAAAGGGTTTAAATCATCCTTTAGGCAAACCAATAGCAGGAAAGGGCTATTCTAGCACTGATCAGGCAAGGCTTGGCATGGTTGCAATCACAGAGGAAGAATGCGCTGGAATAAAGGATATAGCAGATAAAGTTAAAGATTATGTAGAGAACTCTAGAGCAATAGTTGTTCCTACAAGCGGCTCATATATCTATAGCAAGCTAGAGAACCCAATAGAAGCATTATGGAATTGTCTTGCTGCTGCAATATATCTAGAAAAATGCGCTGAATATGAAGTACAAAAATATTACTTTAATAACCATTCCAACAAAATTTTTGATGGAACTGGAATGTTAAAAAAAATGTGTGAGATATATAAAGGTGCAGGAAAAGGCACGCTTCCTTTAGTGGAGCAAGTATTAGCTTCGGGATTATTAAAAATTAAAATGTGATAAAAAATGTTACCAACTGATCAATTTAAAGAATTAGAACAAAGATTATTAAAGATTCCAAACGGCTGGGGAAAAGAAGGGATTTTGAGAGAAGCTGTTAACCTAAGCAAAGAAAATAGAAAACCAGAATCTGAATGGGGCAATTCCCATATCCATATAAGGCCTAACTTCAGCTCTTTGTTGGGGGCATTCCATGCTGTATTAAAGGGAGTAGCGGAAGAAGCTTCGTATCTGGAAATTTCTAATTTTTTTGACCCTTTTGCTTATAATGATGGTTTTGGCAGGGTATGCTTGATTGGCGGTATTGTACCTATAGCAAGCACAGAGCTAATGGCTATTGTTGATAGTGAATTAGTTGATATCTTAAAATCAGAGCTAGGCGTTGAAGGAGTTGAAGGAATAAAAATAAATGACAAAACACCAGGAAGGATTTATATTATCATTTCCGGCTATAATCCCAACAAAATAATTCCAGATGCCTCTTTTAGCAGGATGTTTGGCATAAGGAAAGCGCAGCATGAAAGAACAGTAAAGATAGCTGAAAAACTTAGTGGTTATACCTCTAAAAATTTAGTATACGGGCTAGACAGGAGAGGCTGGTTGGAAGACAATCCCAGCTTATTCCAAGAGAGATACGTGGCTGATATAGCTCATAGCACTATTCAAAGAAAGATAGACAAAGACAAAGGTAATATGGAGGGTGAGCTTAAAAAGTTAGGCATTACCCTTGCAGCAGGTCAAAGTTACGAAAGCAAAGCAGATGTTCAAGAAGCAATAAGAAATAACTTATTTAAAAAACCAGGGCAGCCAGCTTATATTAAGCAAACAAAAGATGAGTTCTATAATTTAAGCGAAGTATTTAAGCTGGCAAAAGAATTGGATGGAATTGTAAAAATCCCTTTAGTATGCAACGGCAAAGATTTTTCAGATATTGATGAAAGCCCTGAGAAGGTTATGAAATTCTGCGAAGTTGTAGGAAAGCATTATAATTCAGGAATCCACGCAATCCAGCTAATTCCTATAAGAAATGACAATGAAACAGTAAAAAGATTTGTAACAGCATTTTATAATGCGGGTTATCTAATAGACCTTGGTACAGAGCATAATGATGGAAGAGAAAGGCCAATAATGCCTTTGCACAAAGATGGAACAAGAATAGGCAAGGAAATATGGGAGATGGTGAATAAAACACCCTATGTTGAATTAGTGCAATCAAATCCAACACTTGGTGTGCCATTTTTGTCATCTGGGCAAAGAACAATCTTTAGCAGAGAACAATGTGCTGATATTGGAAAAATATATGCAGAACGTATAAAGGCCCCATAGAATAGAATAAAAATATATCAAAACATGAATAAAAAAGAAAAATTTATTTCTTCCTCTTCGCCCAAGCCTTTAGCCTTAAAGCATTCAATTTAATAAAGCCGATAGCATCAGTCTGCTCATAGCCGCCAAGCTCGTCCATTGAGGCTATTTTTATGTCATACAAACTAACTGGACTTTCTCTTCCTTTGATTATCACATTACCCTTGTACAAGCTTAAATAAACCTTGCCTGTAACATTCTCCTGGCTTTTGCTTATCATTGTTGTCAATAATTCCATCTCAGGGCTGTACCAGAAGCCGGAATATACCAAATGTGAAAATTTAGGGATTAAGCTGTCTCTTAACAGCATTACCTCCCTGTCCATTGTCAATCCTTCTATATCCAAATGGGCTTTGCGCAATATAGTTCCAGCAGGTGTTTCATAAACTCCTCTTGATTTCATCCCAACAGCCCTGTCCTCAACAATGTCCTCTCTTCCAACTCCGTTTTCCCCGCCAACCTTGTTCAGGTAAACAAATAAGCCTAAAGGATCTGATTTCACAACCTTGTTTGTCTTGTCTTCAACTTTTATAGGAATTCCATCCTTAAATTCAATTATTAACTCTGTTTCCTTGTCAGGAGCTTTTTTTGGTGATATTGTCATTTCGTAAGCTTCTTCAGGCAGTGTGTATTTTGGGTCTTCCAAAACTCCAGCCTCATAGCTAATGTGCATTAAATTAGGGTCTGTTGAGTAAGGGGCTTTTTTTGTTGCTTTTATTGGGATATTGTTTTTTTCAGCAAAAGCTATCATATCCTGCCTTCCCTTAAACTTTGCCAGAAACTCCTTCTCTTTCCATGGGCTTATTATCTTTGCATCAGGCATTAGTGTATAATAGGTTAATTCAAACCTTAGCTGGTCATTGCCTTTTCCAGTTGCTCCATGCGCCACAATATTTGTTTTTTCCTTTTTGGCAATTTCAATTTGCTTTTTAGCTATTAACGGCCTTGCCAAGGAAGTGCCAAGAAGGTATTTTCCTTCATAAATTGCATTTCCTTTTAAAGCTGGAAATATAAAGTCAGTGACAAACTCCTTTTTCAAATCTTCAATATAAACCTTGGAAGCGCCAATCTTCAACGCCTTTTCTTTTGCTGCCTTAAAGTCTTCCTTCTGGCCTAAATCTGCAATAAAGCAGACTACATCATAGCCTTTATCCAAAAGCCATTTTAGTATTACAGATGTGTCTAATCCGCCTGAATAAGCAAGTATAACTTTTTGTTTTGCCATAGAATGGGAAAGAATTATACTGTTTATAAATTTATTGACTCAAACAAAAATAAAATAGACAAGAATGTCTGATTTTGGACTTTATAGATAGAAAAATTTATATAGTAGTTATAACTACTACATAACTCAGAGGAAAAGGTGAAATTAT
>Ga0209211_10011734_pt1 | contig 11155 bp, 12 predicted proteins | sample RifGroA2_FD_183992 | JGI IMG/M metagenome (GOLD analysis project Ga0209211, IMG submission 183992) | Groundwater microbial communities from Rifle, Colorado, USA - Groundwater A2 (SPAdes) (version 2) | ecosystem: Environmental > Aquatic > Deep subsurface > Groundwater | place: Rifle, Colorado...
GATAAGCAGTAGACCCAACACGACGAGGGCGACTCCCGCCAGGGCGAACACCAGCCCGAAGCGCCGGAAAATCCTCTCCGCCTTCTCTGCCGGCTCCATGCTACTGGTCGTAAATGTCGACGCTGTCCTTGTCCTTGCCCCGCACGCCGTCCCTTTTCGTCCGGTTGGCGTACCACCAAAGTCCGCTGGCGGCCGCCAGAGTCAATCCGCCGACGACGAGCAGTATGGGAACCCAGACGGGAGCCGAAACAGCGGCCGCGACGATGCCCGCTCCGGCCGCGATGCCGCCGCCGATGGTCATCTTCTTGCCGGACTGGGCCTGCTTCTTGGCCTCCGAGTAGGTAGCGGCCTCCTCGTTGCTGCGGGGCCCGAGGGGGACGTCGTGGATGGTCAGGCCGTTGAGGTTTTTCTTGTAGCCCTGGGTGAACTCGACCTGGGGCTTGGGGGCGAAGGCGCGGCGCAGTTCCTGCGCGGGCACGTATTCGGGACTGCCGGGCTTGATGCCCGCGTTCTGATAGAGCTTCTCGAAGTCCTGCCCCGCCTGCTGCCAGTCGCCGCTCGCCATCTTGGCCTTGATGTCGGCGACCTCGGCCGCCGGCATCTTCTTGTCCAGGCCCTTCAGGCGCTCGCTGGCCGCCAGCCGGACCTCCGGGCTGGGACCGAACTGGGCGAAGTAGGTGGCGTCGAGCGCCAGGGTCTTCTTCTGGTCGATGCCCAAGGCGGAACAGATGGAGCGCAGCTTGGGCCGGAGACCCTCGGAGCCGTCGACCGTCTCGGCCGTGGCTTCGGGGTAGCGGCGGGAGAATTCCTCGATGTCGTAGAGCGCCAGGCTCATGCTGGTCCAGCCGTCGTCCGAGGCGGAATTCTCCCGCACCTCGGCCCGCAGGCCGGAGACCTGCTCGGCCTTCATGCCGCCGTCAACCACGCCGACGAGCCTCTCCTTGAAGAGGTCCGAGGGCTTCTTCTCCTTCTGGGCCGCGTCAGCGGAGAATGCGAAAAGCAGACATAGCGCCCACGCCCATAGAGGGGATTTCATAGGGGGGTTCCTCGCCATCAAAGAATGACCCCGGAAGCGCGTTTTTTCAAGGGGGGCTCATTTTGCTATCCTTTCCGCGGGGGCTGGTTCATGGGACTAAGACGGTCCAGGGAGAGCGCCATGGCTGATGCCGAAGTCACGATCAAGACGGACCTGCTGGACAACGGGGTCGTTTGCCGGTTCCTGACCGACCGGCCGCTGCACGACCAAGGGGTGTTCTTCTCCTCGAAAGAGGCCACCAAGGGCTCTCCCCTCGCTGCGAAGCTCTTCGAGTTCGAGGAGGTCGTCGCGGTGAAGATCGCGCCCGAGGGCGTGACCCTGCACCGGGCCAGCACCGACGGCTGGGACGGGGTCGAGAAGAAGGCCTGTGCGGAGATCCAGGCGGCGGCGCGCTCGGGCAAGCCCGCCGTGGCCGCCGGAACTCCCGCCAATCTCCCCACCGCCGACGCGATCCGCAAGAAGGCCCAGGAGATCATAGACTCGCGCATCTCACCCGCGCTGGCGGGACACGGGGGCAGCATCTCCCTGGAGAACGTCAAGGGGGCGACCGTCTACGTCCGGTTGGGCGGCGGCTGTTCGGGCTGCGGCATGGCCCGGATGACCCTGCGCCACGGCGTGGAGCGCGCCCTGCGCGACGAGATCCCCGAGCTCGACGAGGTCGTGGACCTCTCGCTGCAAGGAGCGGGCGGAAGCTCCTGCTGCTGAGCTGGACCGCGCGACCCGGGTGCCCAAGATCCTGTTCCTCTCCGCCGTCGTACTCTACGCCGCGTCCTGGGCACTAGGGCTGGCTTTCCTCAAGTCCCGGGACGAACGGCTGGCGGATTGGCAGTGGACCCTGCTGGGCGGGGGACTGCTCTTCCACCTCGCCGACTTCGCGGGCGCCCTGCACGGATTCTGGACCTACCCGGAGAACCGCTTCTTCTTCCCCATCCACAGCCTGCACGGGGCGCTCTCCTGGCTGGCCTTCGCCAACGCACTGATCTTCTTCATCGTCGAAGGCCTGACCCGCCTGCGCATCCTGGGCGCCTTCGTCCTGCCCTGGACGGTCCTGGCGATGGCGGCGGCGGCCCTGGCCGCCCCGCAGCTCGGGCCGCTCCCGGTCAAGCTGCAGAGCTACTGGCTGGACATCCATCCCATGGTACTCCTGGTCGCGTACACCGCCTGCGCCAATGCTTTCGGCGTGGGCGTGGTCCTGCTCATCCAGGAGCGGCAGATCCGCTCGCGCATGCCCGGCGAGCTCTGCTTCCGCCTGCCCGCCCTGGAGGACCTGGACCGCCTGCACCGCCACCTGCTCACCGTGTCCTTCCTCATCCTCTCGGTCGGCATCCTTATGGGGGCGCACTGGGCCCTGCGCGCCTGGGGCCGCTTCTGGGGTTGGGACGTCAAAGAGACCGCCGCGGCCATCGCCTGGCTCCTGTACGCCGGGTGCCTCGCGATGCACCGCTGGCGCAACCTCCGGGGCAAGGCCATGGTCTACGCGTCCACGGTCGCGTTCGCTTGGCTGCTGTTCGTCTTCTTCGGCGTGAACTTCATTTCCGAAAGGCATCAATTCTTCGCGAACTGACATGGCCCATTTCCGGATACTGGTGGTCGAGGACGAGCCGAACACCCAGGAGTACATCACCGAGGCGCTCGGGGAGGGCGGGTTCGAGGTCGAAGCCGCCGGCTCGCTGGGCCAGGCCCGCACCCGCCTGCGCTCCGGGGAATTCGACGTCTTGGTCATCGACCGGGGTCTCCCGGACGGGGACGGGCTGGACCTCTGCGCCGAGCTGCGCGGCAAGCCCGCGACCAAGGACACCCCGATCCTCTTCCTGTCGGCCAAGCAGACGACCGAGGACCGCGTGGCCGGCCTGCGCACCGGCGGGGACGACTACCTGTGCAAGCCGTTCGAGGCCGCGGAGCTCATCGCCCGCATCGACGCCATCCTGCGGCGGAGCCGCCGCTCCGGGCTCCCGGACGTGCTCTCGGCCGGCGCCCTGCGCCTCGACCTCGACGCGCGCAAGGCTCTCGTCCGGGGCAAGCCCATCCCCCTGTGGGCGAAGGAATTCGACCTCCTGGCTTTGCTCATGAACCAGAAGGGGCGGGTCGTGTCCCGCGATTTCCTGCTGCGCCGCATCTGGGGCTACGACGAGCAGTCCCGCCCCGGGACCAAGGTCGTCGACATCACGATCAGCCACCTGCGCGACAAGCTCGGCCCCCTGGGCGAGAACCTCGTCACCGTCCGCGGGCTCGGCTACCGCCTCGACCTCTAGCCGCGCACGGCTATTCCGTTTATCGCTGTTCGTTTATCGCTTGCGTCCCAATTGCGGGCTGAAGTATACTCGCAGAAATCGCATGAACTCACATCACAGGTCGACGTGCGGCAAAGGTTTTCTGCTGGCCGCCCTGTTCCTGCCCCCCGCAGCCTGTCAATTCATGTCTGGAGGTGAGTACAACTCCAGACGCGATCCCGCCTCGGACTATGTGGAGACGCAGGCTAGAGCCAAGCGAGAGAGCAAGCGCATTCTCATCGAGGTCGGCCGCCAGGATTGTCCATGGACAAAAAAACTCGACGCTCTCTTTGCCGACGACAAGGATATCTCGGGCATCCTGGCTGATAGGTATGTGATTCAGCGTGTCTATTTCGGCAATGGGAACTTCAATGCGCGATTCCTCTCGTCTTTTCCGCCAGTACGCGGGGTCCCGCATCTCTTCGTGATCGATGGTGACAACCGTCTGCTGGTCTCCCAAGAAACCGACCCCCTAGAATCGGGCGACCATCACGATCGCAACTTGGTTTTGGCTTTCCTGAAGAAATGGGCCGCCGCACCTGCCCTGCCTCCCGACTTGGGGGAGAATGGGGCGTCGTGATGGTTCGCGGGCAACTTGCCTTCCGGTTGGCTGCTTTGCTCACCCTATCGCCACACCCCCTTTTTGCGACCACAGACATCCTGGTACGGCCTGCGCCGGCCCGCAAGCCTCTTTTCTGCGAACTCTATCGACAGACTCTCCTGGTCCGGGCAAAGCATCTGTATGGGCTAGCCGTGTATGATGCCGAATTAATCCCCTCGGCTACGGCCAGCATGGTCGTGTCGTTGGGCGAGGATGAAGATCATCTGCGCCTCTCCCTCGACCGCGGGGCAGGCGCCATCGTCACCACGACTGCCGAGTTCCCCGGCGCGCGATGGGACGTTTTCGCGGAACTAAGCCGCGCGCAATCTGCAACTGACTTGCTCCTGGCCGGGTTCCCGCGACCCATTCAGCCGCCCAGCAACCCGACGGATGTGTCCCGTCCCGAGATGGCCTATGCCGACATCGATTACTTCTCTATGGTCTGGGTCGTCAACAACCTCGGTGAGGCCCTACGGGGTCGGTCGGCTGAGCCCGCGGCTCTGCGCCGAATGTCAAGCGCGTACAGTTGGCTGGGCCGCTGGACGACGCTTCTGCCCTCGACCAAGGGGAAGCTCTTTCACGCGCGCGCACTCGCGTACGCCGCCTTGGCACATGATATTTCTGGAAACGCATCCTCAGAACTAGCCCTGGCCCTCGTCCAGGCCGGTCGTGACGCCGACGCGCTCTTCGTGCTAGCCAAGAGCACCCCGAGCTCTCCCGAACTCTCCGACCTGGCGACCTGTCTGGTCAAACAAGACATCAAGACCGCCCGAGCCAAGGCAGAATCTTCACGCCAATGGATGTGGGCTCGCTATTTCACGGCCGGGGCGACACATGAGAGGCGTGACTCGCTGCGCCAGTTGGTCGAGAGCAACCCCTTCGACGTAAGTGCCATGCGGTCGCTGATGATGGAGGAGGACGTAGGACCCAAACATGATCTGACCCAACAATATCTCCACACGACCCACGACTGGGAACCCTATCTCAAGCTCGTTGACGGCCAACTTCAGTCGAAGGACTCCGAATTCCAATTCGAGCACGACCGGGATATATCCGCTCAACATTTTCTCGAAAGTATGGCGCAAGCTCAGCCGGGAGAACCGGCTGATGAGATTCCAGTCTCCGGGCGCATGGATCTTGCCCGCGAATTCGCCTTTGATGCGGCCCTATCCGGCATGATATTCCAGACATGGCAATATGCTGTCCAGGAGCGGGCCGAGGGGCTATTCAAACAGGTGCAACCGTATGTCCAAGCGCATCCCTGGGGTTTTCTTCTCCCACTAGTGAAACCCAAACTCAGCGCCGATCCTCAGGCCGCGTCCGTAGTATGGGCATGTGTGGGGAAGATCCCCTTACGTTATGGAGGTGTCCAGCTGTTAGAGCGATTCACTGATATCGAAGGATTGCGCCTGGGGGACATCTTGCAGCGGCGTAGCGAAGAGTTCGACGATGTCCGTCCCGACCTCAATGTCCTCCTCGAAGCAGGAGCACTTTCCCGCCAAGCCGCCCAAAGGCTCCTCGAGTTGGTGCCCTACAGCTATGTGCCCTATGCCTTCCTCGCGAAGATGGACAATGATCCGCGGCTGATCGATGAAGGGATCAGGCAACTTGGAGAAGTGCCCGCTCTTCTTTCAATCAGTTCGGCGAAGGCTCTGTCCGCGAGGCCGTTCGACCCGGTGCTCGCCATCGCTCTTCTGGACCGACTCCTCGCCGTCGACCCCGGCAACGGCTCTGCACGACAAAGCAAGAGCACGCTGCTCATGGCTCAGGGGAAGACGGCCGAGGCGATCGAGAACTGGAGAGATTATCTGAAAATGGACTCTCAGTCCCTGGAGGCAGTCAATATCGTCTCGGAGATGTCCTGGGCTTATGCCATCCTGGGGAAATCCGATTTGGCGCGACGCCTGGCCGTCAGCGCATCGCCGGCATATTCCTGGAAAGCTTTGATGTCTCTGGCCCACGCCTATGAGGAGTGCCGACGTTATGACTTGGCTGAGCGGACCTACCGCGCAGTCGAAAGACGCTACGGGGATGATCATCGCCGCTGGCGCGCAAAGTTCTATCTGCGCACGGGGGATATGCGCGGCCATCCCATGGTCCGTGCCTACATCTCGTGGTTCAGAACCTATCAACAGCGGGGCGACGTGGTCCTGACCGATGCGGACCACCTCAAACTGCTCGAAGCATTCCTCCTGACCGGGGAGTGGGCTGAGGCCCATCACTTGCTCGGATCTGTCCTGCTGCCGCGCTGGCATGTGGGCAGCGCGCGTTTCGCGCTCTGGATGGCTATCTGCGGCCTCAAGGCCGGCCAACCCTTCGGCGATGCTTTGGTGCCGATCAAGACCGTTCGCCCCCAAATGGCTGTCGATGATCCGCTGCTGCCCGTAATCGAACTTTATCTGGGAGAACGTAAAGTAGAGGACGTGGCGTTCGCGCCCATCGTCAATGCCACAGACCGTAGCGAGGCCAATTACATGATCGGACAGTTCCTCATCCACCGGATGGGACGTCCGGAGGATGCTATCCCCTTCTTCGAGAAGACCGTCGCGTTGCGCGAGTACGAGCAAGAGGCTTACACTCTCGCTCTAAGCGAACTTGGCCGAGTGCCGAGCTACGGCCGGCGCCTCTACGACCAATGGCGCGCCATCTGGCTCGACGCTGTCGCTCTAAGCCGGGCACTCAAGGAACGCAGCCATGCAAGAAACAAATCCTGAGGCCACCTTGCCCCGACCCGCCGGCTGGCTCCTTCGCACGGGAGCTTTCGCCATCGACATGGCCGCCCTCGCCTTGATCCTGCGACTCCTGGAAGTCGCCGCATGGTACGCAAGACCGGCTTCCGCAGATCGAATCGTCACCTTATGCACATGGGTCGGTGTGCCGGCCTATTTCGTCGTGACGGTCCTGCGGTCTTTTCGCACACCTGGACAGGCTTTTGTCGGCTTGGGTGTCGTCCGGGTCGACCGCCATCCGCTAGGTTGGCAGCGAATTCTGGGCCGCACGACTCTATTCCTCCTGACGGCAGCGCTGCTTGCGCCCATCAACCTGATTCTCATGCCGCTCAACGAGCGCGGCAGAGCCATCCATGACTGGGCCGCCGGCACCTGGGTCCTCGCCGCCCCGACATTTGACCGGCGCCGCCGAGCACTGGCCGTCGCGGCAGCGGCGCTGCTGGGGGTATGGTGCTTCGCAAGCCTCTTGCAACTCTACTCCAGAGGAATCGACTGGGTGCAAGCCTTGGAATTGTCCGAGATTGGCGAAGCCGCCGAGCTCGAACGACCTTAAAAACGACACCACCCTAAGCCAGCGCAGGGGGCGATGGGACTATTCCCACTGGGCCCAAAGACCGCGCACCGGGACCCTATCCGGCCCACGACCTGTTGCAAGCCCCCGACCTATACTCAAGGCATCGGGAGGCACCCCTCATGAAGAAGACCCTCGTCGCCGTGATCCTCGCCTGCGCCGCCGCCACGGCAGGCGCGCAGGTCCAGACCGCAGGCCAGGCCGCGGGCCCGAGCCGGGTGATCGACAATGTCATGGTAGCCATGTACGACGCGCCCGGTACCGGCGAAATGATCGTGCAGTACGTGCGCGACAACGGCGTCTCCGTCGCCTTCGACGCGCGAGTCCCCGGCCGCAGCGGACACGCCACGGACGCCAAGACCGGCAAGTCCATGATCGGCATCAACCCGAGCTATCAGCAGGAGCCCGTATCGTACCGGCGCATCGCCGCCCGGATCGCCAAGGAAGCCGCCGAGCTCATGCTCGCCGACTTCCCGGAATCGGCGGAGAAGCGCTACATCGCGGCCAGCCGCATGGCCGAGACCTACTTCGAACTCGGAGGCACCCGCATCGACATGCAGAATGTCGACGGGGTCGTCGACCCCGAGGCCGAGAAGCTCGTCTTCCTCTGGGTGGAGAACGCCCCGGACGAGGGCGTGCGGGTCCTGAAGGGCCAGGGCGCGCAGACCCTCGACGAGCGGATCGCCTGGGTCACGAAGGAACGCCAGGAGATGATCAACTACAGCATGACCGACTGGGAGGAGATCTACACCCGTGAGCTGGAGCAGCTGCACTCGGCCAAGGCCCAATTCCAGCAGTTCAAGAAGTACGAGACCGACTGGCTGATGTCCCACAGCAGCCAGCTGCAATAGGTCCGTTTCCAGGCGCGGTTGGGCCGCAAGGCCCTCCCGGCGAAGCACGTTCCGGTCCATACTCATGACATGGACCGGAACGTCTTTTTCAAGGCTGCGCTGTTCGCGGCCGCTCTGCCTCTAGGGGCGAGCCCCGCTTGGGCCGCGGCCGTGATCGCCGGTCCCCGGACCCTGAGCGGCGCGGGACTCTCCGGCCCGACCGTCGTACCGGTGCCCGGCCTGCTCGCGCAGGGCGGAGGGATCGCCCCGGCCAACGGTCTGACGCTCGGGCTGAGCGGCGTTCTGCCCACCCTCTCCGGCCCGGCGGTCAAGACCGCGGCGGGCTCGGCCATGGCGCAGGCCGACCTGGGACTGCCTCCGGCCGCGATACCGCGGGACGCTCATACCGGAATCTACGGCCTCACGCCCGAACAGGCGGGGAAGGTCGTTGCCTTCTTAAAGGAGCGCTACGGGGACGACCTCATCGACCTCGCGGTCGTCGGCTCGCGGGCGCGCGGCACCGCCTCGGTGCTCAAGGGCTATCGCCCGGTCCACGCGGGCAGCGACCTCGACCTCGTCCCGCTCCTGCGGCGCGACTCCGGCGGGAGAGGTCCATCCTGCCTGGAGCTGGCCAAGGAGCTGGCCCAGCTGCTCGGCTTCCCGGTGGAAGTGCATTCCGTCATCGCCGACAACGAGCAGCCCTTCAAGGACGCCGTCCCCTTCTACGGGGGGGGAAACGAGTCCTGGTACTACTTCAACAGCGGCGAAGCCGTCAGGATCCCGCTCACCCGATAGGCTATTGGGAGTCGTCTTGCGCCGCTTCGCGCCGCCTCTCCAGCGCGCGCTCCAGCTCGTCCATGCGGTCGAGGAGGTCCACGATGATGCAGCCGGAGTAGACGTCCACCTCCAGGCTGCGGCAGATCCTCTGCAGGCGCCTGAGGCGGGCGAGCTGGACCGGGGTGAACACCTCTCGGCCTTCGGGGAGCTCTTCCAGGCTGACGGCCCCGTACCGGACGCATTCCTCGAGGAAGCCCGCTTCCACCTCGATGACGGCCGCCAGCATCAGCAGACGCTCGGAAGTCATGAGCCGGCCTCCCGGAGCTCCCGGTAAAGCCGCTCCATCCGTTCATCCATGCGGTCCGGGATGTCGATGCGCACCACCGCGTAGAGGTCGCCCCGAGAGCCGCCGTCCCGGCCCAGGCCCTTGCCCGCGATGCGCAGACGCCGGCCGGCATGCGTTCCGGCCGGGATGCGGATGCGGATCGTCCCGTCCAAGGTCGGGACCGGGATCTCTCCGCCCAGGGCCGCTTCCCAGGGCATCACGTTCACCGTCGTGTCCAGATCGCTGCCCGAAACCTTGTACCCGGGATGCGGGAGCAGCCGTATCCTGAGGAAGAGGTCCCCCGCGGCCCCGCTGCCGGAGGAGGGACCGCCCTGCTCGCGCAGGCGGAGCCTCATGCCGTCCCGGACCGGTTTGGGCAGGTGCGCGGTGATGGACCTTTCCTGAGCGGACTCGCCGACGCCGGCGCAAACCGGGCAGAAACCGGGGCCCTGCCGGCCCGAACCGCGGCAGACCGGGCAGAGGGCCGGCACGCGCATGGTCAGTTTCTTGTCCCCGCCCGCGAGGGAATCCTCCAGGGAGATCGGCAGTTCGGCCTCGATGTCCTGCCCCTTTCGGGGACCGCCCGCGAAACCAGCCTCCCGTCCGAAGCCCTGCGCTCCGGCGCCCCCGAAGAGATTCTCGAAGAAATCGCTGAAGCCCCCGAAGGACTCGCCCCTCCCGCCCGGGCGGGATCGGCGCCGAGCCTCGCCGGCGCCGGAAGGAGCGCCCGCCGACTGGTGGGGGGCATCCCACCCCGGGCCGAGCTGATCGTATTTGGCCCTCTTGGCGGGATCGGAGAGCACCTCGTAGGCCTCGTTGATCTCCTGGAACCTGCCCGTGGCGCGGGCCTTGTCCTTATCCAGATGCAGGTCGGGATGGTGCCGCTTGGCCAGGCTCCGGTACGCCTGCTTGATCTCATCGGCGGAGGCGCCCTTCTTCAGCCCCAGAGCCGCGTAGTAGTCCTTGTACTCGATGCCCATGTCCCGGCCTCAACATACGACTTTGGCGTTGTTTGTTCAAGGACGCCTGGAGAGTCCGGGGGGGAGTCAGGGAACGGGCCGCAGGGACGCGAGCGCCAGCCCGATCAGGAAACTCATGGCGCCTGGAAGGACCGGTGCCATATCCCCGTGCATTCGGGGAGGATGGCGCTGCCGTCCGGCTGGACCCGGACCGGGAAGCTCTTCCCGAAGAAGGCGAGAGTCAGGGAGTCCGCCTGCGCTTTCGACTCGAACCGGTAATCGGTCCGGACCCAGCTCCGCGCGAAGCTGTGTCCCCGTTCCAGATAGGCATAGTATTCCGAGAGCCGGTCATTCGGCGCCGCGGGACTTTCCTGCCCGGTGCCCAGCGTCTCGAGGATCACCGCCGTGCCCGACTCCCGGGTGAGGCGCCGCATCTCGTCGAGCACGCCGGCAATCTCCGCCTTCCAGGTCTCCGGATACCAGGAAGTGCAGTGCCCGAAGGTCCAGCCCGCGATACTCATGTCCGCGGACCCGCGCTCCAGGGGGATGGCCTTGTTCTCGGCGATGGCGAAGGAGACGTTCTTCAGCCCCGCCTGGGACAGCCGAGCCCGCGCTTCCGCTATCATTGCCGGATACGCATCGAAGGCCTGGATGGACTTCGCCCGGGGAGCCAGGAGCCGCGTCAGACGTCCCGTGCCCGCTCCGAACTCCATGATCTCCTTTCCGGCAATCGGGACGATACCGTCCAAGGCGGGCAGGATGTTGCCTTGATAATCCTCTTTCGAGACCAGGGCCTCGTAGGCGCCTGCCTGCGACTCATACACCTTCCGGTACCGCGGCACCAGGAAAGGATACCGATTGCGCAGGAAACATGCCAATGGGTCCGTTCCCGGCGCGGCGCGGATTTGCCTGAGCGGCCGCAAATGGCTACAATGTCGCCCACGGTGGCCGTAGCTCAATGGTAGAGCGCCTGGCTGTGGCCCAGGAGGCTGCGGGTTCGATCCCCGTCGGTCACCCCAATTTCGCCGGGGCCGATTTTACCGGACTTATTCCGGCA
>Ga0209211_10011736_pt1 | contig 11153 bp, 6 predicted proteins | sample RifGroA2_FD_183992 | JGI IMG/M metagenome (GOLD analysis project Ga0209211, IMG submission 183992) | Groundwater microbial communities from Rifle, Colorado, USA - Groundwater A2 (SPAdes) (version 2) | ecosystem: Environmental > Aquatic > Deep subsurface > Groundwater | place: Rifle, Colorado...
GGCGGGACCCAGCGCTGGCAGACCGTGACGCTCGGCCGACCCATCGTGCGCGTGTGGCGGCCCGGAGAGACGGTCCCCTCCCAGGTCCAGGTCCGCAGTCCCGGCGGGCGGCTCACCGCGCTGCTCGTCCGCGACCGGAAAGTGGAATACGCGCAGACCCGCGAGCCCGGGCTCTACACCATGGAGCCCCTGGGGCACGCCGCCGAGGCTCAGCCCGCCTCCGACCTGTCGACTGAGGTCTTCGCGGTGAACCTCGACCGCGCGGGTCCGGAGGGAGACCTCACTCCCGCCTCCCGTCCGCCCTGGACCGCCCTGCGTCCGGAGGCGCTCCGGGAGGACTTCCTGCGCGTCGTCTACGGGCGTGAGGTGCGCGCCTGGATGCTCGCGCTCGTCCTGGCCTTGACCCTGCTCGAGTTCCTGCTCAGCCGCCCTTTCCGCGAAAGGAAGCACCGCTCCGGGGGGGCCCCGTGAGGAAGCTCTTCCTGGCCGCGGCGCTGGCCGCGCTCCCCGCTGTCGCTTCGGCCCAGTATGGCGACCTCTTCGTCTGGGGACAGGTTCGCTACACGGGGGCGTGGGACCCCTATCCCGGCGTCCACGCCGAGGTGCTCAAGTTCCTCAACGAGGTGACGAGCGTACTGGAGGCTCCGGAGCGGCGGGCCGTGACGCTGCAGAGCCCGGAGCTCTTCTCCATCCCCTTCCTGGTGCTCACGGGCAAGCAGGCGCCGCCCACGCTCAGCGAGGAGGAGGCGGGCCGCCTGCGGGACTATTTGACCTCCGGGGGCTTCCTCTGGATCTCGGACGCCTCGGGCGTGGCGGGCAGCCCCTTCGACGCCTGGGTCCGCAAGACCCTGCGCGGCGTGCTCCCGGACACGGATCTGCGGCCCCTGGGTTCGGACCATGTACTCTTCCGGACCTTCTTCCTCATACGCCGCATCGGTGGACGGGCCATGGTCTCGGGGTCTCTTGAAGGCGTGGATTGGGGCGGGAAGACGGTGGTCGTCTACTCGCGCAACGACCTCCTGGGCGCCTGGGCCAAGGACCCCCTCGGCGGCTATCTGTACGAGTGCGTCCCGGGCGGCGAGGCCCAGAGGATGGACGCCCGCAAACTAACGCTCAACATCCTCATGTACGCCCTCACCGGCTCCTACAAGGCGGACGCCGTGCATCAGCCGTTCATCCTGGAAAAACTCCGCTCGGGCCTCCCGTGATGGGCTTCGGCTTGGCCCTGGATTCGGGGAGTCTCGAGTGGGCCGCGGCCGGGGCCGCGGCGCTGGGCTATGCCCTGCTGTGGCCCTCCCTGCGGCGCCTGCCGCGCCCCGTCGCGGCGCTCCGCGCGGCCGCGGCGGCACTGCTCGTGCTGGTCCTGCTCAAGCCCGTCGTGCACACCCTGGAGCAGCGTTCCGTGAAGCCCCGCATCGCGGTCCTGGTGGACCAGGGGCCCGGGATGCAGGCGGTCGACGACACGGGAATCTCCCGCCTCAGCCGCGCGGCGCGCTGGCTCGTTTCCCACCGGGCGGCCCTGGAGTCCCGGGCCGAGGTGAATCTCTTCGCCGCGTCCGGGGGAGCCCGCCGTCTTTCCTGGGAGGACCTGGCGGGCCTGCGCCCTTCTCCCGGCGTCCTGGAGCCCGCCGCCGTATTCTCCGACGTGGTGAACTCGGGGCTGCCCGTCTCCCGGGTCTGGCTATTTTCCGACGGCGCCTTCGCGCCGGGCGCGGCCCTTTCCGGCGGGGGGAGCACGCACGGCGCCTTCAAGGACGGCGGCCCCAGGGCCGCCGCCGGCGGGGCGGCGCTGGACTCCCTCTCGGCCCCCCTCGACGCCTTCGGGGTGGGTCCGCAGCGCGAACTCCCTTCCGTGGCGGTCACCGAGGCCGACTCCCCCGATTTCGTATTCCTTCACAGCCGCTTCGCGGTCTCCGCCGCCGTGGAGGTCTCCGGCGTCGCGGGGCGCGAGCTGCGCCTGCGGCTGCTGCAGGACGAACGGACGCTTTCGGAGAAGACCTTCCGCGTGGAGCGTCCTTTCGAGGTCTTCCGCGCGACCTTCCCGGTCTCGGCCGACGGGCTAGGAAGGCAGTCCTTCCGCTTTGCAGCCTCCCTCGCCGACCGGAAGGCGGAGAAGTCCCTCAAGGCTTCCCGGGCCTTCCGCATCGAGGTGATCCGCCAGAAATACCGGATCATGTACCTTGCGGGCCGCCCCAGCATGGAGTACTCGCATCTGCGGGCCCAGCTGAAGGGCGACCCGAACCACGAGCTGGTCTCGTTCGTGATCCTGCGCAACCCGGAGGATTTCTCGCCGGTCCCGGACAACGAGCTCTCCCTGATCCCGTTCCCGGCCACGGAGATCTTCGTGGACACCTTGCCCCAGTTCGACCTCTTCATCCTCGAGAACTTCGCCTTCCACCAGTTCCAGCTCCCCGCCGCCTATCTGGAGAACCTCAAGCGCTTCGTGTCCCGGGGCGGGGCCCTGCTGGTCATCGGCGGCTCGCAGGCCTTCACCAAGGGCGGCTACCGCGGCTCGCCGCTGGAAGAGGTCTTCCCCGTCGCCCTCGTCCCCCAGTCGGACGACTTCATCCCGGGGCTCTTCAAGCCTGCGGTGGCGGCCCCGAAGCACCCATTCCTCCAGATGGCGGACACCCCCGAGGTCAGCCTCGGGCTCTGGAACTCCCTGCCGGCGCTGGACGGCTATACGCGCTTTTCCGAGGTTCGTCCGGGCGCCACGGTGCTCCTCGCACACCCCGCCGAGAAGACCGCCTCCGGAGCCCCCCTGCCCGTGGTCGCCGTGCGCGAGTTCGGCCGCGGGAAGGTCATGCTGGTCGGGACGGACTCCACCTGGCGCTGGAAGCTCGGCGGCGGCCTCGACTGGAAGCTCTCTTCGTTCTACGGGAAGTTCTGGAGCCGGGCGGTCCAGTATCTGACCGGAAGCCTGGAGCTCCCCAAGGTGAAGTTCAGCCCCCTGCCCGACCGCATGCCCGCGCGGGAGCCCGCGGTCCTGGCGCTGCACGTCTTCGACGAGCATTTCCGCCCGGTCTCCGGGGCCGAGCTGGACCTGCGCGTGGTCTGGACCGTGCCGGGCGGCGCCCAACGCTCGCCCGCCGTATTCGAGAGCGAGCCCGGCGTCTTCCAGGTCGAGCTCAGCCGGCTCGCGGAGGGGACGCACCGGGTCCGCGCCATCGCCCGGTACCGCGGCCAGCCCTGGGGCGAAGACAGCGCGGAGTTCCGCTGGGAGGGCGGCCGGGGCGACCTGACGCTCAACCGGCGCGGGCTCAAGGACCTGGCCTCCCGCCGCGGCGGGAAGTATTCCGATCTGCACCAGGTCGACCTGAATGCGGCGCTCGCAGCCCTCCCCCCCTCCCGCCGCGAACAGGGCGTCGGCTCGCGCCGGAACCTGTGGTCCTGGCCCGGCTGGCTGTGGCTCATCGCCGGTCTCCTCCTCTGGGAATGGCTGCTGCGCCGGCGCCGGGGCTGGCTGTAGCCGATGTTCAGCATCGATAACTATTTGCCAAGCGGGTCAATATTGAAATGGCGACCGTCTATCTAGGCTGAAGTTCCCCCGCGGTCCCGCAACATCTGATGATTATCAGTCTAGGATATGATCTTGGTGCATAATTTTGGGCTGCCCTCAATTGGACATTCGTGATGTATAATAGGAATTAATTTGAGTTCGTTTCGAAGGGGCGTTTTGTGGCTATTGCGGTCAGGGGTAAGGCAATGAATTCACCTCGATATGATTCCATTCGTGTGAAGGTGGCAACCAGCGTGCTGGTTGTTTCGCTGGTTGGGTCTGTTATAGGTGTTCGAGCCGAATCCAACAAATTGAATTTCGATCAGGGCATTAATGCCTCTGATGTTTTGGAAAAGGCACGTTCTGCGGCGAAACAAAATGGAGATCGCATTCAGGACGCGCATTCAGTACCGTCCATGCATGGTTCTCCAGACACAGCCTACGAGTACCCGGTAAAGCCGGGAACAAAGGAATGGAAAGCGTTTAGTAGTTCCGTGGAGATGCGAAAAGCCTGCCAGGTCCCCGAGACGAGTCTTCACGGGATGTCAACTCCCGCTTTGATAGAAAGCGTTTTAAACTATCCATTATTTGGAGATATGCACCTCTACAATAGCCTACAGAAAGGATTTGAGGCCGTAACGGCTCGATTTAATGGCATTCAAGAATTATTGAAACGCAGAGATGCGGGGTCAGTATTGTTGGCGAGATACCGCACAATGGATCCCGCCGCCATTAGTCAGCGTTCCACTTCTGTGGAGAAGGGGGCTTTTGTTTGGAGTTTTAACATTATCGAAATCCTGCTTGCTCAAGATGCAATTCAAGCAAGTATGACCGAACCAGAGCGGCGCAAATTGCGGACGGATGCTCTTGCGAAATACAAAATAAAGAAGGCCATAACGAACGCATCCAGTGGCTATGGGGCAGACAGTCTGGAACTTGGCTTACTGCTTGCGGATGGACGATCTCCTGCGACATCAGCATTGCGTTCTGACACCCCTGCCACAGACGTGGAAACGCCGAGGGGAAGTCCGGTTGATAATGCCTGGCATTATGATGAGGCTCCACAAAACGTGTTGGATCAGGCGGAGGCATATGTCGTAAAGCAGTTTCCAGATGCAATCCGACTGGCACCTGCTACAAGGAAATATAATTGCCATTCATATGCCTGGTGGAATCAGACCGCCTCATCCAATACTGTATGGATAAATAGCCCGGGTCAGCGAATATTCTGGGAAGATGGAAGTTATTATCGATGGAGCGGGCGCACTTGCGGTCCGTGCACTTCTGCCGGTTGTAATATCGAGCTAAATTCCCAATTATGGTTTGATAGCAGTGGCGCATGTGTCGGGGAGACCACGTTCAATGGAGAGGTGGTCCCTGGCGGGAAAGTTGCATGGGAGATAATCACCTCAGGCGGAGGTTCCAAAAACAATTTGGCGAAAGGTGTTGCCGCAACTTCTGATCTGAAGGGATCACGCAATCCGAAACCGACGCCGACTCACTCTTGCAAGGTCAAATTCAACGGTGAAAGGTTGGAACTTAAAAAGCCAAACAACTATGCGCGTATTACCTATCAAGTAAGAGAGGATTGCTCTGTGGCCTTGGATAGTGTTGTCTATTCGGCAGAGGGACCATCGATGGACCAAGGCAATCCGAACGCTTCGGAACGTGGAGTCAAGGCTTCCAAGGATATGATCGCTCGATCATCATTGCTAAGCAAGGCATCATATTCCTGCACACTCAACGGATGGGAAGAGGATGCTGCCGGTGCGCGTATGGTCACGATGCAAAACGAAACCATTTGGAATACTGACGCTGATGGGATTACGGACGGCACTGTGTATGGATATGCATACACGGATTTGCCCTGGTGGTATATTCCAGAGAAACCGGCCGTTGATATTTACTTTACCAGTGCATATGACGGCATTTCCTATGCTAAAGATGGTTTCTATTGCAAACTGCCTCCCTTGACTCATGGCATGAAGCTTAGTTACAGCAAAGACGACCATTCCGCGATTTACGTTAGCGGTGATGATCCGTCTATCAAGCCCGAGTCCAGCTACTGCCGTTCAAAATGGGGCATGTGCCCGCTCGTTGAGCATAAATGCAATTATAGTCCCTATGATTCAACCGGGATAGCGGTTTATACTCCATCTTCCGAATGATGAATCCCATAGATCGACACTATTTTCGGTTCCGGACTGAATATGCCATAGTCATCGGGGCAGTCATTTCAATGGCTTGTGCTCGATATTCTATTGGTGCCGGTTCTGGCGACATCTATGAATATCCAGTGAAGCCAGGGACATCTGAATGGAAAGCACTACATAGTTCAGCGGAGATGCTGAAAGTTTGCCAGATCCCGGAGAAACTTCTTCGCAGAATGTCCACGGCGGGCTTGGTGGAAACCGTATTGAACTATCCGCTATACGGAAATATTCACGCTCACAATAGTTTGCAGCAGGGATTCGAGGCCGTAACTTCTCAATTCAATGGTCTTCAGGAACTGCTGAAACGCCGCGATGCCGGGACTGTGCTGTTGTCGAGATACCGCACGATGGACCCCGCTGTTATTAATCGGAAGCCCACTTCCGTCGAGAAAGGGACTGTTATATGGGATTTTGAAAACGTCGAAATACTGCTTGCGCAGGATGTCATCCTCGGCAGCTTTACGGAAAAGCAGCGGCAGGATTTGATTCGGGTAACTCTTGAAAAATACCAAGCAAAGAAACTCACGGGGGAATCTGGTTTCAGTATCCAGCCTGGAGTTTCGATTCAATGCGGTACCGCATTGGTGTTGGGGCGAGCTTTGCTGCAAGAGAATTACTTGCCTTTCAAACAGACGCAGCCGATGGATATGACGCCGAAAGACTTTATTAGTAAATGCGGGGCTACGAGTTATTCCACCATAGAGGATATTGCGGGACACACGCAACAATTTCTTTCGACGAAGTAGGCATCGGTCCTGGATTGAATTCCCCTCCGCAATCCCATCGCGCCTGAACTTAACCGACGACGGCATTTTGTAAAAATGTGGACTCGCCCGAACATGAGCAATAGACTTCCACCGTTTTACCGACGCGCAGTAGCACCTTCTAGTGAAACTCTTGATGGATTTACAGTGGGTCTGGACGTAGGATCGGCCGTCTGAAATTATGGAAGGCCGGCTACTAAACAGCGGCACCTGCTTTGCGAATGGCTGCTGCGCCGGCGCCGGGGGTCAACTTAGTGGAATCACTGGACGATTCCAATAAGTCCACTAAGTTGACCCCTGGCACCGAAGCGGCCGCGGTCGCGGGGGTCTTCTTCTGCCTGGGGCTGTGGGGGATGGCGCCGTCGGTCAGCTTCGGCGACTCGGGAGAGTTCATCGCCGCCGCGGCCACGCTCTCGGTGCCCCATGCTCCCGGCTATCCCCTCTACTGTCTCCTGGCCCGGGCCGTCGGGACCATGTTCCCCTGGGCCACCTGGGCGTATCGGGTGAATCTCCTCTCGGTCCTCTGCGGGGCGGGAGCCATGGGCTTCTTCTGGGCCGCGCTGCGCCGCGCCCGGCTGCATCCGGCCGGGGCGCTGCTCGGCCTCGTCGTGCTGGGCCTGAGCCCCCTGCGCCTGCACACCTCCCTGCAGGCCGAGGTGTTCTCGCTCAACGACCTGTTCGCGGCCGCCGCGGTCTGGATCTTCGCCTGCTATCGCGGCCGGGTCTTCCAGGACCGCCCCATGGCCGCTCTGGGGCTGTGCCTGGGACTGGGCGGAGCCAACCACCACACCCTCGCCTTCATGGTGCCCGCCCTGCTCGTCTCCGGCTGGCTCCATTCCCGGGAAGACCCCCCCTCGCCCGCGCGCCTGGCGCGCAGCGCCGCCCTGCTCCTGGCGTTCACGGGACTCGGCCTGCTGACCTACGCGTACCTGCCCCTGCGTGCGCGGCTGTCCCCCCCGCTGGATTGGGGCCACCCGGTCGATCTCCAGCGCTTCCTTCATGTCCTGCTGCGCAAGGACTACGGCTCCTTCTCCCTGACCGTCGAGGGCGCGTCCGCGGGCGGCTGGAGCGGCCTGCAGGCTCAGGCCGCCCGCTATCTGAGCTCCGTGGGCTCGGAACTGGGACCGGCGGGGTTGCTCCTGCTCCTCCTGGGCCTGTTCGCGGCGGCCCGCCGCCTTCCCGGCCGGGGCGAGGTCGGCTGGCATCTCCCGGTCCTGCTGATCCTGATGACCGGCCCGGTATTCCTCATGCTCGGCTCGCCTCCCCTCGATCCCCAGACCACGGGCGCCCTGCAGAGGTTCCAGCTCATGTCTTTGCTCGGCCTGGGCTGGCTCGCCGCGGTCGGCGGAAGCTGGCTGGCCTCCCAGGGGCGGAGCGGTCTCGTCGCGGCGGCGCTCACCCTCGCGGCCGCGCCGCTGCCCTGCGTCCTGCGCTCCGCGTCCTGGCATCAGCGCACGGACCTCGCCGCGCTGGATTACGGGCGCAACCTCCTGCGCACCCTCCCCCCCCGCTCCCTCCTCTTCATCGACGGCGGCGACGACACCTTCTACACGCTGGCCTATCTGCTGTACGGCGAGAGGCGGCGGCCCGATATCGAGCCGCACGACCGGGGCGGCCTGGTGTTCCCCAGCCCCTATGGCCCCGACTTCCGGCGCCTCACCGCCGAGGGCAAGACCGAACGGCGCCGCGAGGTGGAGGCCGCCGCGGCGCGGGGTAGCGGCCGTCCCGTCTTCTATTCCACCCTCGACGAGAACATCCTGCCGGGTTTCGAGCTCCCCCTGTGGGGTCTGCTCCGCCGCGTCGGCGGGAGCGGCTTCGCGGGGGACCGGCGGCCGGCGGATTCCCCGACCGGCCCGGTCCTGTGGGACTCCTACGTCGATAGGACGGAGGGATCCAAGGCCCAGGCGCATTACCGCTACCGCGCCCTCGTCCCGGTCTATCCCGTGATGCGGGGGCTGGCGGACGCGGCTCGGGGCGATTACCCGCGGGCCCTGCTGCGCCTGCGTCTCGCCGATGCTCTGGGGCCGGACGTGCGCTGGGTCCGGCCGAGCGTTTCCCAGGCCGCGCAGTGGATCGGGTTCCTGGCTTCCCTGCGCCAGGATTGGGAGCCTGCCGGGCAGGCCTTCCTGCTGGCCACCCAGGTCCAACCCGAAGCGGCGGACAGCTGGTTCAACCTGGGAGTGACCCTGGACAAGCGCCGGCGCTACGGGGAGGCGGAGTCGGCCTACCTCCGCGGCGTCGCCCTGAACCCCTCCTCGTTCCAGGCTTACTATAATCTCGGCGCGCTCTACTGGGGACAGGGGCGCTGGAGCGAATCGATGGACTGGTTCGAGAAGGCGCATTCGTTGCAGCCGGAAGAGACCGGGGCGGCCCGCTTCGCCGAGCGCGCCCGCCGCGCCGCGCGCGGGGAGGCGGCGCCGTGATCAAGAGGGCGCCGCTCGTCGCGTTCTTCGCCTTCTTCGCGCTGTATCTCTGGACCATGCCTCCCGGTCTGGCTCCCTACCGCGACACCGGGGAGATGGCCCTGAGCGCCCACACCTTGGGAGTCTCCCATCCGCCCGGCTACCCGCTCTACATCCTGCTGGGCCGCGCCTGGGACCTGTTCCCGTTCGGGGTCCCCGAGCATTCCCTGAACCTCCTGTCCGCCTCGGCCGCGGCGTTGTGTCTGGCCCTGCTGCTGCGGGCTCTCGCCGGGGCGTGGGGACTGTCCGCCGCGGCCGTGGCCGTGGTCCTGCTGGGGACGAACTCCACTTTCTGGAGCACGGCCCTCGTCCAGGAGATGTACAGCCTGCATCTCCTGCTGGCCTGCGTCCTGTGGTCTTTGGCCCTGGAACTCCGCCGGGAGTTCCGCCTGCGCCTGTGGTACGCGGCCGCCTTCCTCTATGGGCTCTTCCTGGGCAACCGGACCGACCTCCTGTTGTGGGCGCCGGGACTGCTCATCCTGTCGCTTCCCCTCTCCCTGCGGGAGGCGTCGGGCCGGGAGCGTCTCGCCTTCGCGGCCCGCACCGCGGGCTTCCTCGCGCTCGGGCTCAGCATCTATCTCTACCTGCCCCTGCGCTCGCTGCGGGGGCCCTGGCTGGATTGGAACCATCCCGCGCAGTGGAACAACCTGCTCGGCTCCCTCACCCGGCGCGGCTACGGCGGGACGCTCGACCTCATCTCCAAGAACTACGCGCCGGGCGCCATGTTCCTTCCCAACCTCGCGGTCTACGCCCGCCACCTCTGGCATTGCTTCGGCGCGGTGGGTCTAGCCTTGACCGTATGGGGAGCGGTCGCCGCATGGCGGGAGCCCGATCGCCGGCGCTTTTGGGGCACGGCGCTGCTCTTCCTGCTCGGGGGTCCGGTGTTCCTCTTCCTGGCGAACATGCCCCCCAACCCGCACGCCCTGGCCATCGTCGAGCCCCACTACCTCCTCGCTGATTTCCTGCTCTGTGTCTGGGCGGCCGAGGGGGCTTTGGCCTTGAAAGGGTCGCTGCCCTCGGCCGCCGCGCTGATCCCGGCCGTCCTCCCGGTTCTCGTCCTCATCCAACCCTTCGCGGGCGGCCGCTGGACCGAGATGGACCGGCGCTGGAACCTGCTCGGGCACGATTACCCGCGCAACGTGCTCCGCTCCGCTCCGCCCGGGTCCATCGTCGTGGCCAAGAAGGACGTGCAGATCTTCGGCCTGTGGGACGCGCACCGGGTGGCCGGACTCCGTCCCGAGGTCGGCATCGTCGCGCAGGGCCTCGCGCACAGCCCTTGGTACCAGCGCTCCATCGCGCGCCTGGACGCCCCGGGCGCGGCGTTGGGCCGGCTCGACACGGCGGAGGAATGGGGCCGCTTCACGCAGGCGAACGCGGGGAAGGTCTACGCGACGACGGACGTCGAGCTCCCGCCCGGCGTCACGATCGGCCCTCCCTCCGGCCTCTTGTCCCCCCTCTTCCCGGCGGAGGGCGCGGACGCGGCCCCCTGGGAGTTCCTGATCCGCCGCGGCGAGTACCGCTACGACGCCCGGCCGGACTTCTTCACCGCGGACCTCGTGGAAGCTTACGCCGTGTCCCGCTATCGCCTCGGAGCCCAGTTCCTCGAGCGGGGAGATGCGGCGGCGGCCCGCCGCTGCCTGCGGGAGGCCCTGGCGATGAAGGCGCTCTTCCCCGAGGCGGCATCCTATCTCGCCTTCCTGGACTACCGCGGCGGAGACTTCGCGGCCGCCGTGCGGTCCTATGAACTGGCGGACGGCCTGTACGCCGAGACCCTGGAGCTGGCGCGGCGCTACCACACCCTTCCGGACGCCGTGCGCGGCATCGCGGGCGCGGCCGCCGACGTGCGCCTGAACCTCGGGGTGGCCTACGAGAAACTGGGCCGTCCGGCCGATGCGGAGCGGATGTACCGGGGCGCCATCGAGCTGCGTCCGGACGGAGCCCGGGGACACTTCAACATCGCCGTCCTATACTGGAACAAGGATTGGCCTACCGTCGCGGCCGAGCTCGAGGCGGCGCTGCGGTTGGATCCGGGCAACGAGGAGACCCGGCGCTACCTGACGGCCGCCCGGTCCCGCCTAAGGGCTCGTTAAGAAATAAGTGGCATGATTCGCCGGGTGCGATTTTGGAGCGAGCCGAAGCGATGCGAGACGCGCAGGCCTTAAGGCCTGTAAGTCGAGCAGCGCGAAGGCGCAGCCCCTGCGGCGATAGCGCCGCA
>Ga0209211_10011737_pt1 | contig 11152 bp, 14 predicted proteins | sample RifGroA2_FD_183992 | JGI IMG/M metagenome (GOLD analysis project Ga0209211, IMG submission 183992) | Groundwater microbial communities from Rifle, Colorado, USA - Groundwater A2 (SPAdes) (version 2) | ecosystem: Environmental > Aquatic > Deep subsurface > Groundwater | place: Rifle, Colorado...
TCAAGATCCCGCCTACGGATTCGCACAAAAAAAACAATGGCAAGCAGCGAGAACACCATGACCAAACGGCTCAAAATTCTTTCAAACTTGAAAGGGGCGACCTTGTATATAAAAGGCGCGAGAAAAGCGCTTAAAAGAATGATGGCAATAAAAATCAGGAGGGTCTTAAGAAATTTCATTCGTGCTGCCGGATTTTAAAAGTTAATTCGATTTCACAAGCGGCGTTGGCGGGAAGACTGGCAACGCCCACCGCTGACCGGGCGTGAAGGCCGGCCTCGCCAAAAACCTCTTTAAACAAATCCGAAGCGCCGTTAAGCACCTTGGGATGGTCCGTGAAAGAGGTGTGCGCGTGGATATAGCCCACCACGCGCAGGATACGGCCGACCTTGTCCAAAGTGCCGCACTGGTCGCGGATAACGCTCAAGGCGTTCAAAGCGCAAAGCCTCGCGGCCTGAATCCCCTGCTCCACCGAAAGGTCGGCTCCCACTTTGCCGCGGAAAAGCACTTCATTCCCGTTCCGGGGGAGAAGCCCGCTTAAAAAAACCAGGCCGTCCGATTCCACTAAAGAGACGTAAGAACCTACGGGTTTGGGGACCTCGGGAAGTTCCAATGCCAAAGTTTTTATTTTAAGATCAAAGCTCATGCTTTCCTCGCTGTGATAAGGGTGGCAATGCCGCCCGTGTAACTGTGTGATTCTACATCCACAAAACCGGACTTTTCAAGCAATGTCCTGATCTGGGCCGGCTCGTCAAAATGAAGAATGGAATTGGAAAGAAACGAATAAGCGCGCCCCGACCCGGAAATCAAAGCCCCCACCAAAGGCAAATAGAACCTCAAATAGCCGTAATACAGCGCGCGGAACCACAAACCGCGCGGACGCGTAAGCTCAAGAAAAGCGGCCTTGCCTCCGTGGTTCAACACCCTCGCGGTTTCGCTGAAGAAAAACGGCAAATCTTCCTTGATACTCCGCAGCGTAAAAGCCGCTGTTACAAGATCGAAAGATCCGTCTTCCACGGGGATGCCCCGGGAGATATCCGCGTTAAGCCACGAGATATTCTTATCGGAAAACGTTTTTCTGGCTTTTTCCAGCATGCTTTCGCAAAGATCCAGGGCCGTTATTTTTTCAAAACGGCCCTTTGCCAAAAAGGCCTTTAGAAACTTGCCTGTCCCCGTTCCGATATCAAGAATGGACTTTTCCCCGCCCTCAAGCGTCACGTCCACCGCCCATTGCCGCCAGCAGCGGTCAAGATTCATGCTCAAAAGAGCATTCAATAAATCATAGCGCGGCGTGATTTCCGTAAAAATCTGTTTAATGCGGGAAGAGTCGGGTGTGGTAAAAACAGGAGACGGCATCAATTGATTTGCCGGACGATTTCGTAATTGGTGTTCCGTTGCGCGGCTCGGTAACCCGCCCGGTGAATAAGGCGGATCAGGTCATGCTCCGTGGTCCGGTAGTTGATCCCCGTGGGCTCAATGACCAATTCCTCCATCAGCGTCCCGCCCATGTCATTGGCCCCGAATTCAAGCGCGACTTGGGCCAGCTTGTGGCCTTCCGTGACCCAGCCCGATTGGATGCTCGGAATATTATCCAGCATCAGCCGTGAAACGGCCAAAGTCCTCAGGTAATCCTCGCCGCTGGCCAGGGGCAAATGCTCAAGGCCCGGGGTCCCCTTGGTCGACATGGACCAGGTGATAAACGCGCGAATACCGCCGGTATCATCCTGGAGATCGCGTAATTTCAACAGATGAATAATTCTCTCTTCAAGTGTCTCCACATGACCGAACACCATGCTGGCCGTGGTCTTCAGCCCCACTTCATGCGCCGCGCGGCACACCTTGATCCAATTATCCGCCGATATTTTCTTGGGGCTGATGATGTTGCGCACGCGGTCGATGAGCATTTCCGCGCCGCCGCCCGGCAGCGAATTCAAGCCCGCCTCTTTCATCTTCGAGAGGACTTGTTGATAAGTCATCCGCTCCAATTTGGCGATGATGTCGATTTCGGGCGGTGAAAAAGAGTGAATTTGAATTTGCGGAAACGCTTCGCGTATGCTGCGGATAAGTTCGAGATAATAGTTAAGGCGCAGTTCGGGATTAAGCCCTCCCTGAATCAAGACCTGCGTGCCGCCGACGTCGGCCAGCGCCTGGATTTTTTTGAATATTTCCTCGCGATGCAGGGTGTAGGATTCTTCATGCCCCGGCCTGCGGTAAAACGCGCAAAACGAGCAATCCGCGACACAGGCGTTGGTGTAGTAAATATTCCGGTCAATGACAAAAGTGACTTGGTCTTCGGGGAATTGGCGTTTCCGGATTTCCTTGGCCGCCGCGCCCAAAAGCATCAAATCCGCCTCAAAAAGCAGGATGCCGTCTTCAAGGTTAAGACGCTCACCCCTCAACCGTTTCTCAATCATTTTTTCGGCAATGGCCATCGGACAATCCCCTTCCAATCAAAAGCTGCAAAAGTTCAAATTTGTATTTTTTTTAGCCAATCCGCAATCAGCCGCGTATTCAAAAAAAAGTTTAAGACCCCGCTCCAAGGCCGGCGTCAGGCGGTATTCTAAACTCTTGAGGTATTCCGCCACAACTGTTTTCTGGACAGCCGGGCCTTTGTACCCTGAAACCATTTCAGCCGGGTTGGCCGTATTCCGGTCAAGATTGCGGCCAAGCCATTCATGCGCGTCGCGCACCAGAGACGGGTTTTGTTCGAAAAATCCCCTGCGTACCGTCCACACCGCAAAACAAAACGGAGTTCCCGTCCACTCAAGCCAACATTCGCTCAAATCATAGATGCGGGTCTGTCCGGGCCTAAAAAAAAGCGCTTCATCACCTATTAACAGGCAGGCGCCAAAACGCTGCAGCATCTCTTCGGGAGCGAGCGTTGAGACTTCAAACCGGTTCGAAAAACCCAGGCGCTTGGCCAAATAAATCTTAAGCAAAGTGACCGCGCTTAAACTTTTTGAAGAAAGCCCGATGGTTTTACCGTTAAGGTTTTCAATGGGTTCGCGGGAATAAAGCGTAACGCTTCCGGCCCGGCCGGAGGCGCCGATGCAATATCCGGGAAGGATAAGAAAATCCTCCGGGTGAAGGGCGTAGAAAAAAGACGAGGTGAATCCCATATCAATCTCCCGCCTCAGCATTTTTTCATTGATCTCCTGCGGAGCGCCTTTCACAAAAACGATATCGCTTTGCGCGGGTTCACCTTCCGGTGAATAAAAAAAAGGCAGGGTGTTGAGAAAATCGATTTTTCCGAGTCTGACAACTGACTGCTGAACGGTCGGGATCATGCGCGCTCCCGCGGAATCACGCCATTGAACAATCCAAGGCTGCCGGGTTGTGACGCCTGGCCGCCTTTCCAGCGTTTGAACAGTTCCGCCTCAACCCCGAGCAAATCCAGCACCTTACCTACCACGAAATCGATCAAATCATCAATCCGCTGAGGCATGCCGTAAAAACCGGGGCTGGCGGGAACAATGTCCACGCCGAGCCGCGCGAGTTTGAGCATATTTTCAAGATGAATGGCGCTCAAAGGCGTCTCACGCGGGACTAAAATAAGTTTTCTTCTTTCCTTGATAGTGACATCCGCGGCCCGCTCCAGAAGATTTTGCGAAGCGCCGTTCGCGATTTGGGAAATCGTGGACACGCTGCAAGGCATCACCACCATGCCCGCGGTGTGAAAAGAACCGCTGGCCATGGGCGCGAGAAGGTCCTTGTAGTGGTAATAACGGATGCGCTTCACGGCTTCGGGGCTGAAAAGCCGGCTCAAAAAATCAGGGCTGGATAAATCCTGAACGTCCATGCCCAATTCTTCATTCATCACGATGCGCGCGGCATCCGTCACGGTAAGCATCAAGTCATAACCGAGTTCGGCCAGTACGCGCGTGAGGCGGAGGCCGTAAATGGCGCCGCTCGAGCCTGAAATACCGATCACAAAAGGTTTCATAAGAGAAGATCCATCCATGTTGCAAAAAATAAAATACCGCTCACCAGAACATTCATTAAAAAAAACGCTTCCTGGATTTTTTCAAGGCCGGACTTGGCAACCAGCCAATGTTCGCGGGCCAGAAAACCCGCGATAAGAAATAAGCCGCTCCAGTAAAAAGCGCCGAGATTCATTTGCCGGCCCAAAACCGCGAGAAACACCACCGTGATCACATGAAGGGCGCGGGTCAGCCATAAAGCGGCCGGGCCCCCAAAAGAGGCTGGAAAAGATTTTAAACCGAATTCCCTGTCAAACGACACATCCTGAAGCGCGTAAATGATGTCGAATCCGGCCACCCAGCAGAAAACAGCCGCGAATAAAATCCAGCATTCCGCGGACACGCTGCCCCGGCTGGCTATCCAGCCGGCCGCGGGCGCTAGACCCAATATCATACCCAAAAAAAAGTGGCAAAACCACGTAAATCTCTTCAGATACGGGTAAACCGTGACCATGACGAGGGGGATGGGAGAAAGCGCGAGGCATAATGGATTCAGTTTAGCGGCGGCAAAAAAATAAACAGAAAGAGCCACCGCGGCGGCGGCGGCTACGCTTGCCGGCGTGAGCAAGCCTTGAGGCAAGGCCCAATGTTTGGTGCGCGGATTCAAACTGTCAATTTTCCTGTCCGCCAGCCGGTTAAAAGCCATGGCCGCGGTCCGCATTCCTGCCATGGCCGCCGTGACCCACAAAAAAACAGCTATCCGCGGCCTTCCGTTTTCCGCCAGCCAAAGCCCCTGATAAGCAAAAGGGAGGGCGAAAAGGGTGTGCTCAAACCGGATCATTTCAAGAAAAACCCTGACCTTATTTCCGGCCCGGCCCGCCAAAACCATATTCCTTCCACCTCTCGGTCACCCGTTTTTTCACCTCGTCGCTCATCACAATGTCCGGCGGCCAGGGTCTTTTCATGCCCTCCTCCGGCCACTTGCGGGTGCAATCCACGCCGACTTTGGACCCGTAAAGCTCATAGCATGACGAGATATCCAGTTCATCCAGAGGGCCTTCCGTAAAAACCATGTCTCTTTTAGGATCGACATTGGCGAAAGCGCGCCAGGCAACCTCGCCCAAATCCTGCAAATTGACGTCAGCGTCAAAAACCAAAACCATTTTTTCAAACATCAGCTGCCCCAATCCCCAAATTGAGTTCATGATTTTTTTGGCATGCTGCGGATAACTTTTTTTAATGGACACTAAGACGCAATTGTGAAAAGCGCCTTCCATGGGAAGATTCATGTCCACGATTTCCGGCAATTGCGTCCTTAAAAGGGGGAGAAAAATTCTTTCAATGGCCTTGGCCATCCATCCGTCTTCCATGGGAGGCCGGCCCACGACCGTGGTGGGGTAAACCGGATTGCTCCGCCGCGTGACGCATTGAATGTGAAACACCGGAAATTCCTTGGCCAGGGAGTAATACCCGGTATGGTCTCCGAAAGGGCCTTCCACCCGGCGCTCATCCACATCCACATACCCCTCCAGCACGAATTCGCTTTCAGCCGGCACTTCCAAATCCACGGTTTTACATTTCACCAGTTCCACGGGTTCCCCGCGCAAAAAACCGGCGAAGACAAATTCATCAATCCCGAAAGGAAGGGGGCAGACGGCGGAAAAAATCGTCACAGGGTCGGCGCCCAGCGCCACGGCCACTTCAATCCGCTTCTTCCCCATTTCTTTGACCTTTCTGAAATGGGTGGTGCCGTCTTTGTGCACCTGCCAATGCATGCCCGTCGAGTTCCGGTCAAATACCTGCATACGGTAGGTGCCGACATTGCGTATGCCGGTTTCAGGGTCCTTGGTGATCACCATCGGAAGCGTGATATAGCGGCCCGCGTCATCCGGCCAGCATTGAATCACAGGGATGTCATCCAGATTGGGATTCATATCCACCACCTCCTGGCAAGGCGCGTTTTTGACAGTTTTTGGGGTCATTTTGCTCAAAAGGTGGAGTTTCGGGAGCATTTTGATTTTTTCGGTCAAGGTCTCCGGCATTTTCATGTCGAGAAATTCCGTGAGTTTGCCCGTGATTTCTTCAAGACGGCTCACTCCCAGAGCGAGATTCATGCGCCTCGCGGACCCGAATAAATTAATCACCAGCGGAAATTTGGATCCTTTCACTTTTTCAAAATAAAGCGCCGGACCGCCGTTTTTGACAACCCTGTCGTAAATCTCGGTGATCTCTAATTTGGGATCGACTTCCGTTTCAATGACATGGATCTCTCCCTCTTTCTTTAAGAGCTCGATGAAATTTTTAAGATTGCGCAGCATGCCGTATCCTCAATTTTTCAAATGGAAAAAATAAACTGACCATGCATCCCAGCGCGGCGGCCTCCAGCACTTTTTCCAGAAGCCTGATTTCCTCCGCGGGAAGCGTCTCGCGCTCTATCAGTCTGGCAATAACCAGCCTCGAAGCCTTGATCTCCAGAGAAAAAACAAAAAACGCGCAAAAGACATACATCGTGAACAAAAGAGCTCCGCACGGGTAAAACCCTTGCATGGAACGCAAAAAGCTTAAAGGAACAAGAAACAGCGAAATCGTCCCCAAAATCCGGATCCAGGGCCAGGCGTAGGCCTTGAGAAAAAGAATCGTGTCGCCTTCCATATGCTGAACCGCGTGGGCGGCCTGATGTTGAGCGCGTCCTATGGCCGTGAAAGACCGGCTGTCATGATCAAAAGGAGACAGCACGACCGTTTTCTCCTGAAGAGAATAACCGCTGTTCTTTTCCCCGTCCTTGCGTTCAATCCGGATGTCAAATAAATTGGCTGAATCCAAAATAAGCTTGGCCGCCCCAGCCCCGCCCGGCAAAGTTCTCGAGTCAATGTTGGAAAATGCCCGGAATATATTTTTGCGGTGGATATACGCGGCCGCCAAAGCGCCCACCATCGGAACAAAGACAAAGAGAACGTAATAAAATTGCGGCATGAAAAATTATAGCTTTTTCAGCGCCCGAGCGCCACGAGTAATTGCTGCATGTCCTCCGGCAAATCGCTCTTGAAGATCATCCTTTTTTCAGTACGTGGGTGCGTTATTTCCAGCGAAGCCGCGTGCAAACTGTGCCTTTTGATCAGCGGCGAACCGCCGCCGTAAAGAGAATCTCCCAAAATAGGGTGCCCGAGAGAAGCCAGATGCACGCGGATTTGATGCGTCCGCCCGGTCTGTGGGCGGGCTTCTATAAAGGTCGCGTCTTTCAAACGCTCAAGAACGCGAAAAAAGGTGAGGGCCTCTTTGCCGCCCGAAGGCTTCACAACGACTTTTTTCCGGTTCAGAAACGCCCTTCCGACGGCTTCCTCGCATTTCAATTCATCATGCTGCACCACGCCCTTGACCACGGCCCAATAAATTTTGACCAGCGAATGGGATTTAAACTGTTTTGCCAAAGACCGGTGGGAAAAATCATTTTTGGCCACCACCAGGACCCCTGAAGTGTCTTTGTCCAGCCGGTGGACAATGCCGGGCCTGACCGTGCCGCCCACGGAAGAAAGCTGCTCTCGCGTGTGATGAATGAGGGCATTGACCAGCGTGTGTTCGAAATTGCCGTAGGCGGGATGGACCACCATACCGGCCGGCTTGTTCACCGCAAGAATATCCTGGTCTTCGTACAGAATATCCAGAGGGATATCTTCCCCGCGGGTGTCCATGGTTTCCCGCTCCACGATCTCCAGGGTCACGCTGTCCCCTTCTTTGACCACGTAATGGGGCTTCACGGATTTTCCGTTCACGAGAACCAGCCCGGCCGTGATCATTTCCTTGAGCCGGGTTCTGGAAAAATCTTTGGGGAATTTTCTGGCGAGAAAAAGATCCAGCCTCTCAGGAAGCTCTTCGCCGACAATCAACCGGGTTTGCGTCATGCCTTTTTCCGGAAACAAACGAAATAAACCGCCGCCGAACCGGTGAGCACTGCCAAGCTGACAACCTGCGGCAAAGTCAATCCAGCCCCAAAGGGAGCATTATCACCCCGGAAGTTTTCCAAAAGAAAACGGATACTCCCGTAAATCAAAAAATAAGCCAGCGCTGTCTCGCCGTGGTATTTCTTGCGCGCATGAACCGCGTAAAGGATAAAAAAGGCCGCAAAATTGGCGGCCGCTTCGTAGAGCTGGACGGGGTGCACGGAAAAAGGAAGAAAGGGATAACGCACTGACCAGGAAGAAAAAAACTTGCTGCCATAGCAGCAACCGTTCAGGAAACAGCCTATTCTTCCGAACCCGTGGGCTAGAGCAATATAGGGCGCAAAAAAATCAAAAAGCTTGAGTGCCGGCCACTTTTTATGCCTTGAATAGCCCCATAGAAAAAGAAGTCCGGCTATGACCCCGCCGTAAAAAACCACCCCGCCTTCCCAGAACATGATGATCTCCGCGGGGTTCTCAGCGTAAAAATCCCAATGTTGGACGACATAAAAAATCCTGGCGCCGATAAAGCTGGTCAGCGTGAAGTAAAGAACGGCATCCATGACTTCGTCCGGAGTCCATCCCTGGGACGCGCTTTGCCCTCTCATGAGAAAAACGGCCAAAAGCACGCCCGCGGCGACACAGAATCCGTAGGTGTAAACTGAAACAGGGCCAATGTGAAACAAAACAGGAAGCATGCTCAGGTTTTCCGAAAGGTAAGAAGGAGAAACATGGCCACCCCCACGGTGATAAACGAGTCTGCGACATTAAACACCGGCCATATCCGGAAGTCAAAAAAATCCACCACATGACCGGCCGTTATCCGGTCGATGAGGTTGCCGGCCGCGCCGCCCAGAATGAAACCAAGCGACACGCGCTCAAGCAGCCTCGCGTGCCTCATTTGGAAGGCGAGAAACAGAAGGCCCAGAAGGCAAACGATCACCACGGCCGTCAGCAATTGGGCGCGGTCACCGAAAAGACCGAAAGCAATGCCCGTATTTTTGACCAGGCTCAAATGGAAAACATCCGGAATGACCGGGATACTTTGGTGAGGTGAAAGATATTTGAGGGCTAAATATTTGGTGAGCTGGTCTAGGACAACGATAAAAAGGCTAAGCGCATAGATAAACATTCAAAGCAAAGGGCTCATGTGCCCTTTTTGGCTTTTTTTTCCTCTTCCTCCTTGCATTTGATGCAAAGGCGGGCATAAGGCATGGCGTTCAGCCGCTGAACGCTTATTTTTTCATCACAGCTCTCGCATTTGCCGTAACTTCCGTCGTCAATTTTTTTGAGCGCCGTGGTGATTTCATTGAGCAATTTCTGTTCGGTCGAAGCCAAATCAAGGTTCAGCTCGCGATCGTAATTGTCCGTGGCCACATCGGCCATATGGAAACCGTAACCTGAAAGGTCGCCCGAGGCATCACGCTGGCTTTTGTTCAGCGTGTCGCGCTCAATATGGTCCAGGTCGCCGATGATTTTGCGTCTCGCCTGTTCCAGAAGGTCTTTGAATTGTTTCAATTCTTTTTTGTTCATAGCTTTAAACCGGTTCCCATGGGGCTAAAGGATTGGGATTATACTTAGTGAATCCCCACAAGTCAATCAGTTATCCGTTTATTTATTATCAGGAGGCCTGCTGTTCCGATGTCGTGATTTCAAGCCCCGTTTCCTCGTCATATTGGGGCCTGAGCCGCTTGTTGATAGCAGAGATAAACGCCTTGACCACCAGAGGATCGAATTGCTTGCCGGCGTATTTTTCAAGCTCCTTGATGGCGTAATCAAAGGGGCGCCCCTTGCGGTAACAGCGTGTGGAAACCATGGCGTGAAAGGTGTCGACCACGCAAATGATACGCGCTTCGATGGGAATTTCATCGCCTTTGAGGCCGTAAGGATAACCGGAACCATCGAAATTTTCGTGATGGAGCATGACAATTTTGGCCACTTCCTTGAAATCATCCATAGGCTCTAGGATACGCGCGCCCTTGAATACGTGGTCACGCATGATGAGCCATTCTTCTTCCGTGAGCTTGCCTTCTTTTTTCAGGATATTGTCGGGAATGCCTATTTTCCCGACATCATGCAAATGAAGCGCCGCGACCAGTATATCTTTTTTGTGGCCGGTCATCTCCAGCCCCATTTCCTCGGCCGTCATGAGCCCGAGTTTTTCCACTTCCTCCATATGGCCCGAGGTGTAGGCGTCACGGGCGTGAACTTCGCGTGCCAAAGACAGAATGATCTGATAATAGGTTTGCTGTTCTTTTTTCCGCAGTTGATTGATTTCCTCGATTTTTTCCTCAAGCTCCCGGTTGCGCTTGGAAAGATCGTCGTGAAATTCAGCCGCCTTGATAGTCATCGAAGCGTCATGAGCCAGGGTCTGAAAAAAAGTGAGTTCCTCAAGTGAAAAATCGCTTTTATCCAGCTTGTCACCCAAAAGCAAAATGCCTAAAAGTTCCCCTTTATAAAAACCCGGCACGCAAACCGCTGCTCTGAACACTTCGAGCTGATCCTTGATGGAACGAAGTTTCTTCTCGACAGCGGGATGCTGTTCAAGAAATGAATCATTGCCCAAAAGCCGCACCACTTGCTGATAGGTCACAAAATCACGGCTGATCGGTAAATTTTTGTCTTTTTCCTGAAACCAGCCGATCAGGGGATTGTCCGCGTCTAGCCGCACCAAACCCACGGGAAGACGGCGGTCTCCCTTGGAATCAATGAAAATATAACGGTGATTCGGCTGGTCGAAAATAAGAATAGAGGTGTGTCCAAGCCCCACTTCGCGGTCGATGAAGCGGATAATCATCTTCAGAAGGCGCTTCGGGTTTTTCACCCGGACCATGCTTTTCGCGGCGTTTTTAAGCGCCTCGTGGTATTGAAAACTGGTCATCTCACCAGCGATTCCAGCTTGTCCTTGACGTCGGTTTCAAGGTATTCCAGGCTCAGCGGCTTGGTGATGTAATTGTCCGCGCCAAGACGAGTGGCCTCGTCTATCTTGTCGCGCGTTTCAATGGCCGTCACCATGATCACCTTGGTTTCCGGATGAAAGGTCTTGATCCGTTTCAAAACTTCGATCCCGTCAATCCCCGGCATTTTGATATCCAAAAGCACGATAGCGGGGCTTTCCTGGTCCACCAACCGTATAGCCGACTCTCCTGTCATCGCTGTGAAGACCCTGTAGTTTCTCTCTTCGAAAAAGGTCTTTAAAAAATCGCAGATCTCAATTTCGTCGTCCACTACGAGCATCTTGGTCATCATACCCTTTTCTCCTTTTGATCGAATCGCTTATGATTCCACTTTTATTTCCTG
>Ga0209211_10011738_pt1 | contig 11152 bp, 1 predicted proteins | sample RifGroA2_FD_183992 | JGI IMG/M metagenome (GOLD analysis project Ga0209211, IMG submission 183992) | Groundwater microbial communities from Rifle, Colorado, USA - Groundwater A2 (SPAdes) (version 2) | ecosystem: Environmental > Aquatic > Deep subsurface > Groundwater | place: Rifle, Colorado...
CCTGAAGATCGGGGCTAATAATTCTATTCAATTATAATCAATAACCCCGACATTTATGTCGGGGGTTTGAATGCCACATTTGATGCGGGCTTTAGCCCATAAATTCAATCCTTAACTTGACGCCAATGCGCTTGTGCGGGATGAAATGTTAAAATTTGTCCCGTTTTCAATATACCTGTTTATGTACAAATTTATTCTATTTTAAGAATAACAGGAAATGTTTTTAATTTATTTGCAACTTGCTTCCACTACCACTTGTTCTATAGAAAATAATGGAGAATTCTATGCCTCCTTTGTATTGGCTGTATGTTTTTAATTTAGATACGTTAAAATCATAACTAATGCGATAAATGAAGTTTTTGTAATATAAGCCCACTTGAGTAATAACGGCATCATTTACTCTGTAAAACACACCACCCATAACATTCAAATCACCAGCTTCTAAAGTGCAATGAACCAAAATTCCCGGATTAAATTGCCAAACAGTATTTTGCTTCATAATTAACAGTTTGGGGTCGAGGGTTATTTTGTCGTTGACTTTAACAAGGCTACCACCATTAATTACATAACGAAGGGGAAGACGACTAACAACTTCTTCAGCTAAAAAGTTGTTTTTAGGATACGTACAGTGCATAATGGCAAATCCTCCATAAGGATGGTACTTTATTGCAGCATTGGTATTCATATATGCAAACCCGAAATTAACTTCAGGCATAAAACGTTTACTTCGCTCAAAACTTTCACCGTTGGATAGGTCGGTATCAAAACCCCCTTGGTTGTATTGTTTGTCGAAAGTGTATTGGCTTAATCGCAGTGTTTTATAAATAAACCCAGCTTGTAAGCCCACAGCAAGATGATATTTATCCTGACTGCCAATGATAATATCGTGTGCTCCTGATAATACAAAAGAAAATGAGTTGAAAATACGACTGCCGTTATCGTTTTGCAAATAAGCACCTGCACCCCATTTTTGTTTTAAGTTCATATCGTATGCAAGGGCAGAGCTTAAAAATGATTTCTGTGTAACAGCGTCCCACTGGTTACGATATTGTTGAACAATACGGTATTTAAGGTTTTGTTTCATGCCCGTTAAAGCAGGGTTTAACAAAATGGGAGAAGCATCATATTGCGATAATTGCATATCTTGTCCCATAGCGGTTTGCAATGAAAAAAACATTGAAAAACCACATATTACCGATAGTATTTTATTCTTTCTCATAGTCTTAACGTATTAAAGTTATTTCTTGTGAAAAACTATATTCTTTGTCGGTTATAGTTGTTGCCTTAACCGTGCAAACAAAAACTCCATTTGATTGCATGTCTCCTTTGTATTTACCATCCCAACCCATAGTTGGGTCCGTGGTTTCGTAAATCATAGTACCCCAAACATTAAATACCCTGAACAGCAGTTCCTTAAAGGGTCCTCCCCGCACATAAAGGGTATCATTATTATTATCACTATTAGGAGTAAATGCTGAAGGTAATACCGGAGGATAAACCTCATCCTGATTAATAATGGTAATGGTTTGAATGGCTGTATCTCGGCAACTGTATTCGTTTCGAACCACTTCAGATATAATATAATTGCCAGGGTAAAGATACGTGTAAGTAGGATTTTGATTGGTTGAAGTTCCAAAGTTATCGCCAAAGTACCATATCCATGACGAAGAACCTGTTGATGCATCGGTAAACGAAATGGGATTATTAATTTGTAAATTAAGCGTAGTAATATCAAATTGAGCAACCGGAGCATTATAAACAGCAACTTGTTTTATAAGAGTATCTGAACATCCTTCAGCGGTTTGAATATTAAATTGAACATTGTAAGTTTTCGCTATATTATATAAGTGAGATGGATTTTGAACGATAGAAGTAGTTCCGTCATCAAAATCCCAGTTCCATGAAATGATATTGCCATGAGTGTAATGCGTTAGGTCATTAAATATAATGCTGTCGTAAATACAGGCATTGGTTACCGCAAAATCTGCTACAACATTGTAAATGGAAACAGTTGAAGAAACAGTGTCAACGCAGTTATTGGGTGTTGAAATTATTAACTGTACCTGATAGTTTCCAGTATCACTATATGTATAAACAGGATTTTGTAAAATACTGCTATTCCCATCTCCAAATAACCAGTTCCATGAATTTGGAGTGCTTCCTGCGTATGTTGAAATATCAGTAAATGTGGTATTGAAATTTTGGCAATTATAAATATAATTGAAGTTACCGCTTAAGTGTTGCATAGTGATATCTTTGGATATTGTATCACTACAAAATGCAGTTTCAACAATCAGGTTTACTTGATAGCTTCCTGTATCTGCATATAAGTAGCTTGGATTTTGTGAAGTACTGGTATTTCCGTCGCCAAATTCCCATATCAAGTTTGTAATAGTGGTACCAGATGCTGCCGATGAATCTGCAAAATTTACAAGATTACTGTTGCAAGTGAGTGTATAACCAAAGTTAGCATGTAAATTAGTTGTATTAATGGTTAAATCAACTGTGTCTTTACAGTTGTTGGAAACACCAACAATTAATTGTACCTGGTATTGACCAGATTGTGAATAGGAATGAACAGGACTTTGAATAATAGAATTATTTCCATCGCCAAAGTTCCATAACCAACTATTAATAGGTAATTGACTAATCGAGCTGGATGTATCTGTAAATGTAACCGTAAAGTTATTGCAGTTATCAACATAAATAAATCCTGCATTGGGTTGCGGATATACATCAATAGGCGTTGTAAGAGAAGCTGTACACCCCGAATCACTGGTGGCGGTTAGAGTAACTTGATAAGTGCCGGCTGTTTGATACAAGTGTGTTGGGTTTTGTAAATTAGAAGTAACAGTGGTATCTCCGAAATTCCAAAGCCAATTATTAATTACACCGCTACTAATGGTACTTTCATCAATAAAGTTTATATTATCAAGAAAACATGACAAACTTGCTTCAAAGTTAACAGAGGGCAAAGGATTTATATAGAGTTGCTTTTGGATGGTATAACTACAACCCAAACTTGATGAAATAATTAATTGTACATTATGAATGCCTGTAGTATTAAAGGTATAAGATGGATTTTGGTTAAAATCGGTAGCAGAACCATCAAAAGTCCATTGCCAGGATGAAATAGTTCCTGAATTAATAATTGAATTATCTGTAAACTGAACAGGAACATTCAGGCATGGTATTGAATACGAAAAGGCTGGTGTTATTGGGTTGATGAAGTTAATATTCATCGTATCGCTGTTAGCAGCACAAATAAAGTTTCCTGTTGTGCTTAATACAAGTTGGATATTGCCAATAATGCTATCAAGTGTACTTGGATAATATACAACGTTTAGCAAAGTATCAGAAGGCATAAAATAACCTGTACCTGAAGTAGTCCAAATAACTCCGGAAGCATTTAATATAGTGCCGTTTACAGGTATTTGTTGCGTGCCAAGGCATATCAATTGGTCTGGTCCTGCATTTGCCGTTGGAACACGGTCTATGTTAATGATAACTGTATCATTAACTGCTCCACAACTTCCATTATTGGTAGAAGTTAGAATCAGCGATGCTGTTCCAAGTATGGAATCTACCTGACTTGGGATGTACGTAGCATTTAGCGCCGCACTATCGGGGTTAAATATTCCTCCTGAAATAGTAGTCCATACACCTGTACCTGAACCGCCGATTATACTACCATTAAGGGATACATTCATATTGTTTTCACATACATTAATATCAGTACCGGCATTTACTAAAGAAGGATATGATAAATGAAGGAGCATTATGTCAGAAGCGGGATTACAAACAACTGAACCTTCAGTGGTAAGGGTAATGATAATTGTTCCTGCACTGCTATCGGAAGATGAAAGATAATAGCTGGTGTTCATAACAGAATCATTTGGGAAAAATGTACCGCTGCCGCTTGTAGTCCATCTGCCATTTGCAGCATTGGTATAAGAACCCGACAGATTTACAGAACTGCTGCCGATACAAATTCCTTGGTCTGCTCCTGCATTTGCCGTTGGAACTCGGTCAATAGTAACAATGATTGTATCTTTAGCTGCTGCGCATCCGGCATTATTTGTACTAGTGAGTATTAGTGATACGTTGCCGAGGGCAGAATCAACAGAACTACAGATATAGGACGCATTGAGAGTGGTAGGAAAAGGTACAAATGTTCCGGTACCACTAGAAGAAGACCAGATGCCGGTTGAAGTGCCTCCCCATACAGAACCTGCAAGCTGTACCGTGAGATTGCTTTCGCAAATAGTAATGTCGCTGCCTGCATTTACTTGCGGCGGATGTGTAAATGTAACAATCATAAAGTCGCTTGCTGTATTACAACCTACATTACCGGTTGATGACAGAGTTAGCACAACGGTGCCTGATACGCTATCGTTTACAGATGGATAATAAAGGGTATTAAGCATTGTGTTATTTGGAACAAAGGAGCCCGAACCACTCGTTGTCCATTGAACACCGAAGACATTGGTGGCAGTACCGGAGAGGTTTATATAGTTACTTCCTATACATACTGCCTGATTTGGACCTGCATTTACCGAAGGAATACGTTCGATGGTTAGTGTCAAAGTATCATGCCCTGCTAAACACCCGCCATTATGAGTAGATGATAGAACAAGTTGAAGATTACCAAAACTCGAATCTTGAGAGGTGCATAGATAAGTTGCGTTTAATGTCGAATCGTTTGGAAAAAAAGAGCCGTTACCGGATGTAATCCATATACCGGTGCTTGAACCACCGGAAACAAAACCGTTCAGCAGAACGCTAAGATCATTTTCGCACGTAGCAATATCATTCCCTGCAGAAACAAATGCCGTGTTGCCGAAAATAATATTTATATTATCTGATACAGAATTACAAATTCCGTTGTTTGTTGAAGTAAGAGTAAGGGTAACTGAACCATTTGTTGTGTCCAAAGTACCGTAAACATACTGTGCGTTAAATGTGGAATCGTTTGGTATAAAGGTTCCATCACCACTTGTAGTCCAGATTCCTGTAGAAGCACCTCCCGTTACAGAACCCTGCAATGTTGTTTGAATACTGCTTATGCATACATTTTGATTAACCCCTGCATTTACATTTGGAGATGGAGTAATGGTAATTGTCATCGAGTCGGTAACAGGGTTGTTGGGTCCATTTCCTGTTGATGTAAGAGTAAGAGTAACTGTTTGAGCTGTTATTTCAGTTGCAGAAGGTGTATAAATAGCATTCATTGTTGTATCATTAGGATTATAATTACCTGTACCTCCTGACCATATTCCGCCGATAGCACCAAATACAGAACCATTAAGTGTTACGGAAGGATTGTTCGCACATGAAGTTTGATCCAATCCTGCATTTGCAACCGGAGCAGCAGTAATGGTAATATGCATCGTATCGCTGACAGGGATACAAGAACCGTTTCCTGTTGTGGTAAGTACGAGGTCTAACCCTCCGGCAGTGATTTCTGCAGCAGAAGGCGTATAAACAGTATTTAAACTATCATTATCCGGATTGTATGTGCCTGAACCGCCTGACCATGAACCTCCTGTTGCAATGGTTACAATTCCGTTTAAAGATGCATCGGGATTATTAGCGCCAACAATAATATCTGTACCTGCATTTGCAGTAGGTGCTGTAGTGATAGTTATTAAAATATCATCGGATACAGCATTACACGTTCCGTTTCCGGTTGAAGTCAATGTTAAAGTAACGCTTCCTGCGGATATTTCTGCTACAGAAGGAGTGTATATTGCATTAAGTGCTGTATTATCGGGGTTAAATGAACCTGTGCCGACTGACCAAATTCCTCCGGTAGCAACCGTAATAGTACCATAAAGAGTAATAATTGCATTATTAGCACATATCGAAGTATCGAGTCCTGCATTAACAATAGGCTGAGGAGTAATTGTAATTGTCATAGAGTCAGTAACTGCATTGCATGTACCATTTCCGGTTGAAGTTAGGTAAAGAGTAACTAATCCGGAATCTCTTTCTGCAACAGAAGGAGTATAAACAGCATTCAATGTCGTATTATCGGGATTATATGTACCTGTACCACCAGACCATTGACCTCCCGTTGCTCTTACAACAGAGCCACTAAGGTTTACAACAGGATTATTATAGCAAACAGATTGATCGTATCCTGCACTTACCCAAGGGGATTGATTGAAAGTAACTTGCATAAGGTCAAAAGAGAAATTGCAGCTATTGGTAGCTGTTAGGGATAATGTAACAACTCCGAATGAGGGAGAAGTATATGCTGTATCTGATGCACTAGGTATATAGGTTGCATGAAGATCAGTAGCGTTTGGTACGAAAGTTCCGGTACCTGAAGTTGACCATATTCCGGTTGTTCCTCCGCCCGTTACACTACCGTTTAATACAACGTTTGTATTATTTGCACAAAAAACCTGGTCCGTACCTGCATTCACAATACCCGGTGGCAGAATATTTATTTCAAGTGTGTCTTTTTTCGGTGCACATAATCCAATATTTGTTGCAGTTAAAACAAGAGTGATGTGACCTGCAATAGAATCAGCAGCGTTTGCATTATAAACAGCATTTAATGTGTTTGCATCAGGTGTGTATGTTCCGTTTCCACCAGTCCATTGACCTGTGGTAGAAGCCCCCGAAACGTGTCCATTTAAAGGAATATCAAGATTGTCAACGCAAACTGTAATATCATTTCCTGCATTTACATAAGGTGCATCGGTGATTGTGAGTAACATTTGATCCTGAATCATATTACAGCTATTTGCGGTAAGGGTAAGTGTTACAGAACCTATTGCAGTATCAACCTGACTTGGAACATAAACGGCATTAAGAGTAGTATTGGTTGGAACAAATACTCCCGAACCTGATGAACTCCATGTTCCAATAGTAGCACCACCACCAATGCTTCCATTCATTAAAGCATTGGCATTATTACCGCATACTGTCTGGTCTGGTCCCGCATTGGCAGTTCCGGTTGGCAGTATATTAACAATCATAGTATCAGAAACCGGCAAACAATTTCCGTTTCCTGTTGATGTTAAAACTAAAGTTATACTTCCGGCTGTTGAATCAGCAGAACTGGCATTATAAACCGCATTTAATGTGGAAGCGTTCGGTGTAAATGTTCCTCCTGTTCCTCCTGACGACCATATTCCTGTTGTTGTAACTCCAGCAACATAACCATTAAGATTTACATGAAGGTCATCTACGCAGATTATTTGGTCAGGACCTGCCATAACTACTGGGGCAGGTGTAATAGTAAAATGAACACTGTCGCTTTCTGAATTACAAGTCCCATTACCTGTAGAAGTAAGAGTAAGGTCAGCATAGCCTTGTGTGATTTCTACTGCTGATGGAATATATACTGCGTTTAGTGTTGTATTGTTTGGATTATAGGTTCCAAGACCACCTGACCATATACCACCTGTTGCAACAGTAATGTTACCATTTAGTATTATATCAGGATTATTAGCGCAAACAATTTGATTTACTCCGGCATTCACAACCGGTTTTGGGGTATATATAATTATCATCGTGTCTGTTACAGCATTACAAGTACCATTACCTGTAGTAGTTAATATAAGATTTATAAATCCTGCTGTAATTTCTGCAGCTGTAGGTGTATATGTTGCATTCAAAATAGAATTATTAGGCAGGAACGAACCACCTCCGCCCGACCATGCTCCACCTGATGCTCCTAAAACAGAACCGTTCAATGTTACAGTTGCATTATTTCCGCATGCAGTTTGATCTATACTTGCATCAGCCACCGGAGAAGCATTTATAGTAATTTTTACATTATCTGTAGCTGCATTACAACTGCCATTTCCAGTTGTTGACAATGTAAGTATTACTGTACCAACTGATATTTCTGCTGCTGAAGGTGTGTATGTCGCATTCAGTGTTATGTTATCAGGGTTATATAAACCCGTTCCACCTGACCAAATAGCGCCTCCGGCATACATATAATTACCATTAAGAATAACTGCAGGATTATTTGCACATGATGTTATATCAGGTCCTGCATTTACTATTGGAGCTACACTGATAATGATAGTCATGTTATCGCTTACAGGAATGCAGTTTCCATTTCCTGTTGATGTCAATATAAGCGTTACTGAACCCATTGCAATTTCAGTTGCTGATGGGGTATAAGTTGCATTCATTGTTATATTGTTAGGCATATAAGTTCCGCTGCCACCTGTCCAGATACCTCCTGATGCGACTGTTACTGAACCATTCAATGTTACATCGGGTGTACTGGCACATACAATCTGGTCTGAACCTGCATTTACTGTTGGAGCAGGAGTAAAGGTGATAGCCATATTATCAGATATGGAGTTGCATGCTCCATTATTGGTAGATGTTAAAGTCAGTGTTAATGTTCCTAATGTAATTTCTCCCATAGTAGGAGTATAAATAGCATTTAGCGTATTATTATCAGGAATGAATAAACCTAAACCACCTGTCCATTGACCTGTTGTTGTAGATGAAGTGCCGTTAAGCATAACATTATTATTATTAGCACAAACTATCTGGTCAGTTCCTGCATTAACAACAGGAGCCGGACCTATATTAATGGTCATCTGGTCGGATGCTGCAAGGCAACTGCCATTTCCGGTTGAAGTAAGTGTAAGTGTAACAGAACCTGCTGAAATTTCAGCAGCAGAAGGTGTATATACAGCATTAAGTGTTGTATTTCCGGGATTATATGTTCCGGTTGTTCCGGACCATTGACCTCCGGTTGCATTTAAAACGCTTCCGTTAAGTGTAACGCTTGGATTATTAACACAACTGTTCAGATTTGTTCCAGCATTAACAACAGGTGCCGGACTTATGGTAATAATCATTGCGTCGCTAACTGCAATACATGTTCCATTACCTGTAGTAGTGAGTGTAAGGTTAACTATTCCGGATGCAATTTCACCGGCAGTAGGAGTATATACTGCATTTAGAGTATTTGCATTCGGACTATATATACCAGAACCACCAGACCATTGTCCGCCTGTAGCTATAGTAATTGCACCATTCAGCGTAACATTTGCATTGTTTCCGCATACAATCTGGTCAGAGCCTGCATTTGCTGTAGGTGAAGGAGTAAAGAAAATAGTCATCTGGTCAGTAACAGCGATACATGATCCATTACCAGTTGTAGTTAGTGTCAGGGTTACATTAGTAGCGGCAATTTCGTTAAGTGCAGGAGTGTAAGCTGCATTTAATGTATTTCCATTCGGATTATAAAATCCAAGTCCTCCTGTCCATTGACCTCCTGTAGCACCTGTTACAGTTCCGTTTAATATTACTGTAGCATTATTACTACAAATTGTTATGTCAGTACCGGCATTTGCAGTTGGAGCCGGAGTAATGGTAATCGTCATTTGGTCGGTAACTGGATTATTTGGACCATTTCCTGTTGATGTAAGAGTTAAAGTTACTGTACCTGCTGAAATTTCCGCAGCGTTAGGAGTATATACAGCATTAAGTGCTGTGTTTCCGGGATTGTATGTTCCATTACCACCCGACCATATTCCTCCTGTTGCACCGATAACGGACCCATTAAGTGTTACAGAAGGGTTATTTGCGCAAGATGTTTGGTCCACTCCTGCATTTACAGTTGGAGCTGCAGTTATTGTTATAGTCATCACATCACTTACAGAATTACAGTTCCCATTTCCTGTTGTTGTTAGCGTTAAAGTTACTGTACCTGCTGTAATTTCTAAAGCACTTAGAGTATAAATAGCGTTTAAATCAGTATTGGAGGGAGAATATGTACCGGCTCCGCCCGACCAGATACCACCTGTAGCACCGGAAACAGTTCCCGCTAAAGTTGTTGCTGGATTATTTGCCCCTACGGTTTGATTAGGTCCTGCATCAACAGTTGGTGAACCGGTATAAGTAATAACAACATTATCAGAAACTGGTAAGCAAGTTCCATTTCCAGTAGAAGTAAGAACTAAATTAACAAAACCAGCCGAAAGTTCAGTTACAGTAGGAGTGTAAGTAGCATTTAGAGTAATGTTGTCAGGCGAAAAAAGTCCCATTCCACCCGACCAGATACCGCCAGAAGCACCTGTAATAGTTCCTGCAAGCGTAGCAATATTATTATTTGAACATTTTATTTGGTCAACTCCTGCATCAACTAATGGAGCAGATGTGAATGTGATTTGTATTTGGTCGCTAACAGAATTACAAGTTCCATTACCGGTTGTAGTAAGTGTAAGCCATACAAAACCGGTAGCTATTTCGGGAGCGGAAGGTGAGTATGTAGCTGCAAGTGCTGTAGAACCCGGATTATATGAACCTGTTCCGCCTGTCCATTGACCACCAGTAGCAACGGTAACGCTTCCATTCAAATTAACATTTGCGTTATTAGCACAAACTGTTTGGTCAATTCCTGCATTGGCAGTTGGGGCTGTAGTGAAAGTAATGATCATTTCATCAGTTTCTGCAACGCAAAGCCCGTTACCGGTAGTAGTAAGTGTTAATGTTAATGTTCCCGCTGCTATTTCTAAAGCAGTTGGTGTATATGTTGCAGCTAATGTATTTGCATTTGGTGCGAAAGCTCCAGCACCACCAGACCATGTTCCTCCGGTAGCTCCACCTACGGTTCCAGCTAAAGTTGTAACAGCATTATTGGCACATTTAGTTTGGTCAACACCTGCATCAACCGTAGGAGCATTGGTAAATGTAATTACCATTAAATCTGATACAGCAGTACAAGTTCCGTTTCCTGTAGTTGTTAAAGTAAGATTTACAAAGCCTGCAGCAAGTTCTCCTGCTGTTGGAGTGTATGTTGCACCTAAAGTAGTGTTGTTCGGAGTGAACACACCTGTACCACCCGACCAAATTCCACCTGTAGCAACTGTAACGATGCCTGCAAGAGTTGTTACAGCATTGTTTTTACATTTTGTTTGATCAATTCCTGCATTTGCTGTTGGTGATGCAGTATAAGTTATTTTCATTACATCAGAAACCGCAACGCAAGTTCCATTTCCTGTAGTTGTAAGAGTAAGATTAACAAATCCTGTAGAAACCTCTCCAACAGTTGGGGTATAAGTTGCATTTAATGTATTTGCGTTGGGATTATAAGTTCCTCCGCCACCTGACCACGTAGCACCTGTAGCTATTGTTTCCGATCCATTTAATGTGATGGTTGGAT
>Ga0209211_10011739_pt1 | contig 11151 bp, 7 predicted proteins | sample RifGroA2_FD_183992 | JGI IMG/M metagenome (GOLD analysis project Ga0209211, IMG submission 183992) | Groundwater microbial communities from Rifle, Colorado, USA - Groundwater A2 (SPAdes) (version 2) | ecosystem: Environmental > Aquatic > Deep subsurface > Groundwater | place: Rifle, Colorado...
TTCTAGATTCCGCAGCCGTATCAACCTGTGTTTGATTTCCTCATTGGTAAGTCGTTGCACCTTGACAGTATATCATGGAGTGTGGAGGAGGGTGTGGATACTTACTGCCTGTTTTCTTTACTTTTTTCCGAAAATGGTGTATAAAACACCTAGATTCAGTTCGTTGAAAATTATACACAACCAAACAACAAGAAAGGCGGCTATGGTAAAAAAACAAAAACAAGAAACTCGGTATGTCATTTCCAGAAGCGAGCAAAGTATCTTTTCTGAAATCTACTTCCCAAAAAGAGCGGCATACTACGGCACCATCTTTGACGCTTTGCGTTACGGCTTTGAGGGAGAGAGTGTTAGGAGATATATACATGATAATGTAAAAATGCTCCTTGATGAGTTTCGGATTTACCCCGCGCTTTTTGACCCCGACAATTATACAAAGATACGAGGAGTAAAAACCCCTGTTTCAATTGATAAGGCGTATAAGCGCATCAAGATGTATCAATCACCGTTTAAAGGATGGTCCACTTACACCGTGGATGGGGTCTTCTTTGACGAAAAAAATAAAATGTACGAGGAAGCGGTTCAGGTGGTGCGAATTATGTTTCGCTTTCAGAGTTCCTTTATATCGGTAGCAGAAAAAGCGGGATGCAGAGATGTCATACGGTCTGTCCTTGCCTGGTTGATTGCTCGTCAAGGACGGTTGTATGAACATAGAATGTGGAGCAACGGAGAACGAGCCCAGTTTATTAAAAACCATGAGCCGTGGCCCAAACACAAGCACGCTTTTGTGGAACAATACTTTGTTGGCATCGCCAAAGAAGTGAACAAATGGATTGATGACCGAGCATTGTTCATCTTTGCGTACTTAGTCCATCAGTTTGCAGAGAAAGTGCTTGTTGAACAACTGTATGAACAAGAGATTTGGGTAACCAACCTTTTCAATCAAAACCTCATCATTACCAGCCGTGTTGAAAACGGCGAAAATCACACAACACAGAAATGAAAGGAAAAAAATGCTAAATCCCGAAATCAAGAAACTCGTAGTGGAAATATTCGCTTCTAAAGAGCGAGACAAAACCCAAGCAGAAAAAGAACCAGAGGTCTATCTCGTGTCTTTACTTGAGACAATCAAGAGGCGTATGCCTGATTATTGGTGCACATTGAGCTCTACAGTTGAAGAATCTGGATGGGGGCCGATATTTGAGGAACGCCATCTTTATCCATCGGCTAAGACATCTTTGGAGATAGTGGAACTTCAACAAGCCGAGCGAGAGAAAAACCCACCCGCTCATTCATGGCTTCCAATGCCAGAACCGAAGAAAAAGAAGTATACCAGGCGAAACAGACGGGATAAACTTGTTGCGTAGTGCTTTTTAGTTCGGTATTCTTGCAAGCCCCGTTCAAACGAACGGGGCTTTTTTAATGTGTGGATAACTCACGCGCAGACGGAGAGGTATAGGTATATAATTGACAGCATAATGTCTTTTATAAATTAACCCACTCCTTATTTATGAACCAGTATTCGCGCTCGGTTTTCTTTTTGCTTGCTCTATCTTTATTTGCGCCATCAGCCGCATCCGCCGCGCCGAGTGTGCGGTTTTCCGAAGCACATCCGCAATATATGGCGGCACTTGCGCGTGCGTTCGCGCAGGAGGTCTCTGCGGATGCGGAAAATAATCAATCCGACTTGGACGAGGACTTTTCTCCTGAGGATTTCGGCTTGACGGAAGTGGGTTTTCTTCCGAATAATCCTTTATACATATTTAAAGCCGCACGGCGCGGGTTTTCCGATGTGTTTACAACTAACCCTCAAGAAAAGCTAGAAAACTCTCTTCGTTTTGCGGCAGAGAAATTGCTGGAAGCGAAAACGCTCTCCGAACAAGGAGCGCGCGAAACGGCTGTTGCTAGCGCGCTCAATCGTTTCCGAATAGAAGTTGAACGCGCGCGGACACGCGCGGAGTCCGCATCTGCTGAACTTGGCGGAGAAAGTGAAGAAGGTGCAGAAATTGCCCGTTCTATGATGGATTCAGTCATTAAATACCAGAAGATTATCGGTAGAATTGAAAAGGGAACGAGCGGAAATGCGGTTGAAGCAGCAACAGAAGCGAAAGAGCGCGCAGGCGAAACATTTGGCGCCGCATTTGCATTCGTGTCTCCAGAGAAAGCCGCGAGCACTCTTTCTCAAGTGCTTGATTCCCAACAGGGCTCTGATTTTAGGGATTTTAAGAATATAGAAGTTTTAAAGACAGTTGAACAGCAGGTACCGGAAGCCGCGCGGCCCGCAATACAAGCCGCGCAGGCGGGGGCACTTGCAAAGTTGGAAGAACACCTTGAGAGTGGAGAGGGTGGAAGCCGCGCCGCATTTGGGGATTTTGTGCGGAATATCGGCGGCAACGAGGCAAGGCATTTGGAAATTATCCAATCACTTGAAGTAAGGCCGCTTGGCGACGAGGCGCGCGCATCACTTACGGCTGCAAAGGAGGAAGTGCTTTCACGCGCCGATGAGCGGATCTCTGGGCTCTCTCAAGATGATAAACGAGCATTCCTTTCTCACCTCAACGATGGGAACATTGAAGATGTTCGCGTGGTTAAAGAACTTGAAAATAATGTGTCCGCAGACGCGCTTGCGGATGTGTCTGAAATTGCGTCGTCAGCAAAAGAAAACTTTGCACGCAGGGTGGAGAACGCAACAACCAACGAAGGCGAACGCGATAAATTAATTGAGTCAGTAGAGCGGTTCCACGACGCAAAGTCGCTTTCTGTGCTAGACGAAATAGCGGCGCTCATTCCTCCAGAACAGCAGTCGGTCTTTGTATCGTTGAAGCAAAAGGCGGCGGCGGAAATACAAAAAGACATTTCTCGAGCTAGTGGTGTAGCACAAACACGCGCTGTTTATCAATCTCTTTCCAGCGACCGCCCTGAGGATTTTGAGACGCTTCGTGGAGTAACGGGCGTCTCCTCGGCTATTCTGGAAGAAATTCGATCGGCTACCGCGGAACTGGTAAAGGCGCGCGCCGGAATCATTAGCGATGAAGCTCGGTTTCGCAAGTATGAGGAGGCGTTCCGCGTATCCGAGAATTCCGGAGAGACGGGCGTTTTCTCCGACGACCTTTCGGCATTTTTCACAGAACAAAAAGATGTGTACGGCTCGCGCGAAAAGGCGGAACAGAAAATCGCAGATGTGGCGAAGTTGGTATCCGAATTGTCTGGACTGGCGGGTTCATTGCCGCTCAACTTGGGGTATGGCGAAGACGGATTTGACGAGAGCATCCGAAACGCCGCGCGGCTTTTGAGCTCTGCAGAACGGCGGCTTGCCGGCGCTCGCGCCGCGCTCGCGCGAAACGCATTTGGGCTTGCCTACAGCGAGGCGCAAGAAGCGGAGTTTGGTGCGCGCGACGGCATCGCCATTGCGCGGAATTATAAATCGGGAAAACGCAGTCCGGAAACGAAACCGCCTGTACTTTCAGACGGAGGCGAATGGCGCTTAAGCAGTCGATATGAATTTCAGAAATTCTGCATTTCTGTAGGAGGTATTCTTTCTGATACTTTATCTTGCGAATACCAAGATGGCCGCGTCTTTACAGTAGCGAAGGAAGGGTTTCCTGTATCGGTGCCTCTCGCATTTCGACCGACTGAAAAGCGCGTCTTGCCGCAACCAGAACCGGTCGTAGACCCGCAAAAACCGCTTCCGTTGCAGACACTGGACCCGACAAAATCGGGGCGATGTGGAGGCATAGAAAAGTATTCGTGTCCTACGGGACTTCTGTGCGTAATGCCGGAATACACTTCTACTTCTTTTGTTGAAACCGGCGCAATATACGGCTCGTGCGAAACAAAAGAGGCGGTGGAGAAACGGCGCGACATATCATGCAATGCGTATTTTGAAGGATATGTGTACGATTCCAAGAGCAGTTCATGCGCGCGGCAGAGCCAGAGCGGATGCAGCAACCCATTTATTTACAAAACGAAAGACGCGTGCGAACTTGGCATTCGCGCAGAAGAGCCGCCTGAAAAGGAGAAACAGCGCTGGACGGAGCATATATGGAAATTTGCAGACGGAGTTGAGACCTCAATGATTCTGAATCGCACCGATTCGGAATATACGAATTATATAAAAAATGTTGCAGCAACATGTCGCGTAATGCCCAAACAACAATTTGTGTGGCGGAGAGGTGCAGGCAATGATTCTGCAGACAACTGGAAAAATTTCGGAATTCCGGATTGTTCCGGGCAGGCGTTTGCGCCCGCAAATTGCGGCAATAATATATGCGAAGCGGGAGAGACACTCAAAAACTGCTCGCGCGATTGCAGTAGCGGGACGACTGCGGGAGATGCCTATTCCTGCCCGGGGTTTGCGCATGAGCGCATTGATGCGCGAGGCAAACGGTATTGCCAGTTAAATACTAAATATTCATGCAACACAACTTACCCGCAATTCTTGTATGAAAGTTCGTATGCGCCGTCTTTGTGTCCGAATGAACTGATTGAAAATACAGGTACGACCGCTACAACAACTGGCGTGCAATTTGGAAACTGTGGAGCAAATGTAAGCAGGTATAGTTGTGAAGCGGGTATGGAATGCGATTGGTATGTGCCGCCGCAGGGCTCGCCATATTGCGCGCCTGCGGTGCGCGGTTCGTGGGTGTCGCACACCTGGCGTTTTACCGACGGCACGGAAACATCGTCAATACTTTCTCGTCTTGATAGGGAATACTCAGAGTTTATTGTGTCGGTTGACACGCAGTGCAAGCTCATTCCACGCACGAAGTTTGCGTGGAAGGCGGGCGCCGGAAATGACGCGTCGGACAACTGGCAGAACTTTGGCATCCCAGATTGCTCCGGTACAGCATCTACGGATAATACAACAGGTGGCGGTACAAGCGGAACAACTTGCGATAGCGCAACAACCGCGCTTCTCGGAACCGGCTGTCACAGTATGGGCAATGCATTCTTTAATTCGGAAATGACAAAATATGTCTGGCCTGGCGGTAGTACGGTCCTCAATTGTTCTACTGGGTATGTTTCCGGTTGTAGCGGTTCTGGGGGAGGCACTACCAGTTCTGCCGCCTGCTCCGATGGTCGAGATAACGATGGCGATGGAAAAATTGACTATCCATCAGACACTGGGTGTTATAATGCATCTGACAATGACGAGACGATTCCTACAACAACTGGCGGAGGTACTACCAGTATGCAGAAATGTTTCTATCCGAACGCGAGTAAAAACGGCGCGCCGGTCGGATACACGGTATGGTGCGAATCCGATTATGTGAACTGTCATGAAGGAAGCCCAAGCGGAGCATCTATTTCTCTAACTGGCTTATCGCTTGGTGCACCGTCGCAATGCGAGAGCGGTTGGACTGGAGGACCTTCTGGCTCATGCAACTACAACAATTATTGCGACACATGGGAGAGTAAGGCGACCTGTCCGGTTGAATGCGCGAACGGTCCAGGTACTTACACAACAGGTACATGTAACAACAACAACTTCTGCGATACATGGGAGAGTGTCGCGTCGTGCCCGTCAGAGTGCGGAAGCACGGGGGGCGGAACAACTAGCGGAGTTCCAGCAACACCAACTGGAGTTACCGCAACTGCGCCATCATCGGGGAGTAGTGTAGAGATTCGTTGGACAGACTCATCTACTAACGAAACCTATTTTAAAATTTGGCGGCAAGCAGGCGGCTCATGGGCATTTTTGACGCAAGTAACATCAAGCAATGGTCCGACAACAAACACAACCACCACGCATACCGACACCAATGTTCCGAGCGGTTCGGTGAATTACCAGATACAGGCATGTAATACATCCGGCTGTTCGCTTGATTCAATTGTTGCAACCACATGGGTTGCAGGAGGCGGTGGTACCACAACAACAACCACGACTACAAACACAAACACAACAACAAGTTCTCCTGCATGCTCCGACGGTCGCGATAATGACGGAGATGGACAAACCGATTATCCATCAGACACTGGTTGTTACGGTTCTGCTGATACAGACGAGGCATATTATCCGACAGGAAGCGGCGGCGCCTCAACAACTTGTGGTAGCGCGCTAGTCGCGCTTCTTGGAGACGGTTGCCACCAGATGTACACTGATTCTTCCGGAAACACAGTTTATTGCGATGGACCGATGACGAAATCCGCCAAGAGCGGCGATTCCACCACTACATCTGGATGTACTTCACCTGGAGGTTATAGTGGTGGTACGACAAGTGGCTCTACTTGTTCGTCTGGTCAGTATTGGAATGGAACGGCATGTGTAAATACTTCAACAACCGATTGTACATCTGGCCAGTATTGGAATGGTAGCGCGTGCGTGTCGTCATCACCGTCGTCATCATCTTCATATTGTGGCAACTCTATATGTGAGGCAGGGGCCGGAGAAACGGCAAGTTCATGTATAGCCGATTGCGGCAGCACCAGCGGAGGTTCCAATAACTACGGCTCATGCGGTTCAGCAACATCTGAATCATCCTGCACGAGTCAAACAAATTGTTATTGGTACTCAAGTGGAGGAAGTCCATATTGTTATTACTCAAGCAGTGGGGGTGCTTCAATTTGGCAATCATTCTCGTCTTGGCTGAAGGGTGAATAAAATGATACAGTAAAGTTCTGCCGGTGTAGTTCAACGGTAGAACGAGGGACTCATAAACCCTAAAAGATGGTTCAACTCCATCCTCCGGCATTTGTGTTTTATTGAGGGTTGGCACTTGCATTTATATTTAATAGGCGATATACTATTGAAACACAATGCGTTGTAACAACTCATTGCTTTAATAGGTAAACAATACATACTATGGCAGAAGAAACAAAGCCGAAGCCGATGCCAGGAACTCCAGAATCCACCGAGGAAACGAAGTAGTTTCCCGTTAAGGAACGAAACCCCCCAACCTTTGTGTCTGGGGGTTTTCGTTTGCAGATATGCATTCTTTCTTGTATATTTTCTTTAGTTGCGCTCGTAGCTTAGCCCGGTAAAGCGCCTCCCTGTCACGGAGGAGATCGAGGGTTTCCCCCTTTGGGGGATCACCCGTAGGGTGACAAATCCATTTTGCATCTATGTATTTTCTTTATGTACTTAGAAGTCTGAATTATAAACGAACCTATATTGGTATTACTGGAGATGTTACAAAGAGGGTAAGGGAGCACAATGGAGGGTTGGCGAGATCGACGCGTTTTTATAGACCGTATGTCCTCGTTCATACAGAAACTTTTACAAACAAATCTGATGCAAGAAAACGAGAAATTTTACTTAAGAAAAATTGGCATGAGAAGGAAAAACTGCTAAAGTTAGTCGGTATAGCATAGGCGCTATATGCTGGGGCGGTGGAACAGCCTGGAGTGTTCGTCTCCCTGTCACGGAGAAGATCGCGGGTTCAAATCCCGTCCGCCCCGCCAGTTGGGAAATTTGGTGGCAAAAATTGCTAAAGCGTTAGGCGTTCCAATGGAAGATTTAGTAAAATAATTTTTATGAATAATCACACAAAGACGCTTCGTTGGCTCTCGCTAATACCAGTAGCTTTTACAACCTTTGTCTTATCGGACTGGATTGTAAGATTTATATTGTGGTTCATGCGTTTGCCAATAATTTTGTTTGAAAAAGTTTTTGGTTTTGGCTCCGGTCCGATTGGAGAATTGATGGATGGCATAACAAATTTTCTTGTTGGGCTCGACAGCATTGAAACATTTTCTGTAGTTGCGACCGGCTTACTTACAGGTTCTGCCCTTATCTACATATCGGCTATAATCGTCCCCGCCAACAACAAATCTACTGCCAAAACATTGGTAACGATCCTCCTTACCTTACTCGTTCTTAGTTTGATCGCTTTCTTTGTTAGTGGAATAACTGGAGAAAATATATTATGGACATTAGTAATTACGATCGGGATTCTTTTAGGTTGGCACTCTATTAAAAATGAAACAGAAAAAGAAAGCGAAAAGCATGAAGACTTCGTTCAGAAAAATATTAAACGCATCTTAGTTTCGACACTCTTATTCACTATTTTATTAATGATTTTCTTTTTGTCTTAAGCTGTTCCTTTGAAAAATATTAAAAACGCTTTTACTCTATCAAGCTCCGAGATTCAAGCCCATTTAAAAAAATAAAGAATTTGCCACCAAAGAAAAACTTGTCGTGCCTATCCCTTCGAGCGCGCACAAATGGTGTATAATAGAGCGCACTATGTGGAGCACGGGGTTTGCGCTAAAAATTACTGGGTTTGTGGTTGCGGCGGGAGTTGCCGCGGGCGGCGTGTATGAAATTGCGCGCGTGTATTCGGTAAAGTCGCTCAAGGAAACCATTGGTGCAAAGCTTGAAGCGGGGGAATATGTCGCGGCGATAGCGGCATATAACGCGCTTGAAAAGGCGGCACCGAAAGAAGCAGTTGCGCAAAAAGGCAATCTAGCAACTGCCCGGCGTCTGCTCGCCGCGGAGGAGGACTTGAACCGCGCTCTGCGCGCGGCAGAGCGCGCCGAATGGGCGGATGTACGCGCACTTCTTCGTGAAAGCGAAGCAATTCGGAATGCGGCGTTTGCGCGGCATCGCGAAGCGCAGGATCTGTACAATCAGGCGGAAGCGTACGCGGCGGGCGAGCGTCACGAAGCCGTTGTGGAACTTGAAGGGTTGAAGGGCGAGGCAATGAGCGAGAAGGAGAAGCGCACCCAGGCGGAAGAAAAGGGTTCTGCGCTACAAAGCGCGCTGTCACAAAAAGAAAAAGAACTTGGTACGCGCGAGCGCGAACTCACAGAGGTAAAGCGGCGAGCGGACGATACGAAAGCACAACTTGCGACAGAGGAGGCGCGGACACGCGAGCTTGCCGCGCAGGTGGAAAGGGAGGTGAAGCAAAAATTCTTCACAGAATTAAAAACCTATCGCGATTTGGCGCAAAAAGGGAGAGAGCAGTTAGATAATGCAGTTGCCGAGATAAACAGCAAGCGTGATTTCACGGCACTTGTTTCTACTGTGAGTGTTTATATTGGTCAGGGAAGAATTCTTTTTGATGAAGCAAAAGACAAAACAAACGATTTACGCGGCAATCGGACACCTTCTATGTATCAGCAAAAAGTGGACGATTTGGTAAGGGCATTTAGCGAGTTTTTGGAAGCATCAAAGCAATTACGCAACGCAGTTGTGTATATAGAAGAGCAAGGAAGTCCAGAGTTCGCGGCTAGTTTAAGTAAAGGAAAAACCGCGCTCGCAAACGCTGTTTCGTATCTATCCAGTGTATCGGAGTTTATTGCGGGGAATCAGTAGGGTTTTGCAAAAGTCCCAAAAATCCAATACCATAGTGCTTGCACTTCGTAGCATTGGCGAAGAAGTGCCGTTGTAGCTCAGTTGGTAGAGCACGTCATTGGTAATGACGAGGTCTCCGGTTCAATCCCGGACAACGGCTAAGCCGCCTTAGCTCAGTTAGCAGAGCATTCGCTTCGTAAGCGAAGGGTCCCCAGTGCAAATCTGGGAGGCGGCTCCAATAAGGTTTTATCCACCTTTTGTGTTTGCTTTTTTGTGTGGGTTTGCTAGTATGTAAGTTGCCGCGATACACCAGGGAAACATACCTGTGGTTTGGTGCGGTTGAGTTCGCTTGGGGTTTACCTTTCTGCCCCAGTGTCCTTTTTAGGACAAAGCCCGCTCGGCCGTGTTTCTCTCCTGTTCGCGGCTTCCTTCAGTGGGCGTTCCGATACTTTCGGAACGCCCTTTTTTTTGCTACGATTATCATAATATATGAGCGAGAAATCGGAACAGAGAATAGCCGAACTTGAAGCCGTAATGGGCGCGGTGGATTTTTGGGCTGACAAGGCGCGCGCGCAGGAAGTGGTGCGCGAATACAATGAATTAAAAAAAGAAAGCACAGAAAATGGCTATGACGGCGGGGACGCGATTATGACCATTTTCTCCGGCGCGGGCGGAGACGATTCTGAGGACTTTTCCGCGATGCTTTTGGAAATGTATCGGAAGTTTTTTGCGCGTAAAGGTTGGGGTGTGTCAGTTATCCATCAAAATCAAAATGCTCACGGCGGTTTTCGCAATGTTACCGTTGAAGTATCAGGCACGGGCGCGTACAGCGAATTGAAGAACGAGAGCGGTGTGCATCGTCTCGTGCGCGTTTCTCCCTTTAATGCGCAACAAAAAAGGCATACCTCGTTTTCAATGGTGGAAGTGATTCCAAAATTGTCGCCGACCGATAAGCACATTGAGATTCCGGAAAGCGAACTTGAAATCACCACGGCGCGCGCCGGCGGTCCCGGCGGGCAGAATGTAAATAAACGCGAGACCGCCGTGCGCGTCGTGCATACGCCGACCAACCTATCGGTGCATGTTACTTCCGAACGCAATCAGGCGCAGAATAAAGAGAAAGCATTGCAGATTCTGCGAGGCAAACTATACAAATTACGCGAGGCGGAGCGGCTGGCGAAAGAAAAAGGAATGCAGATCTCTAAAACAACTTCCATTGAGTGGGGGAACCAGATTCGTTCGTATGTTTTGCATCCGTATAAAATGGTTAAAGACCATCGCACGGGCGTAGAAACCTCGCAGGTGGATAAAGTCCTTAATGGGGACATCGGTGCATTCATAGACGCGGAGCGAACATTATCTTAAACTTATACCTATGCTTCATTTTGCTCAGGTTTCTAAGCGATACAACGGATGCGTGGCGTTAGACGGTATTTCGTTTCGCGTGAGCCCCCGTGAGTTTGTGTCGGTTGTGGGTCACTCCGGCGCGGGGAAGACAACGCTCCTTAAAATGCTCCTTGCGGAAGAGCGGCCGACCGACGGCTCTGTCTTTTTTGAGAAAACAGATATTCACAACTTGCCGTCACGCGAAATGAACGCCCTGCGTCGCCGCATTGGTGTCGTGTTTCAGGATTACCGACTGCTTCAGAACCGAACCGCATACGAAAACATCGCATTCGCAATGGAGGCATCTGGTAAGAGCGATGACGAGATTGCAGCGGATGTGCCGCATGCGCTGGAACTTGTGGATTTGGGCGAGAAGATGTGGAACTTCCCGCACGAGCTTTCGGGCGGAGAGAAACAGCGCGTCGCGATCGCGCGGGCTATCGTGAACCAGCCGGATGTGTTGATTGCTGACGAGCCGACCGGCAACCTTGACCCAATGAACACTTACGACATAGTTCAGATTCTTAAGCGCA
>Ga0209211_10011741_pt1 | contig 11149 bp, 9 predicted proteins | sample RifGroA2_FD_183992 | JGI IMG/M metagenome (GOLD analysis project Ga0209211, IMG submission 183992) | Groundwater microbial communities from Rifle, Colorado, USA - Groundwater A2 (SPAdes) (version 2) | ecosystem: Environmental > Aquatic > Deep subsurface > Groundwater | place: Rifle, Colorado...
AAGCCCTTTTTATATTCTGCCGAGAGCTGCCGATCAGATAAAAAGAAGTTCGAGCCGACACGTTTTGCGAAGAATGCTAATTCTTCGCAATTATTTTTTGCGCGCGCGATTTTTTGCGCCTGTAAGGCGCAATTTACGAATTCTCTCATAGGTTCGAGCCAACTCGAACCTTCTTCTTCAACTTTGGCGATTTCTTCTTGTAATTTTAATTTTGTTTCAAACATTTCGTTTTTCTTGGACTTATATGTTTCAGGATCGACAACACTATCCAAATAACTGTCCAAAAGCGTGTTTTGTTTTCGATCTACGTCTTGAATTTCAGTTTTGAGATTTTGGATAGTTGTTTCTGATGATTGCTTTTCTGATAACTCGTCTCGTTCCAGAAATTTTAGCCATTGTTCAGCCCATGACTGCGGAAGCACCACATCAGAAACAACTTTTCTCATTTGTTCCTCCATCTCAAAACTGGTTATGGGAACCTGGGAACAAGGGCCGAGTTTTTTGGTGCAGCGGTAATAAATGTAAGTAACTTTGCGGTTAGTGGTTTTGTAAAACTTGATATGTTGTTCTGCGGTGATAGCCGCGCCGCATTCGCTGCACTTTGCTAATCCCAAAAACGGAAAACGATAGGATTTCTTAAAATCCTTAGTTCGTCTTTCCATTTCCTCTTGTACTTTCCGGAATAATTCCTTGGAAACAAAACATTTGTGGTTTCCGTCGTGATACTCGCCGTTGTAAAACATAATACCGATATAAAACTTATTTGAAAGTATCTGGCGGATTTCGTTGATGTGGAGTGGCTTTCCGTTTTTGCGCTTCAAGTCGAATTTGTAGAGATAATTAGCGATGTCTGTAAAAGTACGGCTTCCCTCTGAAAATATTTCAAAGGCTCGTTTGATGGCTTTTGATTTTTCAGGATCAATATCTATGCCGCGTGTTTTTGGGTTGTTTACATACCCATAAGGAGCTTTTGCTGGCCAAACTCCGTTGCGGAGTTTCTGGCGCAAACCCCGTTTTACATTTTCGGAAAGATTGTCCACATAATATTTTGATTGCCCGAAAGCGATTGAAAGCATAAATTTACCTTGTGGCGTGTTTTCAAACCAAGACGTCGGGAATTTCAGGTCAAGCAGTTTGCCGGTATCGAGAAGATAAATAATTTTTCCGCCATCTACTGAGTTTCTGGCTAAACGATCGGGGTGCCATGCAATAATCCCGTTTGCGTGTCCTTTCTCGATTTTCTTTAGTACTTCGGCAAACTGCTCTCTCCCCGGCATTTTGGCGGTTTTGGCTTCCTCGATAAATTCCACAATTTCCAAATGTTCTCGCTTGGCAAATTCTTTTAGTTCAGCAATTTGTGCCTCGATAGATAAAATTTGTTTATCCGCTTCGTCTCTGGATTTCCGGCAATATGCGATATATTTTTTCATTTTGTTTTTTTCTCTTAAATTTTTGCGTTTTCTTTCCTTCTTTTTTCCGGCAGCTCTCGGCAGAATATAAAAAGGGCTTTGCGGCGCTCCGTGCGGGCGGCGGCGCACGGAGCGCCTCCACTTCGACGGACTCTTTTTCTCTTTTGGTCGAGATTTACGAAAAAGTTAGAACCGAATTTCGCAATGGTTAGCTCGGCCGCCTGCGGCGGCCTCGCTTCCGAACGTGTCGGCTCAAAAGGATTTGCATTGCAAATCCTCAAAGAAAACGCAAAAATTTTAAAGAACTTTCTTATAACTCAAATGGCCGCATTGGTTGTACTCAACCCGAATCGCTTCAGATTGTCCAATGCGGCCATTAAAAAAGCGGTTCGGTTAGTTGAGTACATTTTAAATGTAACATAATTACCCAAAATTTGATATACTTACTCTAATCAACTTTTAAGAAAGGAGGTGTCAAATATGCAGCAATATGGAGGATTTTTTAAACGGCTCATTGCTTACCTTATCGATAATCTAATTTTTGTTGTACCATCTTTTTTTGTTGGCAATAACGAAATGGCTCAACTTGTACTGTATTTTGGCGTCGGAACCTTATATTTCGTATGGATGAACGGAATGTACGGTGCGAGTCTGGGAAAAATGGTAATGAAATTAAAAATCACAAAAGAAGATGGGTCAAAAATTGACTATAAAGATGCACTACTAAGAGAGATTGCTAGTTATTTATCGCTCGTGGTGTTTGGTCTTGGGTTTCTAAATATAATTTGGAATAAAAGAAAACAAGGCTGGCACGATATCATAGCAAAAACTATAGTGGTTAAGGCTTAAAATAAAAATTTCTTGCGAAGCAAGAAATAAAATCGTGCGCGCAAAAAATAACGGAAGCGAGGCCGCCGCAGGCGGCCGAGCTAACCATTGCGAAATTCGGTTCTAACTTTTTCGTAAATCTCGACCAAGCTGAGCTTGGTCAGTGGCCAGCTAAGCTGGCCGACCAAGAGTTTCCGCCAAAAGTCAAACATTTGACAAGAGAACTCCGTTACTGTAACATATACAAATATGTATAAGTTAGCAGAACTATTGAAGCTGGATCAGAAGATTCTGCATGCTTCTGATTTGGGCAAATTGTGGGGTAATTCCAATCCGGCCAGTTTGTACACGGCCATTAATAGATATGTCAAAAAAGGCATACTTATTCCAATTCAGAAAGGGCTATACGCCACGGTTCCTTTGGACAGGATCGATTCGGTGAAGCTGGGAATGGCGGTTGTTCATAATTACGCGTATTTAAGCTGTGAGACTGTTTTGGCCAAAGCAGGCTTAATTTTTCAGTCGGTGCAGGCAATTACTTTAATTTCACTTCGCTCGAGAAAATTTGAGGTTGGGGATAACAGATATATAGTCCGTCAATTGGATCCGAAGTTTTTGTATCAAACGACAGGGATGGGTGATTCGGCGGGTTATTTAGAGGCTAGCCCGGAGAGGGCTGTCGCGGACATGCTGTATTTTAACCCGCGTTATCATTTTGATGAAGCGGACAGGATTGACTGGAAGAGGGTAAAATTAATTCAGACAGAGATGGGATATATATGATTAACTTAAGGCCGCAAGACGCGTATCACAAGTCGCAATTGGTCAGGCTGTTGGTGGAGATTATCGATAATCATGTTTTAGGCCGGAGCTTGTATTTTAAAGGGGGAACTTGCGCCGCCTATCGAGGGTTTCTGGATCGTTTCTCCGTTGATTTGGATTTTGATCTGAAAAGGGGGATTGACAGAAAGATGTTGGTTGACGAGTTTGAGAAAGTGTTTTTGAAGCTGGGTCTGGAAATTAAGGATCAAAGCAAAAAAACATTTGATTACAGTTTAAGTTACAAGGCCGGATTGAATCAGAGGAATACGATTAAGCTGGAGGCGGTGGGTTTTGGCTCAATCGCCAATGTTTATGAACCGATTTATTTGCCGGAAATTGGCAGAACCATGATTTGCCAAACATTAGAGACGATGTTTGCTAATAAGCTCGCGGCTCCTCTGGATCGGTTCGAGCGAAACGGAAGCTTGGCGGGCAGGGATATTTATGACATCCACCACTTTTATATAAGCGGGTATGGTTATTTACCGGCCGTTATTAAAGAGCGGACAGGCCTGGATCAGCCACAATTTTTGCTAAAACTAATCCAGTTTGTTCAGGAACATATAACTCAAACAATTATTGATGAAGATTTAAACAGCTTGTTGACAAAGGCTCAATTTGATTCGATTCGGAAAATATTGAGAATTGAGATAATCAGCTTATTGAAGAACGATTACCGGAGACAGATAGCATAATATTCCCTATATAAACGCAAAATATAGAATTATCCTTTTCTGGCGGTCGGGCTTATAAATTGCTAACAATAACTTCAATTTATTCATGGTTTAACCGGTCGATAAGGGCCTTGTTTCGGGTTAAATACTCATTTTTCAAGAATTAAATATTGACAAAATGTCCGGACGGAGTTAATGTTAGATATCTATAATAAAAAATTACTAAATAATTGTTATAATAGATACAAAGATTATAACGGTTATAGAAATTTTGGGGATTAGGGGCCGGAATTGATCAAAGTTTGTCTATGTCAATTAAAGAAAGAATATTATTAACAATCGCAGTGGCGTTTAGCTCGTCAGATAGCAATAAATTTCTGACCGGCCTGAATAAATCTATAAGGCATAGGGATATTCTGATGTGGATGCCGTCCGGTTATTCCCGGAAAAATTTTTATGCCATGATCGGTAATTTGCGGAGGGCCGGACTTTTACGGCGGATTAAAATTAATGAGAATCTTGCGGTTCAGTTAGCCCCCAAAGGTTTATCGGAATTGGTTAACCGCTATGGCCATACCGGGTTAGAAGGAGTGAAGTGGGACGGACGCTGGAGATTGGTTTTAGGCAGTCTGGGAGGGAAGATAGCCGATAGGTTTGGCTTGGGTTGTTTGCGGCGGGGAGCGTATATTTCTCCGTTTCCGTTTTCCGGTTCTTTAGTTCAGATTTTGGGAGATGGGAAAATGGCGGATAAGTTCAGATTCTTCTCGGAAGCCATCGAAAAATTTCCCGATCCGCGCGGATTGGCAATGAGCGCGTGGGGATTAAGTGAGCTAAACAGCCGGTATGCAGCCCTGAACAGGCGGTTTCAAATGGGGCTGGGACAGCAAATTAAAGAAAAGAAATTGGCTGCTTTAAGAAACGTCAGGGCAGATTTTATTAATATTGCCAAAGGTGATCCTTGGTTGCCGGCTGAGTTGTTGCCGGCCGACTGGTCATTTTTTGAAGCCAGAAAAGAGTTGAATAAATATATGTCTATTATATAGATTTATTAGATAATATTTATAATAGATATAAAGTTTATAATTTAGTTTTAGGTTTTATTTGTCATTCCCGCGTAGGCGGGAATCTATATAAATAATTTATTTCTATAGATTCCTGGTCAAGCCAGGAATGACAAAGAAGGAAGATTTGGGTTATTTAGAAACTACTTTAAGGATAAGGTCTTCATATCCTGACCTGCCACCGAAACCGGTTTTGCGGTCAACTTCTTCCCCGTCTTTGAAAATGGCAACAGTCGGGATACTCATGACGTCGTAACGCCTTGCTAACTCCGGCTCCTCGTCAACATTTACTTTACAAACTGTGATTTTGTCGGCATAGTCGTCGCCCAATTCATCAATGATAGGACCGGCCGCTTTGCAAGGGCCGCACCATGGCGCCCAAAAGTCTACCAGAACAGGTAGATCGCTTTCCAAAACAACTTCGTCAAAATTGTCAGTAGTTAAATCAGTTACCATAGAGTTACAAGTTAATGGAAAAAGGGGGAGATGTCAATAGATAAATAGAAATTGGTTGTTAGTGTTTGGAGACAGGTAATGGAAATTGGAAATTTGAAGCTAGAGATCTCTAAGCACCAATCACTATTTTCTATTACTAGTCACCAAGTCACTGCACTTCTAGTCACGAGTTAATTATCGCGATCCTCCAACCACTTCTGCGCATCCAGTGCAGCCATACAGCCTTGTCCGGCGGCCACAATGGCTTGCCGGTAGCGGAAATCAACACAGTCGCCGGCGGCAAAAATGCCGGGAACCGTCGTCATAGTGGGATATCGGTTATCGGTTTTCTGTTTTCGGTTATCGGATTCCGGTTCACCTGTTTTCGGTTCATCAGTTTCTGCAACCGATAGACCGACGACTGACTGACTTGGAACTGACAACCGAGAACCGAGAACTGATAACTGCGTTGATATATAGCCATTATCGTCGAGTTTGACACCTGACCCTTCCAGCCATTTAGTTGCCGGGGAGTGGCCGATGGCGTAGAATAAGCCATCGGCAGAGAATTCAGCTATGTTTCCGTCTTTATTTATTTTTACCTTTTCCAGTTTTTTATTTCCCAAGAACTCCAGAGCCTGAGATTTGTACCAGATTTGTATATTTTGAGCTGATTTTATACGTTTTTGCATTATAGGACTAGCCCTCATAGAGTCTTTTCTTACCAGAACGATAACATTTGATGCGAATTTAGATATTTCCATAGCCTCTTCAATTGCGCTGTCACCCCCACCAATAATAAATACTGTATCTTTCCCCCTATAAAATGGTGCATCGCAGACTGCGCACGTGCCTACGCCACGACCCATCAGCCGGTCTTCGCCGGGGAGTTTGAGGGTAATAGCTGAAGCACCAGTGGCGAGGATGACGGAATTCGCAGTTATCTGTTTTCGGTTGTCCGTTTTCGGTTTCTGGTTTATCGGTTGTCGGTTTGCCGGTTCCGGACCGATTGACTGAAAACCGGTTGACTCGGAACTGATAACTGAGAACTGAGAACCGATAACAGATAGAGATGTGGCATTTTGATCGATAATTTCAACACCAAGTTTTTCCGCTTGTTGTCTCATTGCTGCCATCAGGTCTTGCCCCATGACGCCATCGGCGAATCCGGGATAATTTTCAACTTTAGTCGTCAGCATCAATTGTCCGCCAGATTGTTCTCCGGCCAGAACTAACGGTTTTAATTCCGCCCGGGCGGCGTAGATGGCGGCGGTCCAGGCTGCGGGACCGGAACCAACGATTACTAATTTCAATTTTGTGTCCATAAATCTATAATACTCAATATGTCCTCGTAGTTCAATGGATAGAACGAGGGTTTCCTAAACCCTAGATCCCAGTTCGATTCTGAGCGAGGACACAAAAGAGGATTAGAATAATTTACTGGCCGCGTAGTTCCATTGCCTTGAGGATTCGTTTTAGGGCGAGATAATAGGCGGAGAAACGAGAGGAAGGCTCAAAGGCTGGAAGGCTAGAAAGGCTAGAAAGGTTAGAAAGTTTTTCAGCCTTTTCAACCTGTTGACCTGTTAGCCTTTTTTGTTCTTCCCACATTCCCTCAAACGCCTGTTGCATTTTCAGTTCAAGTTTCCCCAGCATTTCTTCTTTGGTCCAATAGTATCCCATCCGGTTTTGAACCCATTCAAAATAACTGCCGGTGACGCCACCGGAATTGCATAACACATCGGGCAAAATTAAAACACCTTTTTTATTCAGGACTTCGTCTGCTTCAGGGGTAGTCGGACCATTGGCCATTTCGATGATAATTTTGGCGCGGATTTTGGAAGCGGGGAGAGAAGTTTGCGAAACGGATGAACGTTGACTGAAGTTTCGCAAACTTTCTCCGGTGATCGCGTTTTCCAAAGCGGCGGGAACGAGAATGTCGACGGGGAGGGCTAGAAGTTCGGCGTTGGTGATGGAGGAACCTTTAATTTTATTAGACGATAGATGATGGAGGGTAGAAGATGGTGGTAGAAGGTTGAAAGTAGAAGATGGATTAGTAGATTTTTCTATCTTCGATCTTCTATCTTCCACCCCTACCTTCCATTTTCTATCATCTACCGTCGTGTTAACAATATCACATACGCTCCCCACGCAGTAGCATCCTGCCAAATATCCATGATCCTGTTTGCATTGGAGGGTCAATTCCGGGTTTAAGCCATCCGGAACGTAAATTCCGCCTTTGGAGTCGGAAACAGCCACGACTTTAAATCCGGCGGCGTCGGCAAAATGGGCGAACCAGTAACCGACATTGCCGAAACCCTGAACCGCAACGGTTATTTCTTGATTGCGAGAAGGGGGAGCCCAAGTTGTCATCCCCGACTTGATCGGGGATCTATTTGAATAGATTCCCGCTTTCGCGGGAATGACAGTTGATGACTGAGGGTTCCTGAGCTTGTTTAATAGTTCTTTCAAAACTACCACTCCGCCGAACCCCGTTGCTTCTTCACGGCCTTGGCTTCCTCCGAGCTCGATCGGTTTGCCGGTGAAAGTAGCAGGAAGAGAAAAGTTAGAAAGGCTGGAAAGGTTTGAAAGGCCAGAAAAGTTTTCAGCCTTTTCAACCTTTTGACCTTTTATCCTGTTAGCCTGTTTCTCGACTTCGTCGAGCATCCACGCCATGATTTGGCCGTTGGTGTTGACGTCGGGGGCGGGGATATCCTGGTCCGGTCCGATAAACCCGGCAAAAGCCCGGGCGTAGGCCCGCGACAATTCTTCCAATTGTTTCGCGGTTAATTTCCGGGGATCGACAATAACTCCGCCTTTGGCCCCTCCATAGGGAATATCAGCTACAGCGCACTTGATGCTCATCCAGAACGACAAGGCTTTAACCTCATCTTCGGTGACATTGGGATGGAATCTGATTCCGCCTTTGTACGGGCCGCGGGAATTATTATGTTGAGCGCGAAAGGATGAAAAAGTTTGAAAGGTTGGAAGGTTTGAAAGGCCGGAAAGGCCGGAAAGGCCGGAATTTTTTTTAACCTTTTTAACTTTTTCGACCTTTTTAACCTTTAAATCAGCTTTATGAATCGCATCGTGTTTTAATAACTTCTGCCATCTGGATTCCGGAACATCTTTAAACAGCGGCCTGAATTTGCCTAGGAATTTTAAAATTTGGGACCATTGGGACATACTGATATATAATACACCTTATGAATCCTACCAATTTTCTCCAATTTGCCATTGCCCAGGGGGTAGCGGCCGGTGTCCCCTTAGAAACGATCGTGATTCTATTGCTATTCCCTGTCGTAGCCACGGTTATTGCGACTGCCCGGCATTTTATCGGACTGAGGGGATTTGGCATCTTTACTCCAGCCGTGGTTTCGGTGGCTTTTTTAGCTACAGGTTTGAGATTGGGGCTGACTTTATTTTTAGGGATTTTGTTAATCGCGATTTTAGCCAGACTGCTGGTAAAAAGATTGCGGCTGCAATATATGCCCCATATGGCAATGGTAATTTTGGTGATTAGTTTAGGGGTGTTGTTGATTATTGGGATGATCGGGGGGACCAGAGAGATAGGCGGGATAGGGGAGATGTTGGGCCTGGATAAATTATTAACGGTGGGGATTTTCCCGATACTATTATTGGTTCTGCTAACCGAGACTTTTATTTCTACCCAAATTTCTCATGGGCTAAAACAGGCGATGACTACTACGGCTGAAACTTTGGTTTTGGCTACCATCGGCTATTCAATTTTGAGCATGCAGATTACCAGAGATTGGGTATTAGCCAAGCCGGAATTGACGGTTTTATTGACGGTTTTGGTGAATATTTTCTTAGGCCGGTTTACGGGATTACGGTTACTCGAATACTGGAGATTTAGGGAATTGTTAAAGAAATGAAACTAACAAACTGACAAACGACAAACTAACAAATAAACAGACAAACCAATAAAACCAACAAAATAATATTTATGTGTTTTTTAGTTTTTTATGGTTTTTTTGTTCGTTTGAGCATTTGTTCGTTTGTTCATTTAGTTTATGAAGTCTTCCCACATTCTCGGCCTTAATTCCCGTAATCATCTTTATCTTTCCCGGTTTAATCTCCGGTCGGGGAAGCGGATTGCCGATAGCAAATTACTGACAAAAAAATTTTTGAAAAAATTAAAATTGCCCCATCCGCGACTGATTGTTTCTTTTTCCCAAGTAGCTGATGTGAATAATTTTGACTGGAATAGTTTAGAGGATAATTTCGTCATCAAACCGGCAGGGGGGTACGCGGGAGAGGGGATAGTGCTGATCAGAAAGAGACTGGGGAGCAGATTAGACGATAGAAGGTGGAAGATAGAAGATGGTGGTGGAAGATTGAGAATGGAAGATGGAAAGAACAGAACTGATCGATCTATTTTCGACCATCTATCTTCTACCACTACTCTCCACTCTCCATCATCTACCGTCGACAATAGAGCCGTTCGATATCAGTTAATGGATAGCTCTATTGTCTCTCTTGGCGATCTCAAACTCCACGTTTTGGACATTCTGGAAGGACGGTTTAACCGCCTGAATCTGCAGGATACGGCGATCATTGAAGACCGGGTTTACAAGCATCCGAAATTCCGCCGTTACGCCTATAAAGGGACGCCGGACGTCCGGATAATCGTCTTCAATAAAGTTCCGGTGATGGCGGCTTTGCGTTTGCCGACGCCGGAGTCAAAGGGACGGGCGAATATTCATCAAGGAGCGATTATGGTGGGAATTGATTTGGCGACAGGAATCACCACTACCGCGTCGCATTGGGATAGGGTGATAAAGACAATTCCGGTTCGGTTATCGGTTCTCGGTCGTCAGATATCGGTTAAAAGTCAACCGGTTTTCAGTCAGTCGGTTTCAGAAACCGGCAAACAGAAAACTGGTAAACCGGAAACAGAAAACGGAAAACCGAAAACCGATAACCGGTCTCTAAAACTCAGCGGCATTCAGATTCCCGACTGGGACCGGATGATGGAGTTGGCGATTCTAGTTCAAGAACATATTTCTTTGGGATTTATGGCGGTGGATTTTCTGATAGATCCGGTAAAAGGCCCGTTGATAGTGGAATTGACCGCCCGGCCGGGAATGGGGATCCAGATTGCCAACATGTCAGGATTAAGGCGGCGGATTGAAAGAGTGGAGGGACTGGAGGACGTGACGCCGGGACGGGGAATTGAAGTTGCCAAGGCTTTATTTGCCGAAAGATTTTCCGATAAAATAATGGCCGAGCGGGGGGTAAAAGTGGTGTCAGTGTTTGAAACCGCCAAATTGAAGAATGCCAAAGGAGTGAAGATCGAATTGCCGGCTAAAATTGACACCGGCGCTTTCCGGTCGTCGATTGATCGGGAATTGGCGGAAGGTTTAGGATTGATGAAGAATCGAGCGGTATTGTGGCACGATTATTATTGGTCTTCATTGGGACGGGAAAAAAGGCCGGTTATTTCCGTCACTTTTTGGCTGGCGGGCCGGAAAATCGAAACTACGGCCAACGTTTCCGACCGGTCGAAAATGAAGGAAAAATTACTGATTGGAAGACGGGATCTGTCGACATTTATGGTCAGGCCGGGAGGGAAGTGAAAGGAGTTTCGCGCGCATTAGCTCGTTGGCGAAATTTTCTCGTTCGCTGTCACCCTTCGTATAACTTAGGGTGGCCTCGGGCGGCAGCTAGCTCACTTCGTAAATTTGCCAACTTCGCTAATGGTCAAGCGCGAAACTCGTATTTATGAAAAAAAAAGTAAAGGTGGCGTTGGGGTTGTCGGGGGGAGTGGATTCGGCAGTATCTGCGTATTTACTTCAAAAGAAAGGGTTTGATGTTTCTTGCGTGTATTTGAATTGTTATGATGGTGATACCCCGGGGTGTCGTGGGGACAATGACCGGAAAGACGCATTAGCAGTTGCCA
>Ga0209211_10011745_pt1 | contig 11147 bp, 8 predicted proteins | sample RifGroA2_FD_183992 | JGI IMG/M metagenome (GOLD analysis project Ga0209211, IMG submission 183992) | Groundwater microbial communities from Rifle, Colorado, USA - Groundwater A2 (SPAdes) (version 2) | ecosystem: Environmental > Aquatic > Deep subsurface > Groundwater | place: Rifle, Colorado...
GCTTGGCGCTTTTTATACGCCGTCGCCATATTGTCGTAAGGCGGTGGAGCTTGTGCGTCGCGCCATAAAACAGTTGCCGAAAGGTCACGATTACATAATTCTTGACCGCACTGCTGGTACGGGCAATTTGGAAGAATTTTTAACCGACAAAAAGGTAAATGATATTACGATTGACGAACTTGATCGATATATAGACAAAGAACTGAAAACTAAATATCTGCAGAATAAAAAAGACATCATAAATACGTTCTATTCTGGTCATCTTTTTGGCGATCTTACAGTTGGAGAATTAGAAAAGCACAAGACAAAAAGAAGCTAATCCGTTAGTTAATGGAGGCGATGCTCTAAGCGATCATTTTATACTAGGTAGTAAGGTGGGTCGAATGTTCATTAGTAAAGATTACCTCGCCATCATTGACGAATTGAATGGTTATGTGGCAGACAAAAAGACAAATATAATTTTACTAGAAAATCCGCCCTATCGAGATAGTAGCGCCGCCAACACAGATAACACAACAAATAGATCTAGTAAGGGCTCATTCGTGTTCGAAGAGATGAAAAAAGATCTAAAAAATCTTTCTAATTCGAATGTTAGTACTGCTCGCGATATTTCAAATCAATTTATTTGGTCAGGGTGGAAGCATTATCTAACTAAGCCAGATGATTATTTTGTATTATTTAGCCCAATTAAATACTGGAAATCTCTAGGTCTTGGTGAGAAGAAGTTTATTGATGGTTTCTTGTTTAATCGTGAATACTTTCACGCTGGACCTAGCGCTATTAGTTGTATTTTGTGGCAAAACATTAATGACAGCCGTGAGAAACTAACATTTAAAACTTTTGATATAGATACGAAAAGAACACCAGAGCAAGAAGATGATGAGATAGTTGGATTGCTTGATATTGAAATTAAAAAAACGAAAAAAACACTCGAACCATTCTTTGACAAGAGATCGTTTCCAAATGATGTTAAGACAAATGTATATTTTGAAAATGACGGCAAGGAAACCACTGGTCGAAAAACAGATGGCAAATCATATGTTAATGATAATATTATCGGTTATTTAGTGGTAAAAGGCTTTGCGGTAACCCAGCATGATGTTTATTTATTACGAGGCACTAGATATAATATCCGTGGTTTTTATCTTCGTTCAGATAATTTTGTAGATAAGTTGCCGTTATTTGCAGCAAAACTCTATCCTCAAAAAAATTGGTATGAGCGAGATGTTTATTTTACTACCGCTGACAGCGGCGAGCGTTATCTTAAAGATAAGAATTTTTTAAAAACCTGTTTTATTTTTGCCTGCTTGAGTCAGCGCAATCATTGCCGAAGTTTTGATGGAAGTGATGGCAGATTTTACAAAAACGAACTTTGTTTTGACAAAAGCACAGTAGCAAGTAATAAATTAAAAACCTATAAACTTACCAAAGAAGAACAAGATCTTTTGGATACTTCTGCCGATATACTCTCAAAGGCAAAATCAACTAAAACATATAATCGTAAATACACCTATGGAACTTATCAAATTGATGAAGAATTAAATACTCGATACAAAAATGAGAATGATGAATGGATTTATGATTATCCGGAACTAAATACGGCGATCAATAGTTTAAAGACAAAATTAGCTAAATACTACGAAAATATTATTCAGCCAAAATTGTTTGAATACGAACTGTTAAAGTAAAATCAAAAAAACAAATCACCCTTTTGGGTGATTTGTTTTAAGCGGGGCGTACCTTTCTAGCACCGTTGGAGAGTAGCGATAACTCAATCGATTCTCTTTCTCCGCAGGTTTTCTATAAGCCAGTATCTTTTGCTCAAGTTAACCCCTTGCGTACACAGCGCAAACAAGTGAGCCATCAGATTTTCTTGCGTTATTTTTCCAATGTAATGGTCGTAAGTTCGACACCATATCACTACCTCCTTTTGATTCAGGTGTTATGTGATCAACTTCCCAGCCATTATCACTTTCACGATTACCATAAGCGCTCCATGCTATCCACGCACCACACACATCTTTACGAAGAGCATTCATGTCGTATCCAGCAATCACTGTGGCTTTTGCCCAAATTGCACTCAATGTTTTATGATCGTAATTATTAGCCATAAATATTTGGATGAATTTATATCGGTTCGACTACACCGAAATTATTAATAATAATTGCATTTTATACCCTTTATTTTGCTTGTCAAATTTATCCACAACCGACTTGTCTATTTTCTTGACATATCCCCCAATCTGGCTATACTGGGGATATGATTAAACATACATTTTTATTAGAACTGAGAAAAAATCATGGTGTTTCTCAGGCTTTTGTAGCTGAAAAAATAGGTGTTTCTAGGGCAAGTTATATAGAAATTGAAAAAGGAGCAAAAGAGCTTACGCTTTCGCAAGCAAATAAGATTGCTGAGATTTTCAATATTTCCCTCGAAGAACTCATCTCTGGTAAAATGATGCCAGATATCAAGGTCTCGATTCAAGATAAATCAGAGAAGAAAGAAAAACAGGAAATTCGTATTGATGTGCCACAAAAGAACCTTAAGAAATTTAAAGAGGTATTACTTTATGTTTTAGAAAAAGTGGGAAGTAAATCTAATGTTGGAATGACTGTTTTATATAAACTTCTATATTTTATTGATTTTGACTATTACGAAAAGTTTGAAGAGCAACTTGTTGGAGCAACATACATAAAAAATCATTTTGGACCAACTCCTGTAGAATTTAAAAAAATTGTAGAATCAATGGAAGAAAAAGGAGAACTAGAAACAGTAAAGAGTAAGTACTTCCAGCACGAACAAACTAAGTATTTACCACGCAGGGAACCTGATATATCAGTATTAAATGCAAAAGAAATAAAGCATATCGACGAAGTACTTTCCCGTCTCTCAGATAAAAATGCTACCGAATTAAAAGATTACTCCCACAAAGATGTTCCTTGGATTACTGCCGAGGAGGGGCGACCTCTGTCTTATGAATCTGTGTTCTACCGCACCAAGGACACTTCTGTTCGAGAATATGAACCCGATCACCTATAAAAACACTTCGGGTTTTGATAAAGATCTAAAAAAATTACTCAAGAAATTCAGAACTCTTGAGGATGATATTGAAGTTGCAAAAAAGAACGCTATCGAGTTATTTCACTTAATGAATATAGATAATGATTCTGTTGAACCAATTCCGAATTTTTGTTCTAATGAACTAAAGATTTGCAAAATAAAGAAATTTGCATGTAAGGCTCTCAAGGGTCGTGGTGTGCAAAGCGGTATTCGTGTTATTTACGCGTATTATGTTTTAACTAACACAGTTGATTTTATTGAGATGTATTTCAAGGGTGAATCTGAAAACGAAGATAGAGAAAGGATAAAGCAGTATTTAGCCGATATTTAGGGAGTCCCACCCGCGATCCTTCCTCTGTCCTTCGCGGACGGGATGTGTGCGTACGGGGTGGAAGAGGCAAGCACATTTACATTTGAGCCTCAGACATATCTTGAATCATGCTAAAATGTCATTTATGAATGAAAGTAATATAAGCAGGAAAAGGGCGCTCGCATTTATAGTTGCTGTGGGTGTAGTTGCGTTTGTCGTTGGTGCTTTTTTATATGGAGGAGGCACTAGAGATATTTTAACTGATGATACAAATACAGATGATAATTGCAATGTCCTAGCTTTCTCTATCAAAGGATATTTAAGCACATACATACCCAAGCAACCCGCAGAGCAGGAGATAGATGTTTCTTCTTCTGAAGATATTGTGGACGGGATATTGCTGGCTCAAAATGACCCCGAAATGAAAGCAATAATGCTATCAATCGATTCAAGCGGTGGTGATGGCGTGGCAGGAGAAGAGATAGCAACAGCATTAGAGAGCTTTGATAAACCAAGTGTGGCTGTTATACGAAGCATTGGCGCTTCTGCCGCTTACTGGGCTTCTACCGGCGCGGATAAAATATACGCCTCTAAAATCTCTGATGTAGGAAGTATCGGGGTAACAGCTTCTTATCTTGATGAATCAAATAAAAATGCCAAAGACGGTTATACTTTTGTCGAACTATCCTCTGCAAGATACAAAGATACAGGTGATCCAAGCAAACGATTAACCCAAGAAGAAAGAGAGATTCTGATGTCCGACCTAAAAAAAGCTCACGACGTCTTTGTTCAAGATGTAGCCACAAATAGAAACCTTGAAGTATCTGCTGTTCAGAAGCTAGCAAATGGTCTAACATTCATAGGCGAAGATGCTCTGAGTTACGGCTTGATCGATGAGATAGGCGATGTTGCTTCTGCTACAAAATACCTTGAGGAAAAAATAGGAGAGAAAGCTGAGCTTTGCTGGCAGTAAGCCCCTCCCCCTTCGCCGTTGGGAAGTTGTTTTCTTTCTGCTAATATCTGATAATGCGTATTTTGGCCATAGAAACTTCCTGTGACGAGACCGCGGTGACATTTCTTGATATAAGTGGAATGCTGGAAAAGCCGGATATTAAGGTCTTGGGTAACACCCTCTTATCCCAAGTAGCACTCCACGAAAAGTATGGCGGTGTTTATCCCAATTTGGCAAAACGAGAACATGAGAAGAACTTGCCTATTTTGCTTGCCAAAACTTTAAAAGAAGCAGGCCACCCTTCGACGGATTCGACAAACTCACCGCAAGCAAGCTCAGGGCAAGTAGACTACATTGCTGTCACAGCCGGGCCAGGATTAGAGCCCGCACTCTGGACTGGTATCACTTTTGCTAAGAATCTGGGCGAACGTTGGAATAAGCCAGTCGTGCCCGTTAATCATATGGAGGGACACGTTTTTTCTGTGCTCTACGGAGCTAATGAGGCTCTCGCCTTGCCAGCTCTCGCACTCTTAGTATCCGGTGGGCATACCGAGTTGGTGCATGTGAAGGATTTTGGCAATTACGAAATTCTCGGCCAGACGCGCGATGATGCCGTCGGTGAAGCATTTGATAAGGCAGCGCGTATGCTCGGACTTCCCTATCCCGGCGGACCGGAAATATCTCGGCTAGCCGAGAATTCAAGAAAAAGGACCAATGAAGACATTATTAAACTCCCGAGACCAATGATTCACTCGAAGAATCTCGACTTTTCTTTTTCAGGCCTCAAGACTGCCCTGCTCTATAGGCTCAAATTGGAGAATGGGTTGAATAACGAATTCAAAGAAGATATGGCCAGAGCATTTGAAGACGCGGCCATTGAGGTGCTAGTGGAGAAGACCCGTAAAGCCTTACTTCTACTGGGAGATAAGATAAAGACCCTTATTGTCGCTGGTGGTGTTTCAGCAAATCTCCATCTCTCTTCTGAACTCAACAAGCTTGTAGACGAATTTACCGGTATCACCCTAAGGATTCCAGCTAGGTTACTGACCACGGACAATGCCATAATGATCGGTATCGCAGCATTTATAAGATTATCTAAAGAACCCGAAATTTCCAGAAATCAGATTACGATAAGAGCAGAGGGCAACTTATCTATTGATAGTGAGCGGAGTCGAACTATTTCTTCGGCCCAATAATTATCACCTCCTTGGGGACCTCCTTTTCCTTTTTCAGTATTGACTTTGCCCTTAGAGAACCAACCAAGTACCATGACTTGGCGGAAGCTTTTATAGAATTATGTTCAGGATACAATAACATCCAAACTAGACAAATAGTGAGAGCTATAATAAGCGGTAGGACGAGACACCACCAGTCAAATATATACGCTAATATGATGGCGGCAACTATACCAAGATTTATAGCAAACCATTTAGTCAGAAATCTTTTTCGACTATTCTCTGGAACATCTTTATAAAGGACATCCTTTAGGACAGTTCCCGTGATATAAAGGACAATTAGTACCAGCAGAAGCCCAAAAAGACATTTCATTATACTCTCCAGAGTATCCGGTTGAGCGAATAGCACTGCCGCTAGATTACGAAGATTTTGTCCTTGAGGAGGCCCTGCCTCGCCGACTATGGGTACTATTATTATGGGTGGAGTCGAAGTACCCACCTCTTCCACTTCCACTTCTAGCTCTGAAGGCGGGAGCTCCACATCGATCCCTTGTGCTCTTAAGCTCTCAAGGAGTGCTCTGAAAGCGACTATTTCGTTAATTTGAGCCTGATTGAGAGGATATATACGCTGGCAGTATATCTCATTTATCTTCTTAAGAGTCAGGATGTAGACGTATCCGGTAGGACCAGTATGGCCCCACGGCTCCAGAATATCGTCGAAGTATTTCATTTGAAAGACGGACACAGCGTCAAATGTGGCTTGGTCAAAGACACCAGTTAGAGAAACATTTTTATGTCCTTCAAAATTTATTAGAAATGCCTGGAGCTTTAAAACCTCTATCGGGTCATTATCGAAATCTCTCCGCATATAGTCACGCAGATAGAAACATTCGGTAGACGTCGTTGGTAGCGGAGCGCTTGAGCCTCCACCACTTCCTCCTCCTCCGCCTCCACCGCCCCCTCCACCACCTCCTCCTCCGCCACCGCTGGAAGTAACGGTAATAACCAGAGTTTCACTATCAGTACCACAATCGTTTTTAGCGGATATCGCGATGTTGAATGTGCCCGTTTCTGTAGGAGTACCCGAGATAGTAGCTGTAGATGTCGAGTAACTAAGTCCGTCTGGTAAGCTTGAAGTGGCTACTGTAAAGCTTGTGGTGGTAGAAACAACGCCCGTTGTAGTGGCTGTTAAAGTGTACGAGAAGGGCTGATTAGCCGTAACCGTTGCGGACAACCCGCTAGTAATTTCCGGCAAAGAACAAGACGGTCCTGGAGAGACTGGGTTCACCACAATAATTAGAACTTTAGAATCCGTTCCACAATCATTACTTCCCGATATAACTATATTAAAAGTACCAGTTTGCGTCGGAATCCCAGAAATTATTCCAGTGGTAGTGGAGAAAGATAAACCTTGGGGGAGACTTGAAGTAGCTACACTAAATGTCGTTGTTGTGGCGTTAGCGCCAGTAGTAGTAGCCGTGAGGGTGTATGAAAATGGCTGATTAATGATAATGGTTGATGAAAGTCCACTGGTAATTTGCGGAAAAGGACATATTGCCACCGGCGCAGTATCATTATTGGTAAGAGTACAGATTTTGTTCTGGCCGGCTGCAATCGTCACCTGGCCACTGGCATTGCAATCACCTGAAAAAGTAGCAACGTAGCCTGGCTGATTAGTTTCCGAGACAGTGTATGTGCCAGGACTGAAAGTGTTAACCGCTCCGCTTGTCACAGAGGTGGTGTTGACGAAGAGCGGGAAGTTGGCGATCACTTTGGTGCCGCCATCGTCGTTCGTGACGATCTTGTTCACCCTGATGGTGGCTGGCAAAGGCGCAGCATTCACCGACAAACTACATTGCCCGGTTTGACCAGCGCTTGTGACAGTAATGATTTTGTCACCAGAGGTTGAACAGCTTCCAGTAACACTATTGGCTGTGGCAGAAGTTACGGTGCATCCAGCTGGCGCTGCCCCAAAGACATATGCCCCATTGCCGCCTGATGCGGTAACAGTTGTAGATTGATTGATATCCACCGGGTTCGGAGAGGCGGAACAGGAAGGAGGAGGCGGTGGAGCGCAATTCGGGGTAGTGAAAGAGCCTGTATACGAATGAGCAAGACCGCCGTCTGGTACACATCCAAATTCCATAGCCGAACATGACCAGTCTCTAACTGTGTAATTGTAAAAAGTACTATTTGCCGCCCCGTTCCAAACAAAGCTTCCGGATGGCACGGGCAGACCGTCGGCTATAGGCGCGAAAACATCATTGATATTAATACTAACCTTATAACCACCCCGACCAGTAAAATCGTAGTTAAAAGTGACGGTTGGTGTATCACCTACACATATCACTATAGGAGGCAGGGGTACCCCATCACCACCGCCGCCGTCGCCGCCACCACCATCACCTCCGCCGTCGCCACCACCATCACCTCCGCCGTCGCCGCCACCATCACCCCCGCCGTCGCCGCCATCGCCGCCACCATCACCTTCGGCATAGACATGGATAATGTCAAACAGGGCACTTCCGTGATACTGAAAAACAAGTCCACGCGAAGATGCGAGAAGAATAAAAAGCGATATTAGTATGATGGTATAAATTTTACGCATGCGGTTGTGTTGTGGTTCCTATTTCCGAAACACCTCTTTGAGAGATGTGCCAGAAAAGAGAACCGTTGGGAGTGCGCGGAGAGCGCACTCCCAACAGCCCCGCGGAACGTGCTACGGTACGATGCCGTGGATGTTCATCGAGCAGTGCTTGCCCTCCTCCCAGTCCTCCGGAGGAACCCAGAGGCGGTTCTTGCCACCCGAGCGAATTGGAGAAATGAAGTTATCCGGCCACACCGCCTCTACGATCCAGTTACCCGCGTATTCGGGTAACCGAATACTGCCGATGCCCGCCTCGACGGGCAGAATCCCAAGGTTATACACGACCTTGGCCGTTCCCCTGGGGTCTCTGTAGAAAATCTCAAGGTCTAGATTGATAGGGGCCCGTACCCCAAACTTCCTCAAAAGCGCCCCCACCGTGCGGGAAACAGAGTCTCCACGGTAGGCAATCGGATTGGTCGCGCCCCGAGTGTCGCGGCTTGTGGCCATAGCCATCATCTTCGCCACTTCCTTCTGGATTGGAGCCGGAAGCGACTTGAACGACCAGAGGTTGGCGACAAGCCAATGACCATCTGGACATGCTGACGCTCGCCAAGCTGGCGGAGCAGTAGCAGTACTGCATGCCGACAACACAAGGGCACAGATGACCAGGACCAACGGAACTAACTTTTTCATGGCTCTTATCCCCTTTTTTCCTTCTGTGTGAGAGAGCACTCTAGTCTAGTATCACACACTACACCTCTATTCAAAAAAATCAATAATCCGATAAAATCATTAATGGTAGAAAAAATGGTTTATTTATTATGTTTTTTAACTATTTGTCTTTTATATGAATAATGTCTTTTATCAAGAATTATAAATTTGCTATAAAATGATTTAATAAAGGACATAATTGAAGTTCTTTAAGATTACCTCAAATATCCAAATAATTGATGCAGATTTTGTCCTTTAATACGCTAATACTAGGTTCTTAAGGCATGTTATTATTAGAGGTCACATGAACGAAAAATTTCTGACACCATATAATCCTGGGGAGACAGAAGACCGTATATACAAACTTTGGGAAAAAAGTGGTTTTTTTAACCCCGACAACCTGCCTGAGAGACATCAAAAACCCTTTTCTATAATTTTGCCTCCCCCCAATGCTACTGGAACACTCCATGTGGGTGGCAGTTTGATGACAGTCATTCAAGATATCATTATCCGCTATAAACGAATGGCTGGATTTAAGACTCTTTGGTTACCAGGAACAGATCACGCTGCGATAGCCTCTAACTCAAAAGTAGAAAAAATTCTTTATAAGGAAGAAGGCAAGAGCCGTCACAATATCGGCCGTGAAGCTTTCGTAGCAAAAGTAGAAAAGTTTGTGAATGAGAATCGCGGAGCTTTGAAACACCAGATCAGTAAGATGGGAGCATCTTTAGATTGGAGCCGCGAAGCTTTTACCTTTGATGAAAAAAGAAACTTGGCTGTTAGAACAGCCTTCAAGAAAATGTATGATGCTGGTTTGATCTACAGGGGCACAAGAATTATCAATTGGGACCCGAAAGGTCAGACAACTATTTCTGATGATGAAATCGTGTATAAGGAAGAACCATCCGTATTCTATTACCTCAAGTACGGACCCTTTACCATAGCGACTGCCCGACCAGAAACTAAGTTTGGCGATAAATATGTGGTAATGCATCCGGCTGATGAGAGATACAAGGATTACCAACATGGCCAGAAGATAGAGTTGGAATGGATCAATACTCCCATTACTGCGACCATTATTAAGGATGAGGCTATCGACATGACATTTGGTACTGGCGTGATGACTATCACTCCTTGGCATGATCAAACTGACTTCGAAATCGCGGAGAGACACAAACTTGAGAAAGAACAGATCATAGATTTATATGGAAAACTGAAACCAATAGCCGGAGAATTCACCGGTATGAAAATAGCTGAAGTTAGAGAAAAAATAATAGAAAAACTGGAGGCCAAAGGTCTCCTCGTCAAAAAAGAACCTTATATGCATAATGTCGCGACTGCTGAACGAACAGGAGGACATATCGAACCGCAGATAATGAATCAGTGGTTTGTCAACGTGAATAAGACGATAGCCGAGCGAGACAATAAAACTCTGAAAAACTTAATGCATGACGCAGTTTCGAGTGGGCAGATAAAGATTCTGCCAGAGCATTTCGAAAAGACTTATTTCCATTGGGTCAATAACCTTCATGATTGGAACATCTCGAGGCAAATATGGTACGGGCACAGAATCCCAGCATGGTATAAAAATGACGAGGTATATGTAGGAGTGGATGCTCCTACTGGCCCCGATTGGGAGCAGGACCCAGACACTCTCGACACCTGGTTTTCGTCCGGTCTCTGGACATTTTCCGCTTTAGGCTGGCCGGAGAAAACGAAAGATTTGGGAACTTATCATCCCACGGACATACTAGAAACTGGTTATGATATCCTCTTTTTCTGGGTAGCTCGAATGATTTTAATGTCGGAGTTCCTTTTGGGAGAGATTCCGTTTAAAACAGTCTACTTGCATGGTTTAGTCAGAAACCAGAAGGGAGAAAAGCTTAGCAAGTCTCTGGGCGACAATGCTGACCCTCTCTCGATTACCAGCCAATACGGTACGGATGCCTTGCGTATGGCTCTCATTGTAGGCGTCGGCCCCGGGTCTGACAGCAAGCTTTCTAACGACAAGCTTAAGGCGTACAAAAACTTCGCCAACAAGATTTGGAATATCGCGCGTTTCGTACTCTCACAAGAAAGAGACGGCGAGCTTGATAAAGAATTAGTTGATGAATTTGATGCGCTAGCCAAAGATATCACCGACGATATGGAAAATTACCACTTCTACATTGCCGCCGAGAAAATTTATGCGTATGTCTGGCACCGCTTTGCTGACGAAATCATCGAGGAAGCGAAAAAACAACCTGGGCGCGGGGAGACTTTATACTATATCCTTGAGAACTCGCTTAAACTCCTCCATCCCTTCATGCCTTTCATTACCGAAGAAATCTGGTCCGAATTAAAAGGAAGCT
>Ga0209211_10011747_pt1 | contig 11147 bp, 13 predicted proteins | sample RifGroA2_FD_183992 | JGI IMG/M metagenome (GOLD analysis project Ga0209211, IMG submission 183992) | Groundwater microbial communities from Rifle, Colorado, USA - Groundwater A2 (SPAdes) (version 2) | ecosystem: Environmental > Aquatic > Deep subsurface > Groundwater | place: Rifle, Colorado...
CGGCTCATTTCTAAGATCAGCCAAGAACTGGGCAATATCGCGGATATGTTTAGGTTCACAGAGCTGACCACGATCAGGTGCCGGTGTTAAAAACGGTGCGTCAGTCTCTAAGACCAACTTGTCTTTGGGCACCATCTCAGCCGCCTGAAGCTGCAGCTTATCGTCCGTAAAGGTCATGATACCATTCAACCCGACGTACAACCCCCGGGCTAAGATTTGGTCTAGCTGGCCGGGATAGGCGCTAAAACTATGCACTACCCCACGCAGGCCCCTGTACGAATCAAAGACCGACCAAAATTCTGCCCAGGCCTGCCGAACATGAAAAATGAAGGGTAGTTTGGTACCGGCAGTCTCGATCTGCAGCCGCAAGACTTTTTCTTGGTCGGCCCTAGATGAATAACTCTTGTAAAGATCAAAGCCGATCTCACCAACAGCTACAACCTGGGAGTGGTCCAGCAATTTTTTAAGCTGGACCTCGGCATGTTTGTCATGGGCATAGCTAGCCGCCTCATGAGGATGGACGCCAACACTGGCCCAAACATTTTTATACTTAGCGGCCATATCTATGGCCTTATGGCTGTCGGCAATACCGGTGCCGACACAAATTAGCTTGGTCACCTTATTTTGAGCTGCTGCCGCGATTACCTTATACGGACTAGGGTAATCTTTAAACTGCAGATGGCAATGGGTGTCGGTAAATTCCATAGATACCATTAAGCCGCTGACGCGGCTGTGGTTTGGTGTTTGGGAAACAGTGGACCGGGTAGCGGCTTTAACACGCCGCTGCCAAAGGTCTGCTGGATTTTGGTTGCCGCTGCCGGCATAAACGGAGTTAACAGCTCGGCAATTTCTAGCAGGTTAGCCACCAGGTTGGCCAGCACTTCCTGCAGATGTTCGTTATCGCCGGACTTGGCAATTTCCCAGGGTTTTTCCTCATCAACGTACTGATTTAAGCCTTTTATCTGTTCCCAGATTAGTTCCAGCGCTCTGTCAAAACGGCAATCAGATATTGCCGCCTGAAACGGCGCTATGTCATGGCGCGGCGCCGGAATATTGCCAATCAGGCCGTTTTGATACTTAACGATCATGGCCGCCGTGCGCGACACAGCGTTACCTAGCTGGTCGGCCAGTTCGCTATTGTAGGCCGCGTCGAACAACTCCCAAGTAAAATCGCCATCGCCGTAGCTAGGGATATGTCGCAAAAAGAAATAACGGAAAGCGTCAACGCCATATTTGTCGACGATCTGAAGCGGATCAACTACGTTGCCCAGAGTCTTGCTCATTTTTTTGCCGCCGCTGGTTACGAAGCCGTGAACATAGAGTTGTTTTGGCGGCGAAATGCCAAGACCCAACAGCATCGCCGGCCAAACAGCCGCGTGGAAACGTAAAATATCTTTGCCGATTACTTGAACGTCAGCCGGCCAATATTTTTTAAAATCAGCATGTTCTGGATAACCCAGCACTGTAATATAGTTCATCAAAGCTTCAAACCAGACATACATAGTTTGCCTATCATCGCCGGGCACCGGTATGCCCCAAGGGATTTTGTTCTTTGGCCGGCTGATAGAAATGTCCTGCAAACCTTGGTTTATAACTGATAGTATTTCATTTTTGCGGCTAGTTGGAACAATTTTGTATTGATCGTTTTCCACAACTTCCTTAACTTTGGCAGTATATTTACTAAGCCCAAAAAAATAGTTTTCTTCTTGGACTTTCTCGTAAGCCCGGTTATGCAGCGGACAAAGGCCTTTTGTTTCCTTGACGTAAACATCGGTCTTGAATTCTTCGCAGCCGACACAGTACATGCCCTCGTAGGCCTTTTTGTAAATATCTTTGGCCAGAGTCTGCCAAATAAGTTGCGCCCTTTGTTCATGGCCTTGGTCAGTAGTTCTTATAAAACGGTCATTGCTAATTTGCAGTTTTTTAAGGCCGTCGCGAAACTGAACGCTGACCTTGTCAACGAACTGTTTTGGCGGCAGGTTGGCGCTAGCCGCCGCTTCAGCAACCTTACCGCCATGTTCGTCAGTGCCGGCACTAAATACAACCTCATCGCCTAACTGGCGGTGGTAACGGGCCAAAACATCCCCGTACAAATGCAGCAGGGCATGGCCCAGATGCGGTTTGTCGTTGACATAAGGAATAGCCGTCGCAATATAAAATTTTGCCATCAATCCTCCGTTGCAGCTGCTTTTATTGTATCTTAAAACAAGCGGTTTTGCTGAGGTTCCGTCTCTGGCGGTTTGAAGTTTATCTTCAGCTTATGCGCCAACCGTTCTAAGAATGGCATCTGCTCCGGGATCAGTTTTTGGGCGGCTTGCTCTAAGCCAAACCAATCAGCCCGGTCTATTTCTGGAAACTTCTGGATTTTCCCCGACTTTGGCGGCCATTCCATGTTAAAAGTGTTACTTTTTATGACGCTTACATCCAGATCGCCTTCAACCGCCCAGGCTATGACTGTCTTATTATTTTTTTGATCAATGGTTCCGAGTTCAATAGGCTTGTTTTTTGGCGTTTTCTGACCAAGCTCTTCTTTGAATTCACGGTAAGCAGTTTTTAGCGGATCTTCACCGGCTTCATACTCTCCTTTCGGGATGCTCCATGCACCCTTATCTTTTTTGGCCCACCATGGACCACCCATATGAGCAATTAAGACCTCGGGTTGGTTATCTTTCATCCTATAAACTAGGAGGCCTGCGCTCTGTTTCTTCATATTGAAATTATAGACTAAAGATTACTGGACAAGTGCCAAAGCTGGCAGTAGCGGCATCTGTAAGCTTTGAGTTTGGTATCTCGTTGCCATTTAATGACCCGGGCTTGATCCAGAGCCTCTTTTTCGCTGTCAAAGGTTAGTTTATCCCCGCAGGGCAATGTGTCTGATTCAGCCATGATCAACAAATTCTTTACAAAAAGCTTCAAAGATGGAATTGGTCCAGCCAAAGCCGGTTTGGCTAGGATAAACGCCTTTAGCCGGTGGTTTACCCGGTTGGACAACATTGTATTTCTCCAAAAAAACACCGTGCTTATTAAACCACTCCAGGTTGGTTTGCAGCCATTTTAGGGCAATGCGCCGAGCGTCGTCATGGTAGCCATATTTTTGCAGCCCCCGGACAACTATAAAATGCAGCGGTGCCCAGCCATTGGGGTAAGCCCATTGGGTAGGAATAGCGCCTGGTATTAAGGCGCCAACCTGGGGTGCATCAGTTGTAGCCAGGCCGCCACGCTTCTCAAACTTTTTAAGTGATCCGACTAATCTGGCGGCTTGTTTTTCACTGGCCAGACCAGCCCACATTGGGTAATAAGCAGCCAGTGAGGCTACAGAGCCACGGCTTTCTTTAAGGTAGTTATAGTCGTAATAAAGGCCGCGCAGATCGCTCCACATCAGCTTGTTCATAATCATCCGCCGGTGATAGCTCCGCTTATCCCATCTTATTGCGGCGGCTTTGTTACCCACCAAATCCTCTATATAGCTAAAGTCTTTTTCATACTTATAAAGCAGTGAGTTTAAGTCGACTGGCAGGAAATTAAGCGCCTTGTGACTAAAACGCGGCGTTAGGTCCCAGCCACTTTCAGCTTCGGCTATATCTTGTAGGTAATTAAGGTCGTAGTAGCGGCTCAGGCCTTCGTACACCTGACGGGCGTTTGGCTTCACGGTGCCCAGCCAGACTGTTTGGTATTCCGCCTGGGCGATTTTTTTAGCCCGCTTCAACCACTTTTTATCCAGTTTGTAGGTTTTATAAACATCCAAGATAAAGCTACTAAGAAAAGGCGGGTGTGAACGGCTGGTCATATATGTCCGTGAAGCATTGGGAATAATGCCGAAGCGCTCAAACAGGCTAAAGAGGTCTTCTAAAATACCCAGGACCAAGTCCTTATGTTCGTCATCTAAAATCCCTTGCACCATGAAGTAGCTGTCCCAATAATAAAGCTCGTTAAAGTCGAATTCATGACCCTTTTCATCAGCCGGCACCAAGTAGGGTTTCGGTAGACCGATCAGACTATCGTTATCTTTAGGATGATAACGCGTCAGCTTTGGCCAATATTTGGCAATGTAGTTGCGGGCAGCCTGCACATCTGCCGGCTGCAAATCATGGTTTTTGCCATTCAGCTTCGGCAATTGAGCAAATTTTCGGGCTAGATATTTTGGTTTTGGTATTACCATTAGGCCTTTAGCTTATGGCTATACTATACGCCTGTCCGTGAAATATATTACTGAATTATTCAAGTTGAAAGAGAGGGAGGCGCCCACTAGGGCGAAGGTGGCCGCGGTATGAACACGCGACCACCCGAGCAAAACGAACTGCTCTAGGCCACGACAGGCTCGAGAAGACGCTCCGATCCGTCGGTTGCCATTTCTTTCAGCAACCGCTGAAGTTCTTCGTCACCTTCAGTGCCGAGATCTCGTGCGCGATATCTCACCTGCTCAATGAGGCTTTGCCTGAGAACGCAGAAGTCGGGCATATCCTCGAAGGCGTACAAGCACTGCGCAACCCCGATGGCGGTCTCGAGATCGCCCCGTGTCTGGCAGCCCGTGATCTTCATAGCTGCATCCACGAAATTGATGACAACGACTGTGTCACTCATTTCTTCCTTTCGTCGGAGTTAGCGGCAGATCTCGGCAGCGAGGCGCAGGAGAGCGTTCGCTTCTTCGATGCTGCCGCCTGTGAAGAGGGCAGCCGCCGTCTTGCGAACATGCTTCTCGGCATGTCGTAGGCTGCGTTTTCCACATCCAGTGCTCGGACTTGCTTTCATGAGCGCAGCGCGCGCTTGCCAAGCTGCGAGCTCATCCAAGCCTTCGAGGGACTTGGTAAGATTCGCCATCGGTGCTTGTGCAACCATGTGCTTTCCTCCCTTGTTGTTGGGGTTCTAGGTAGACCACACCTTACGGCGTGATTGCTACCCCATCCCTCACCTCCCGTAGTGAAAAAGGTGAGGGATGGGGCAACAAAAAAACCGGATCACTTTGCTGTAGTCCGGTTGGTTGCTTTTCTTGGTTTATTGATTCTTAAGCGCGAACTACAGCCTCATCTCGCAAGAGACGAGAATAATGAAGCCTGTAAATGCACGCTTTTGAACCATGCGTACTGTTATACGCCACGTCCAAACATCAGTCAACTCTTTTTTTAGAAGTAGTATAATTAAAGAAGGAATGAGCTCATGGCGAAAAAACTTAACAAGTCAAGCTTTATTATTGTTATTTATCGGTGCGGTTATCGGAGCCCTGATAATCCTAGGTGTGCGTTTTGCCTCTTACCGGCCCGAACGTACTCACTACCACGCCAACTTCGCCGTCTATATTAATGGCCAACGCGAGGCCTTTACCGACCCTGCCTTATATGAAGAATCTGGGGCTGCTTGTTCTGAAGAAGCCCAAATGACGCCTCATGAACGGGCCCATATGCACGGTAACGTCAATGATGTAGTCCACGTAGAAGACCAGGTGGTAACCTGGGGGCAGTTCTTTACCAACCTTGGCTGGATTGTCGATGCCAAACTTATCCAAACACCAAACCTGATGTACGTTGCCGACCAAGACCACAAAATCAGCTTCATATTAAATGGAGAAAAGACAGACAATGTTAGTAACCGTGTGATTGGTGACCGAGATAAATTACTGGTCGATTTTGCCGGCTCAGAGGCAAGCATTAATAAGGCCTACGCCGATATGCCTTCATCTGCCCAAAAATATAATCTAAGTAAAGACCCTGTGACCTGTGGCGCTCAAGGTTCACCATCTACGGGTGAGCGGATGCGTCACTTGTTTTAAATCAGTGTCTTCCAGTAATACCAAAAGTGTGTCAGTAAAATACCGAAGAATATAACGTACCAAGCAGTTAATATTTCCCAATGATAGCGTGCCAAAAAGCTCTTAGCTTTTTGGCCAAAGCCAAGACTAATGTTGCCTGATTGCAGGTTATAAAGAGTTATATATAGCAACAGTGGTGGCATTACTAGCCAGACCAAAAAGCAATACGGACAAATAGCATTAATACGATAAACTCCTTGGAAAAACAGGTAAATAAAGAACAAAAAGCCAGTTAATATGCCTAGGTTTAGTAGCTGCCAGAGTCTTTTGCTAAGCTTGGAGCCGGTTACCAGCATTAAGCCTACAAAAAGCAAGATACTAAAACCGGCAATGCCAAAAACGGTATTGGGCAGGCCCAGCAGATCTGCCTGCTGAGTTTTCATCACCGAACCGCAGCTTAATATTGGGTTGAAGTCGCACGACGGCACATAAGATGGGTCTTTAAGGTAGTGAATCTTGTCGTAGGTCAGTGCAAAAGAAGAAATTAAGCCAATAGTAGCCGCGATTAAGAAAATATAGGGTAGCTTCCTGCCCAGCCTATCTAACTTTTTCGAGGTATTTGCCATAAGCCACATTATCCCATAAGTCGGCTATAATTAACTGATGCAAAGCCTACTTGATCCCAGCCACCTGGTTAAAGATTTTGGTTATTTAGGTATCTTTACCGCTCTATTTTTAGAATCCGGTGTCTTCTTTGGCTTCTTTCTACCTGGTGACAGCCTGCTTTTTACAGCTGGACTACTAGCCTCCCAGGGCTACTTGAATATCGTTGGACTGATATTTATAAGCGTTATTGCCGCAGTACTTGGCAACAATGTTGGCTATTACACCGGCAAGAAAGCCGGGCCGGCAATATTTAGTCGTAAAAAGTCCTTTTTGTTTTCTCCTAAACGCATTGAAGAGGCCCACCGCTTTTTTGAAAAGGAAGGGCCGCAGTCACTGATATTAGCCCGTTTTATTCCAGCCGTACGCACATTTGTGCCAATTGCTGCCGGTATCGGTAAAATGAATTACCGCACCTTTTTAATCTTTAATGGCCTGGGTGGCTTAGCGTGGGGTATTGGCGTTCCGATCTTAGGTTACACTCTTGGTAAGAACGTGCCTAACATCGACAAATATCTGCTACCGGTTGTGGCTGTAATTATTATTCTCTCAGCTCTACCGGTGGCGCTCGCCTACTTTAAAAGCCGCAGACGGACTAACTGAGAACCACTATCAATCAAAAAAGCACCAGATTTCTCTGATGCGTTTTTGGTGGAGCTTGTCCAAAATAATTGGCACCAAATAGAACTAGAACTGGGGCGGTGGAAGAATATTCTAGCCGTTCCCTGGAATAGGGCTAAGAATAACTATGTACCTTGAAGTTAAAACACAAATCCTACTCTAAACTTCTTTGCTCTCCCAGCTGTAATCTATCTGCCCGTTCTTGACTTCTCGAAAGAGTTTGGCGAACGCCTTCGCGGATTCCTCCTAGTGTTTCAAGCACCGGGTTAGTGGCTATAAAGTCTTCAAGCAGTTCTTTGCCTGAATGCTGAGCCTGTAGAGCTTCGAGAAGTTTGGTATAGCGATAATCAACATGTCTGTGCCAGAGTTTTAAAGCCGCAACTTCGCCTTCATAACCCCCAACATCTTGTGTGAAGGTTGTGGCCACTAAATTTACTACGCCAGCAATTGCTTCAGCCCTCGGAATGCCAGCTTGAACCATCATTTCTATTGTCCCGTTATCACTTTCAGCAGTAGCAATTTGCCCGATTAGTTTATTAGTGGCTCGCATCGGCATTAACTCTGCTCTAAGGAATTCTGATGCAGTCTCTCCTTCATGTCGAAATATTGGTAGCGAAACATAGCGAGCCAGCTTCATCTTAAACTCGCCTACCTCTGTCTCTTGCTGACCGTTCAAAACGTGGCCTAGAGCTAGTAAACGTTCAAGAAAGGCCTGGTATTTCTCATCGTCTGGTCCGCTATAGGCAACAACTACTTCACCAGTGCCTTGGTCAGTTTCTACATCATAGCCGAACCGTTCTGTTTGTCCGGTTCTCTCATCAAACTCGTCATGGCCTGAAATTATTTGGCCTTCTTCATCAACTAGCCCAAGAAGAATAGCTGTTTCCTCTGGGCTAAGGTTATATAAACCATCCCTACGATAAAACGTAACATGGGTCTCACCACCCGGGTTAAAACCTCCGCCCGATGACCAACCCGCTGCTTCAATCTTTTCTATAAACTCTTCCCACTGCTTATCAGTAGCTTGGTCGCTCGCACCGGCACCCTTTAATTCACCACCAGTCATAGACGCTCTCCTTTACTATTCTGAGGTAGATATACACTTAAAATTATGCTATTGCAAGCATGAGCATAAACAAAAAAGCACCAGTTTTCACTGATGCGTTTTTGGTGGAGCTGGTGGGAATTGCGCCCACGTCCGATGTTTTATCTATACTAGCCGTCTACAGGTTTAGGCTATTTAAAAAGTTCAGAAATGCTACCGGTAAATAGCCAAAAAGTGGCATTTCCTATTCCTAAGTCTTAACGAGATTTATGGAAAGTAAGTCTCGAGCAACCAGAAAAAGCCGAATCCGGAAATAAATGCTATTGCATTTGTTTGGTTTGCACCGGATAACGTTCAGTGCGAACCGACCTGCGGATCTAGTTGATAAAGTACACCGTCAAGCTGAAGTCAGCCCCGTAAGTAGGCATTATAACACTTATGCAAAACATAAGCAAGAACTTTTGCTTACTTCTTAACTTCTCTCTCAATCCGGCCATCTTTCATATAGATGATCCGGCGGCAGACTTTAGCTACTTCGGGGTTGTGAGTAACAATTACGAAAGTCTGGCCCTTTCTATTTAGTTTCTTGACTAAGCTCATAACATCAGCTGTCATTTTGGAATCAAGCTCACCAGTCAATTCGTCACCAAAAACAATAGACGGGCTGTTAACAACTGAGCGGGCAATGGCTACTCGTTGTTGCTGGCCACCAGACAGTTCGTTGCTACGGTGGTTTAGACGATCACCCAAACCAACTTGTACCAGCGCCTCTTTAGCCATTTGGCGGCGTTTAGCCATATGGACGCCTGAATACTTCAGCGGTAACATAGCGTTTTCTAGGGCTGTGAGAGTCGGCACCAGATTGAAGGACTGAAAGACAAAGCCCAGTTCCTTGGAGCGAATTTCAGGCAGGTGCCGCCGTTTGATTAACCCAACGTTCTGGCTTTTGAGAAAAATCTGTCCAGCTGTTGGCTGGTCCAGCAAACCCAGCATATTAAGCAGTGTCGTCTTGCCGCTGCCTGATGGCCCCATGATGGCTATTAGATCACCAGCCTCAATATCTAGGCTGACGCCGTTTAGAGCATGGACCACGGCACCCCGGTCACGGCGTTTTTTAAGTGTCTTGTCAGTTACTACCCGGTAGCTATCTTCATATTTTTCCTGGGCAAACAGCAGCTGGGCTTGTTTTAAGGTCTGTTCGAGCTGAACAGCCAGGGCATTTTGACCTTTGGCGCTTAGCTTCTGGTGCCGGCTTTGCAGTTTTTGGATAGCTTTTTGGGCCTTCTTGGCATTCTTACGACCACCAAGGATATATATCTTCATGACATTATCTAGCTTGAGGATAGTATCGTTCTTAGCCATTACTGCTCCCTCAAAGCTTTGACGATGTTGATCTTCACGGCATGGTAGGCCGGGTAGAAGCCAGCAATAACGCCCAGGATAACGGCGAAGGCAATGGCAAAGATGCTAATGCGTGGTGACAGCAAGAAGATGACGTTGCCACTCTCTTCGGTAGCGGCGTTAATAGCTGTAACTGTTAAAGCTCCCAAACCCCAGCCCAACAGACCGCCAAACAGACCGATAAAGGCAGCCTCGGTTAAGTACTCGCCCATGATGTGATGGGTCTTGGCACCAATGGCTTTTTTAATACCAATTTCCCGGGTGCGCTCAGAAATACTCATGGTCATGGTGTTAATAACCGACAGCCCGCCAACGACCAGTGAGATTAGAGCCACGCCAAACAAGATGGAGTTAAAGATAGCGGTAGCACTAGCTATCTGGTCCTGGAAAGCTTTGGGTCCATTGGCTACAACATCCGGTACTTCATTATTAATCTTCTCAGCCAGCTGGTTGGGATCAACACCCTCTTTGACATAAACCGTGAAGCCATTGACCACAGCCTCTGGCCTAGAACTGGCTCTAACAATTTCCGGCAGCTCGCCGTAGTAGATCTTTTGGGCGTCAGCCAGGATCATAGCTACCGTATTGTCCGGCGCCGTTAGGGTTTTGTTCATAATGCCGACAACTTCGTAATCTTGGCCACGGACCTTAACCGGGCTGCCAACTTTAGCGCCTAGTTTCTTAACCAAGTCTGAACCAACAACTACTTTCCCTTGGTCGTCAGCATTCAGTTCCCGGCCGGAACTGTAAGTGATCTTAAAAGTCTCAAACCTCTTTTCAATTTCAACTTCGCTGCCGACAATGGAAGCTGGCGGGCCAAAGCTAACGGCATCAAACTTTTCGCTCAAACTGGTATAGACAGTGGCCGAAACGGCTGTAACACCTTCTACTTTGGCAATCTGTGGTTTTTTGTGAATATCCAGCGGAGCTGTCAGGAAAAGCGAGTCGCTGCCGCTAACCGTGACTTTATCGGCATAGTATTTAGTGCCGCCGCTAACCAACAGGTTAATCTTTTCGGCCATACTGCCCATGACCGTGAAGGCAAAGATACCAATGGTGATACCAAAGATAGTTAGTACCGTGCGTGTCTTGCGACGGAACATATTGCGCAGCACTTCTCTCATAAACTACCTTATATACTACACTGGGGCAGCCGACGGCGCCTAGAAACTAGTTGTTTTAGATTACCTCTAGAGGGCTTTGAGGAGATGGGAAACCATGCGGTCGAAAGCTTTAACCTCACGGTCATCCAGCAGCTTAAGCAGTTGCTTGTGTTGAGCGGCTAAGATTTTCTCGGCTTTAGCAAAAGCCTTAGAGCCTTTAGAAGTTAGAGTAGCTTCATGCAGCCGCTTATCTTTTTTGTTGCGGGTAATACTAACCAGACCCTTCTTTTTAAGCAGTTGTAGCTGGCGGCTGACATTAGCTTCTGTCTGGTAAAGCTTAGAGGCAACGGCCCGTTGGCTCAGGGGTACCGAACGGTGCAGGGCCTGCATTATCTGGACTTGGCCAAAGCCTACCCTGATAGACTCACGCAGGAGTAAATCTGACTTATGTTGTAAAATAAACTCAAGACGGTGCAGGGAAGAGAGTGGGGAATAAGGACCACGTTTAATAACTGTCATACTTTGAAGCTTATGTCTAAATACTTAACAAGTCAAGCATTTTAGAAAGCGG
>Ga0209211_10011751_pt1 | contig 11143 bp, 11 predicted proteins | sample RifGroA2_FD_183992 | JGI IMG/M metagenome (GOLD analysis project Ga0209211, IMG submission 183992) | Groundwater microbial communities from Rifle, Colorado, USA - Groundwater A2 (SPAdes) (version 2) | ecosystem: Environmental > Aquatic > Deep subsurface > Groundwater | place: Rifle, Colorado...
CGCCCATTCGGTGCAAGAGCGAGCGAAGCGAGCGATTGCGCCGAACTAGTGGATATGTGGAAAGTTTGGGGATTTTGTGCCTGAACCTGTATGTTATGTAGAGTGTAGGATCACATATTGAGGTGGATAAGGATATTCTATGACAAATTTTAGAATATGTCCACGCATTTTTGTGATAAGTAACAATAACCCATTTCCTACGCTACCTCGTGTGGTTTGCCTTCGGCAAAGCCCGAGGTGGTTTGCCAAACGCAGGTTGCTTTTTCATGGTATTCCTCTAAAGTCCAGGCTCCGACATAACTCATAGATGATCGCAAATGTCCCATTAACTCATCTACTACAAACCGCGCTTCTCCTTTATAGCGCACCCTTTTGGGCACACCTTCGGGCGTGCGCATGGGAGCGTCGCTTTCATCGCGATCAATGCGAGATAGTTGAAATTCCAGCGAGGCTGAACCGCGATAGATTTTCCATTTTTCTCCATCTTCATAAAAGGGTCGGCCGGGCGTTTCCTCTGTTCCGGATAAAAGCCCGCCTAGCATTACGCCAGAGGCGCCAACAGCAAGGGCTTTACAAAAATCCGAGGAATTTTTTATACCGCCGTCGGCAATAATCGGAATTCCATAATGTTGTGCTAGGGCGGCACATTGCGCAACCGCTGTAATCTGGGGCAATCCAATTCCGGGCCCCATCCGTGTTTTACAAGCCGAACCGCCGCCAATACCGACTTTCACGCAATCCACGCCGGCTTCAATAAGTCGTACTGCTCCTTCGACTGTGTCAACATTGCCAGCAACAAAAGGAACTTGTTTACCAAATTTTTTACGTAATGCCATGATAATTTCAATCATGCGCTTGGAATTGCCGCGCGCTGTATCAATCATAATTACGTCTATTTCCGAATTTAATAGGGCCTCAACCTCGTCTATAACGCCATTGCCAATGCCGACAGTTCCGCCAACTAATAAACGGCCCTTGCGATCACGCGATGCTATAGGAAACTCTAGGGTTTTTTGAATATCTTTAGTTGTCATTAGTCCTCGTAAGCGTCCGGCTTTATCAACTAGAGGCAGTTTTTCAACTTTGTGTTTAGATAAAATAGCGCGCGCTTTTTCAAGGGATATGTCATATAGGGCCGTAACTAATTTAGTGCGTGTCATAAGGTCGGTGATTCGCTTACTTTCGTCGCGCTCAAATTGATAATCGCGATGCGACAGGATTCCAACTAGTTTCTTGGTTTTCTCGTCAACGACAAGCAAACTAGAAATGTTATATAATTTCATGCGCGATTTAGCCTCTTTCAAGGTCATTGACGGCAGACCCAGCAAGGGTTTTTCCACAATGCCGGAGTCAGCTCGTTTAACGCGTTCAATTTCCTGACATCTTTTATCAATGGGCAGGAATTGATGGATAAAGCCAATCCCGCCAAGCCGCGCTAACGCGATGGCCATGGCCGATTCTGTAATTGTATCCATGTTAGCCGAAATAATTGGCGCATTAAGATACATGTTTTGCGCCAAACGGCCGCGCGTATCTTTAATAGCGCTGCGTGTTGGAATATCTGAAAATTTGTCTACGATAGTAATATCCTCAAAAGTTAGCGCTGGGGTGACAGGCAAACCTTTTGCCTTAAAGTAATCGTTGATTAGCCTATCCATTTGTCGATTTGATAGCATAGAAAATATCGTTTTTGGGTGCGAGCAATATTATTGTCGCAAGGATTAGTATACCAAATCCTAGAGGATGATTTAAGTAGGGAGTAAAGATATGTACTGCGGCAAGGCTAATTACGGTTGCAAAAGCGGCTAGAGAATGTGGTTCGAAGCGAGCACGCTTATACAGGGCATATATTAGCTTAAACAGAAACATGGCATACAAAGCTAGACCAATGGTGCCCAGCTTTAACCAAAGATCCAGCCAGCCCCACTCAAAAGCATAGGTTGTATATTGTCCGGTTGGATTTTGTTCGCGTATGCGCGGATCATTGGAAATATAGGTTACAGTGGCACCGAATCCGCTGCCCGCAATGGGATGTCTTAAAATGGTATCCATTAGTGGCGGCAAGAGATTCCAGCGACTTGCCGCCGCGGCTTCAGTACCAATGGCAGTACGCTCTTCCAGAGTCTCGGCAAGACTAATTGCGGAGGGACGCGGAAAGGGAAAGCGAGTTATTGCAAAAATGAGAATAATAGCGAATAACGAGACGGCGATTAATATACTAGCCATACGCGTGATGTAGCGGCGACTTTCAAGTCGCCATGGCCGCCTAAAGGCTACCGCTACAACCAAAACAGTTAATCCTGTCAGCGTTCCCACCCAAAAACTGCGAGAGAGCGAGATAATAATAATGGAGATATTGAGTACAAGGAGCATCCATACAAGAATTCTTCTCCCCTTAAGATAAGGGGAGGTAGGAGGGGTTATGATACCCACTAGCAACAAAAAGAACGCAGCTACATTATAAATATGGCTTTGAAAAAATACGCGTGTAAAATTACCCGATAACCACGTAATCTCCCCTACTCCAGTATCGCGTATCCAGCGATAAAATGATGTGAGGTTCGCAGCGATAAAATTATTATTGCTATGTGTAAAAAGATAGACTGTAAATAATGTCTTGAGCGCTAAAAGTGTGGTCGCGGCAAAAAATATACGCCACACTATGTCATCCTGAACACTAGTGAAGGATCCCGTACTTTTATAAACGGGATTCTTCACTCCACTTGCGTTTCGTTCAGAATGACGTGAATAAAACACCCAAATAAAAGGCAAGACCATTGCGGCATAAAAATACCCATTGGCATCCAGAAATAGATCGCCAAAATTGTTGTGTTTCAAAAGTCCGACTACCATCCCCCAAATTATCGCCAGACCCAGCAATCCCCACCACACCAGTAGGTCATTCTGAGGAGCGAAGCGACGAAGAATCCCGTGCCCATACGAACGAGATCCTTCGTTACGCTCAGGACGACCCATGGTCGCCTTTTCTATCCAGACTGCCATGACTGCTAAAAAAATTCCCGTCCGTAAAGAGATTACAAAAGAACCTAGAGGCAAGGAAAAAAGATAACCCTTGCCACCGAGTATAAGTTCTGCAAGCACAAAATAAAGGCCATATCCAAGCTGTTGCAAAGAAAAAATAAGCGCAATGGCTACAAGCGCAAAAAACCCCGCGGTGTTCAAGGTGGGAAAAAAATAAGCAGTCAGCGAAGCCAACTCTACAAGTGCAAAAATCAAAAAAAGTGTGCGAAATCGCATATTACTAGCATATCATCGCGAGGAATCCCGCGGCCGCGGGTCGACGTGGCGATCCCGTAATACACTAGATTGCCACGCTTCACTTTGTTTCGCTCGCAATGACGGAATTGGTTACATGACTCGTAAAAATCTTCCGTATTACCTCTTCTACCGGAACTTCATCAATTAAAATATCATCTACGGGGAGTTTTGTTAGTATTTCCGCGGCGGCTTTTTTAACACGATCATTTGTTGCATGAATAACTGCCCGTAGCGGCGAATAGTCTTCTATCTTGCCGTAGCTGACTATGGCATCATGCATTACAGGTTTGGTAAATGTGATTGTAAGCACTTTATGATCTACATATTTATCCATTAAAGCCTCAAGTGTGCCATCATAAATCAAAGTGCCCTGATTGATAATAATAACACGCTTGCATAAAGCCTCAACATCCTCCATATAGTGCGAGGTAAGCAAAATTGTGGTTTTCTTTTGTTCATTATATTTTTTAATAAACTCTCGCATTTTTTGCTGGGAAACAACATCAAGTCCGATTGTTGGTTCATCTAAAAACAAAACCTTTGGTCCGTGCAGAAGCGCGGCAATAAGTTCGCATTTCATGCGCTCCCCAAGGGAAAGTTTTCGCACCTGCACATCAAGTATGTCCTTAATTTCAAGCAGTTCTGCGAGCTCATCAACTGTGGCTTTAAATTGCTGGTCAGGCACTTCATAGATCTCCTTATTCAAAATAAAACTATCCATGGCCGGCAAATCCCACCAAAGCTGGTTTTTCTGCCCCATGACAATAGCAAATTGCTTCTGGTATTGTTTTTTACGCTGCCATGGCACATAGCCCAGCACGCGCGCTTCACCGCTTGATGGATATAGAATACCCGAGAGTATTTTAAGCGTCGTCGTCTTCCCGGCTCCGTTTGGGCCCAAGAAACCTACTAACTCGCCTTCTTCAATACTAAAAGAAACATTTTTAACTGCTTCAGTATAAAGTTTTTCGCGATAAAACAAACTTCGGACTGAAGCCAAAAGTCCCGGGGCCTTTTTATAATATTCGTATTTCTTAGAGAGATTGTTGACTTTGATGGCTGTCATAATGATCTTAAATTATATCACGTCACGCTACGCTAGAATAATGCCTTAATCCGTAATACCAAAACTTAACAGCGATCACAAAAATAATTACTGCGAAACCAGCAATATAGCCGAGCTGCAGCCACGACCAAGTGCCAATCAAAAATTTTGCCGGGATATTTCCAGCCACCGCAACCGGTACCACATAGAACAGGGCGATGCGCCAAAATTTTGGCAATACATCAAGCGGAAAACGATTTAAGCGGCCAATGCTTTCATATAGACGGCCAATGCCGGTTGGAATAAGGGTACGGAAATTTATTGCAGAAAGCATGAGTGCAAAGGCAAACAGAATAAAGTATGCCGTGGCAAGCAGTATTATATAGCCCGCGACGACAACAAGCGGCGTATGCGCAATCACAATATACCAGACCATGATCGTAATCATTCCAAGCAGCGGAATCATATCAAAAAAATCAATCACACGAAAGGAGGTAAGAAAAATTGGATTTACTGGACGCACGAGAAAGTAGTCATACTCGCCTCGATCAATCCATTCATACATAAAAAACAGTAAATTGCGGTGAAATCCAATGCCAATTAAAAACTCAAGTACAAATAACGACAGTATAAGAAATGGTATATTTGCTCGCGTCCAGCCGGCAATTTCTGGAACATTGCGAAAAATTGCGTCCGCAAAAGCTACGAATAAAATGGCGCGTAAAAATTTACCGACAAGCGCGAGGATAAATGAAGGCCGATACGCAGTTTGGCGAATAAAATTCACTCGCGCAAGCACTATAAGCAATTTTAGATAACGTTTCATACTTATAGACATCACACTCCAAAATCGTACTCAATAACTTGTTAAAATTGCGTCTGGCTTGTTTTTCGCTAAAAAATTTCTCACCGTAGCTACGGCTACGGCTCAAAATTTTCTACACTCCAAAACTGCGCCAGTCCGCAATTTTTCCAGCGTTCTAAGTCCTATTTTGGAGTGTGATGTCTATATCTTATCCTCCTACCGCACTATACCGTTTTATTCCCCAGCGCATCATAATATGCGCAAGCAACAGAAGCATTGCCAGCCATAATAACGCGTTCATTAGCAATGAAATCAATTCTGCGCTTTGCACTCGTCCAATCAGCACATTTACCGGCACCGAAACAATGTATTTAAATGGCAAAAGGTCAAACATATTTTGCCAAAACGGCGCAAATAGAGAAAGCGGAATAAATGTGCCGGCCGCCACATCTGCCAATACACGAATCGTAAACGTTATGCCCCATACCTCTTCCATCCAAAATGATAAAAGCGCGGCAGTATAAAAAATCAGCCATTGGATACACCATGCGATTAGAAGAAAAACTAAAAAGGCCCCGACGTTGAAACGTGCTAACGGGAGATAGGTATAAAGCTGAAAAGCAAGAAGCACAATAATAAAAACAAAAAAACTCATTATAAATTGCATGAACTTTCCCGCATTGCCATAAAAAAATTGATACAATGATATTCGCAATGGTTTTGTAAGATAATTTGATAGAAAACCCTCCTTAATTTCACGAACAATACGATCAGCTTGCGCTGTAAACCAAAACGAACTCGTAATCCATCCGGCAATTAAAAGATAGGCAGTCAACTCGCCAACTGTATAACCGCCGATTTCTTGCTGTCCGGTGTGGCGAAATGCAAATTGCCAAAGCGCAACCGAAACAACCATCGTCGTAAAATGTCCCGCAACCTCAAGTAATGTATTGGTTCGGTATGTTAGCGCTTTTTGCCAACTTGTTACTGCAATCATCCAGTATTTACGCATATTAAATACCCAATTACTAATCCACATGATCACCTGTGGCCTAACCCATGCTTCTCTTTTATACGCGCTACGGCTTCATTATAGCGCGTTATAGCCCTAGATTGTATTCCAAGCCATTTCCAAGGAATTTTATATAAAAACGAGGGAATCCACTGGCTCATCGTGCCTTGAGTATTTACGACGCGAAAAAGGACTTCGGGAACCCAAACCCCGGTGTGTCCGTGCTCAAGCATGGTCAGCCATAAATCCCAATCTTGAAGACGCTTTACTGTTTCATCAAACCCTGGAAAATGTTCCTGTCTAATCAAGGACGTTGTATGGATGTAGGGCATCTGACGGAGACGTTGCGCATCAAAAGGCCAGAGTCTAAATGTTTTCCAGCCGAATTTGAATGAAGAGTAAGCATACGAGGCTTTCGGGTGCGCCTCAAGCGCCCGTATTATTTTTTTCAGCATGTTAGGCCGTAGCACTAAATCTGCATCACAAAAAAGCAAAAATTCACCCTTGGCCTCTCTAACTCCGCGATTCCGCGCGGCGTTAGCTCCTTGGTTAATGGAGTTATGAATTAGGAATAATGCATTAGGATCAAACCCATAATTTCTGATTTCTGATTTCTGATTCTTTATGGTAAGCAGTACTTTCCATGTATCATCGTTTGATGCATCATCTACCACAATTATCTCAAAATCCCGATGGGTTTGTTCAAAAATAGATTGGAGACATCGCGCAATTGTGCGTTCCGCATTATACGCCGGAATTATAATTGAAATCATACAACATAAAATTGGCAAAAATCATGTGGCCGCATGAAAAGTGATAATTTCTTATTGGAGCACTGTAAGTATTTTTTGCACTTGTTTATCCCAGGTGAATTCATGAATTACACGGGCTTTTGCGTTTTTACCTAGTTCATCGCGTAAAATATTATCTCGTAAGAGTTGCACCACAGCGCGAGAAAAAGCCGAGCTATCTTGCGGGTCAACCAAAATACCGGTTTGGCTGTCTAAAATTGCCTCGGGTACGCCGCCGCTTTTGCCGCCAAGGGACGGTTTGCCATACTGCGCCGCCTCAAGGAAGGCCAAGCCGAATCCTTCTACATCCGGACCAATCCCGTTAGAGGCAAGTCGTCGAGGACGATTGCCGCGCCATAAGCGCGGGCCTCTAACGGGACCAATCTGCCGCGAGGGCATAACAAAAATATCGCATAAATTATAATATACACCACGTTCTTCATCGGAAATTGGCCCAACAAAACGCACTGCAGATGATATTTTCAGATCCTCGACCAACTTATTGAGTTTGATTAGATTGGGACCCGTACCAGCAATAACATACACAATATTAGGGAAGTGTTTCAAAATTTCAGGCAGAGCTTTAATGACTAAATCATGCCCTTTGCGCTCAACCACACGGCCAAGCGTTAGGACGATTTGTTTACCTGCGAGTCCGAGTTTTTGACGTAACGATTCAACATCTTGTGAAGAGATGTTAGGCGCGAGCAATGGGCAAGGATATACAACAATAATTTTGGATTTTGGATTTTGGATTTTGAATCTTTCGACCTGCTGTTTAGTGTATTTACTATTGACAACGACAAATTTAGCGTTCGTTAGAATTTTTTTGACTAACCATTGCTTCCTCCACGATTTTTGCGCCATGAGCATGTCCATCCCGTGTGCAAAGATTACATACGGCACGCGTTTTCGCAATAAATAAGCCGCGGTACCAAGCGGCAAGACTTGACCGACAAAGATTATGTCGGGTTTATCTTTAGCAGTTGCGGTACGCAACGTAAAATACGTTTTTAACCAGCGCGGCCAGAACCAGTTATAGAGCAATTTTTGCGAAATAACATTTATCATGTAGCCTTGCTTTTCTAACATTTGCGTAAGTCCGCTGTAATATGAGGCTACACCTCCTTTTTGTGGCGGATACTCTAGGGTAACAAGTAAAATCTTTTTCATAACACTATCCCGTGATCCAGTAATTCTTTAAAATATAAATCCAAATTTTCGAGCGAGCGAATTTCGTCTAAAGAGAACCATTTATACTCGGCATGATCGCCATCAAGCACTGGCTCACCTTCGATCATACCAACATAAGTGAGACGAACAACGTGCCTACTCGGAACACGTAAGATATCTTGGGCGGCGATAAGCCGCGGCTCATCAACAAGTTCTAGGCCGACTTCTTCCCTAATTTCACGCTTAAGATTATAGAGCAAGGGTGAACCAGGGTCAATTCGTCCGCCAACAATATCCCAAAGTGCACCCACTTCTGGATACTTATCGGATGAACGTCGCAATAAAAGATATTTCCCATCTTTATTTTTTAATAAAACCTTAACGCCGACTTGAAGTTCCATATGCGTAACTGCTATAAATTATTGATGTACTACAATCATCGCTTTTCTTCCGCTTAATACATCCCCGCCATTCCAGTCGTGCACTGCATTCATCAGCACATTGGGCTCATACAAGTATCCTTCTCCGCGTTTTGTTCCAGGATCATTGGTTATAATCATGCCATCTTTTGTCCATCCCCGTACAACAAGCATGTGATAAAGCGGGCCGGGTTGTCTAAAATAACGATTGCCAAGGAGTCTCCCGGCAGCAGGCAAAATAACTGGCCAGCCTTGCGCTACCTCGCGTTTAATATCTTCAATTGTAGGATCGTATATTACTTGCACATTCTCATAACCATACCTTTCACGTAAAATACGCGCCGTTTCTTCTACATTTGTGTCTTCGAAGTGGCCTAGATTATTAGTTTGCCATTCCACAAGCGCGAGAATCTCTGAGGTTGCATTTGCTTTGGTAAAGGCGCGTCCCTTAAAAAATGCATCAACCATAGCAATCGAGGCCTCCTCGCACGCTTCTCTATATGGCAAGCTCCAATCTTCAAATGGGGCTTGGGAAGTGAAGGGTACGGCCATGTTGAATGCCTTCGGCAATTTAAGCTCAACTACTTCATCAGATGGCGGGATATCGAGAGCATCTGGTACGGGTGCGCGGGGCTCGCGGAAATCCTGCGGCTCGCTTCGTTCGCTAATGATGACGGAAGTGGACGAAGCCACTTTTTCATACGTTTGCGCCGGCGGTAATTCACGCCGCGCTATGCGTTCTGTTACAAATGCAACGATTCGCCCGCGATACGCAAATAGCACCGAGGCGATGGCAAGTAAAAATATTCCTATCCAAAAACGCGATTTCATCCCGTTGAGAGACAGGTCCCGTTAGAAGTATGCATTATGCACTATTCTAAGGTAACCCGCTTATTATGTATTATAATTTTAGTGTTTATCACCCGTTAGACAAGACTTCTAACGGGACAGGTCGCGGTCGTGCTACCCTGCTGATTATAATTTGGTTTAGTCAATTTGACCTTTATCATAAAATGTATGGTTATTTTTCTTGCGCGACAGCGGCTTCTAACGGGATCTCTTTGCGGAAAAGTTTCATGAGTATTTTTATATCTCCACTAGTTAGTGCGCGGAAAACATATAAAAGCGCCGCATAAATGCCGCCGCCAATAAAAATAGTCAAAGGCCAGTACACCAGCTGTTTCAATTGTATCACTGCAATAAGCATAATCAGCGCCGCTAGCAGGGCCTTAATTAGGGCGCGTGCAACGTTTTTTGATGGTTTAATGATCTTGGTAGACCAGAGTAGGGTTCCCAGCCACAAAAATGCATTGGTTAAAACAGCGGCAATGGAGGCGCCAACTGCGCCATAGCGCGGGATTAACCACAGATTAAGCATAATATTTATGGCCATGGTAATCCCCATGAAAGCAGTATTCACAATTTGCCGATCAGTGGCATTAAGAAGCGCGCCAACAGGAAAATATAAAAAAATGAATATTAGGCCAAAAATTGAAATGGCTAACGGCAGTATAGAATTGATAAAATCATTTCCATAGATTGACATGATAATTTCCGGGGCAAGGGCGGCGATGCCAAACGCGATTGGCACTGATAAAATTATCGCGTAAAGAAGAGCGCGATCAAAAATCCACCGCGCGCGTTCTTTGTCAACTTTCCAAGCATTCGCCAGCGCGGGGTAGACTGCGGCAGAGAGCGCCATGGGAAAAAATTGAAAGGCGTAAGTAATTTTATAAGGCACACTATACCATCCGACTTCAAGGTCGCCCTTTATATGCTGAATCAGCACAGTATCAATATAGGAGTATACTTTTACAAAAATACCGGCGAGAGCGAATGGGGTCGCATACCGCGCAAAAGTACGAAGCACCAAGCGATTGAAGCGCGGACTAATTCTAATATGATGCCGCCGCAGTATTACGCCGGCGGCGATCACATTCCAGAGACTCCCTAGACCGAGTGCAATCATAAATACATGCAAAGGCAAGCGCAGGACTAACCCGATTGAACCGGCAATCAGGGTAATCCCCTGTCCAACGACCATTGCTGCCGCTTCATATTTTAGATTTTGCAAACCGCGCAACGTACCCCAGAAAATTAGATGAAATGCATCAAGCATCATAACAACTCCTGCAAGAGCGATTAACTTCAGCGTAAGTGGCGGATATTTAAGCAGGTACGCGGATATAAGCACGGCGCCATAAGCAAAAATGGCAAATATAATTTTTACACTGACCGTCGCGCGTAAATATTCTTCGGCGCGTTCTTTTGCTCGCGCTACTTCGCGCACAATTACCGGCTGCAATCCCAGATCGGCAATAACAGAAAAAATGGTCGTAAAGGCGATTGCAAAAGTGTATTTTCCAATAGTTTCTGCTCCTAGGAAACGCGCGAGCAGTGTAAAATAAACAAAGGACAGAATTTTCTGCCCCACCAGCGCTAATGTTAAATAAAAGGTATTTCTTGCTACTGTAGGCATAGTGTTTCCTTAGGGGCCTGTTGCCGAATACCATTTCTACTGCAAGATAAGAATTTTGGCTGCGACTTTGTGAAACATTCTCAACATATACGCCGTATATGCTTCAAATGTTTCACTTCGTCTCGCTCAAAATTCTTACC
>Ga0209211_10011752_pt1 | contig 11141 bp, 18 predicted proteins | sample RifGroA2_FD_183992 | JGI IMG/M metagenome (GOLD analysis project Ga0209211, IMG submission 183992) | Groundwater microbial communities from Rifle, Colorado, USA - Groundwater A2 (SPAdes) (version 2) | ecosystem: Environmental > Aquatic > Deep subsurface > Groundwater | place: Rifle, Colorado...
CTCCAAAAGGTAACTTGACCACAAAAGCTACTTGGGTGGGTGAGCAAATAGCGGCCTCGGCCAAAAAAGCTAAGATCGGTCAAGTAGTTTTTGACCGCGGTGACAAGAAGTATCATGGTCGTCTAAAAGCTCTGGCTGATGCCGCCAGGGCCCAAGGAATGGAGTTTTAAATGGTAGATAAAAGAGTTGGTCCCACGACTTTGCCGTCAGATGATAAATCATTCGATGAAAGAGTATTATTCGTCAATCGTGTGGCGCGGGTCGTCAAAGGTGGTCGTCGTTTTCGCTTTCAGGCCTTGGTAGTAGCAGGTGACCATGCCGGCCAAGTTGGTATGGGCGTTAGTAAAGGTGCTGACGTGATGGCTGCCATCACCAAAGCCACTAACACAGCCAAGAAGAATCTACTAAAAGTGCCTATCAGAGGCGGCACTTTGACACATGAGGTTGAGGCCAAAGTCAGCGGCTCTAACATTTTACTTAAACCGGCTGCTCCAGGTACTGGCTTGATTGCCGGCGGGGTGGTTAGAACGGTACTTGAAGTGGCTGGCTATGAGAATGTTTTGAGCAAGTCGCTAGGATCAAACAATAAAGTCAATACCGCTTATGCTACTTTACTGGCTTTGACTAGAATGACAACACCCGACAAGTGGGTTACCCGTAAGAACCAGCAACCCAAAACTAAGCCCAAGAAAAAAGTTGTCAAATGACCCCGATTAGAAGTAGTATGTCAAAAACATCTTCTGATTTGTTCACAAATCAGACTTCTAACGGGGTCTATCCCGTCAGAAACTCACCCCTAGCTAATGATTATTGTCAGACGTTGGCGAACCTTTTAGTTCTCAACGCAAGATTAAACTTTAAGATGCAGGCTGAGGTCTAATGGGATGATGAAATTTCACGAGCTCAAAATCAAGCGGCGCAAAACTGCACGTAGAGTTGGACGTGGAATATCGGCCGGACGTGGTAAAACCGCTGGTCGGGGCACTAAAGGTCAGGGAGCTCGTAAAAGTGGTGGTGTGCGTCCTGGTTTTGAAGGTGGGCAGATGCCAATTTATATGCGTTTACCACACTTAGGGGGTTTCAAAAGCCACCGACCAAAGGCTGAAGTTGTATATACCGGCCAGTTGTCGCTCGTCAAGAAAACAACCATCGATAGTACATCTTTACATGAGGCTGGACTAGTTAGCAGCCCTTTTAACAACGTGAAGCTGATTTTAGGCGGTGAAGTTGCCGGCAAAAAAGAAGTCAAACTTCAAGCCGCTAGCCAAGCTGCTCAAAAGGCCTTAAAAAAAGCCGGCGGTAGCTTTACGGCCGTCGATCGTCTGGCCCGTTCCAAACAATCTCCCAAAAGTGATAAAAAGTAGCTTAAGCTTATCTGATGGTTTGTTATACTTAGTGCCATAAAGAGGGTAATTACTTAAGCCTTGAACTGGAAATTAATTTTCAAATCACTCGGTCACAGCGAAATGCGCAAACGTATTTTAGCCGTGCTGGGTATGTTGTTAGTGTTTCGCATTTTGGCGCACGTACCGGTACCACTATCTGATCCGCAGACCCTTAAACAAGTTTTAGAGAACCTTTACACCCAAACTAACGCCAATCAGCTGCTCGGCTTTCTGGATGTCCTCTCAGGCGGCGCCTTGGCGAATTTCTCCATTTTGCTTGTCGGCCTGGCACCATATATTAATGCTTCCATTATCATGCAGCTGCTGACTCGAGCTATTCCCAAACTGGAAGCCATGAACAAAGAAGGTGAGTTCGGCCGCAAGAAAATTAACCAATATACCCGCATGCTAACCTTCCCGCTGGCCATCGTGCAGTCAATCGGTTTGATCTACCTTATTAGGCAAGCCGCTTCATCGATCGGCGGTCTAGGTGATATTACGGCTAATTCTAGCAGCGGCGAATGGGTATTAATGATTACCGCTCTAACTGGTGGTTCGATGGTCTTGATGTGGTTGGGTGAATTAATAACTGAACGCTCGGTTGGTAATGGTATTTCACTACTGATTACGGTAGGTATTGTAAGTCGCCTGCCAGATTTGATCGTCGAACTAGCCCGATCCACAACTTGGACAAATAATGTAGCGACCGACAAGCTGACAGTGTTGAACCACAATTTTAGCCGCCATGGACTGATTATCGTCGCAGTCATTGCCCTGGCGACAGTTTTTGTTATTTGGGCTGTCGTCAAACTCAACGAGGCCTCTAGGCGCCTAACCGTCAATTATGCCAAACGAGTTCAAGGTAGCCGAACCTATGGCGGCGTCACTACTACCCTACCAGTCAAGTTGATTACCGCCGGTGTTATACCAATCATCTTCGCTGTGGCCTTTTTATCGGTGCCTAGCTTTGCGGGGCAGCTACTGACCCAAGGTCAAGGGGTGGCGTTTGCTGCTCAGAATGTTTGGGAGCGCCTGGGAGTACAACTATCTGAGCTATTTCAAAATCCAACCGCAGCCACATTTGCCGCCGGCGGTTGGAAACCTTGGGTCTATCCATTCACCTATTTCATGTTGGTGTTTGTTTTTACTTATTTTTATACCAGTGTTACTTTCAACTCCAAAGACATAGCCGAAAACCTGCAAAAACAAGGCGGCTTTATCGCTAATGTTCGCTCTGGTAAGCAGACCGAAAAATACTTGAGCAAAATTGTTAACCGCCTAACGCTTTTTGGGGCTATCGCCTTAGGTCTTTTAGCGGTAATGCCGATTATCGGCCAAATCTATTTGAGCCAAAGTATAGCCATCGGTGGAACAAGCATTCTGATTTTGGTATCAGTATCGCTGGAAACATTGCGACAGGTTGAATCTAGAGCTTTAATGATAACTTACGACCAATACGAGCAGCCTGATTACTTTTATGAAGATGCGCCGCCAGGGACCGCTGCCAGACGTCTACGGTTTATTCCACGGCCGAGATGGCGTCGAAAATGAAGCTTGAGTGGAACCTTTTTAAATCACTTTACAAACAGCTACCGTTTTTGATACAATCTTCAGGTTATATTTATGGTCCGTGAAAAAGAGGTAATTGAGTTAGCCGGGACGATTGTAGAAGCTTTACCGGGCACTCAATTTAAAGTTGAACTCGAAAACGGCCATGTAATTATAGCTCACATCGCAGGGCGGATGCGGAAACACTATATCCGTCTGGTGCCCGGCGACCGCGTTAAGGTTGAATTGACACCTTACGATCTGACGAAGGGTCGGATAACCTACCGCGAAAACTAACTAAGTAGTGCCTCAATCAGCACGCTAAGGAGTAATAATCGGCATGAATCCCGTTAGAAATTTCTCTATATTACTAGACAAACGAGAAATGGAAGCGGGATACCCACAGAAAGGATTTCTAACAGGATGAAAGTACGTGCTAGTGTTAAAAAAATTAGCCCCAGCGATATCATCGTTCGTCGTAAGGGCAGAGTCTATGTTATTAATAAAACTAAACCCCGCAATAAACAGAGGCAGGGTTAAATATGGCTCGAATCGCTGGTGTTAATATTCCAGACGAAAAACAGCTTCAGATTGCTCTGACCTACATCTACGGAATAGGACCTAGGCTTAGTCAAGAAATAATTGCTAAAGCCAATATTGATCCGACGCTGAGAGTTAAAAAGTTAAATGATAGTGAGGTTTCGAGGCTTCAGGATATTATAACTTCCGACTATACGATTGAGGGCGAACTGCACAAGAGCGTCACTGCCAATATTAAACGCCTAAAAGATATTAATGCTTATCGCGGGCTACGCCACAGTCTGAATTTACCGACGCGTGGACAACGGACTAAGACTAATGCTCGCACCCGTAGAGGCAAGCGTGTAACGGTTAGTGGTACAGCTAGAAAAGCACCATCCAAGACTTAAGAGGAACTCCTATGGCTAAAGAAGAAGATAATAATAAAGAAGAAGCAGTCGCCATTGATACTACTGTCGCAACTCCGGAGAAACCGAAAGCCGCTCCCAGAAGGAAAAAAATTAAGCGTCAAGTTAGCCACGGCCAAGTTCATATTTTAGCCAGCTTCAATAACACAATCGTCTCGATCACCGACGAGAATGGTCATGTTTTAGCAGCCTCAAGCGCTGGCAGCTGCGGCTTTAGAGGTTCCAAAAAAGGCACTGCTTACGCCGCTCAAGTAGCGGCTGAAAAAGCCCTAGAGGCTGCTAAAACCTTTGGTATTTCTAAAGTCGATGTGATCGTTCAAGGCATCGGCTTGGGGCGTGAATCAGCCATTCGCACACTGTCTGGCCAAAAAATAGCTATCGAAAGTATAAGGGATAAAACCGGCATTCCTCACGGCGGTGCTCGGCCAAGAAAGCCGAAGAGGAACTGATATGGCGCGCGACTTAACTTCTATTGTTAAACGTTCTAGGCGCGAAGGCTACGCCCTTCATCCTAAAGCTCACAAAGTGCTAGTCAAGCGGACGAACGCTCCAGGCACAACCCCAGGATCAACCCGGAGAGCCAAGCCTAGCCAATATGCTCTACAGCTTCGCGAAAAGCAAAAGGTTAAGCGCTTGTATGGTCTGCTGGAAAGACAATTCACCAAGTTGATGAAGGAAGCGGCCCGAACTCGCGGCGAATCCGGCATCACTCTACTAGAATACCTGGAAAGACGTTTGGATAATGTTGTTTATCGTGCTGGTTTTGCCATCAGCCGACGGGCAGCTCGGCAATTGGTAACCCACGGCCATTTTATGCTAAATGAAAAACGAACTGACACTCCGTCAATCAGATTGAAGACCGGTGACCAAATAGTTCTTCGTGAGGCTGCTAAGAAATCTGACTATTTTAAAAGTATCGACGATCTTTCGCCCCCGCCAGCCCTTGTTCCAACCTGGCTAAAAGTCGACCGCCGGAATCTGAAAATCGAAGTTAGTGGCAAGCCGACTCGCGACGACACTGAACCTGATATCAAAGAGCAACTAATAGTTGAATTTTATTCAAGATAAGGAGGTTTTAAGATAATGAGTAAATATATTCACAGCCCTACACTATCCAAGATTGACGATCATGGTCCTAACAGCGCCACATTTGTCATCGAGCCATTGCACACTGGTTATGGCATGACTTTGGGCAATAGCTTACGACGAGTCTTACTGTCGAGCATTTCCGGTGCCGCTGTAACCGGTTTTCGGATTGACGATGTCAGCCACGAATTTACAACTATTTCTGGAATTAAAGAAGATGTAGTGGCCATCATGCTCAACCTCAAAGGTATTAGATTCAAAGTCTTTAGCAACGAACCACAAACTTTGAAAATTTTTAAAAAAGGCAAAGGAAAAGTTACCGCTAAAGATATTCAGCTGAATGCCGACGTCGAAGTAGTTAATCCCAGTCACGTCATCTGCACAATTGACGATGTTAAGGCCTCTTTCAACGCTGAGATCGTGGTGGAGACCGGCCGTGGATACCGCGTGCTTGATGAGCAGGGTGGCAATAAGAAATCAACTGACTTCATTATGATGGATGCTCTTTTCTCACCTGTTCTCCGAGTCCGCTACAAAGTTGAAAATACCCGAGTGGGTCAAATGACTGATCTCGATAAACTACTGATCACGATTAATACCGATGGCAGCCTGACGCCCAGGGAAGCCTTTGAAGAAGCAGCCGCTATTTTAGTCAATCAGTATACGGCTTTAGCTGGACAGACTACGGTTGAGGCCGGCTCCATATTAGCTGAAGAAGCTGGCGAGGAAACTGCTAGCGAAGGCGAAGAGCCAGCCGAGTTAATGACTACAATTGAAGATCTTAACCTAAGCGCCAGGACAACCAATGCCCTGATCAATAACGAAATTCACACTATTAAGGACCTTATTTCACTGTCTGAGGCCGAACTACGAGACTTAAAAGGTTTTGGCAATAAGGCCCTTGATGAAGTTAAAGAAAAACTATCCAGCCTAGAAATCTAGGAGAGCACATGCGGGCAAAAGCTAAATTCGGACGAGAACGCGATGGGCGACGAGCCTTAATCAAATTGTTGGCTGACTCCTTAATCATTAATGAATCCGTACAGACGACTCTGCCAAAGGCCAAACAACTGGTAAGCTACACCGAGCGCCTGATTACTCGGGCCAAGAAAGGCGATTTGCATAGTCGAAGGTTGATCATTCGATCCTTGGCTACCAAAGATGCCGCCCATAAACTAGTTGATGAGATTTCGCCTAAATTGGGCGGACGTTCTAGTGGTTACTTTAGAATCATCAAGGCCGAGACTCGCCGCGGTGATTTAGCTCAATTGGCAAAAGTCAGTTTTGTTGATAATTTAACTGAAATCAAAGCGCCTAAAGCCGAAAAAAAGGCAACTGCTGCCAAAGTGGCGTCCAAAAAGACCGTCGCTAAAGTTGTTAAAAAGCCAGCTGCGAAGACTAAACTAAAAACAAAGGCTCTCAAATGACCCCGATTAGAAGTAGTATGTCAAAGACATCTTCTGATTTGAAGACAAATCAGACTTCTAACGGGGTCTATCCCGTCAGAAACTCACCCCTAGCTAATGATTATTGTCAGACGTTGGCGAACCTTTTAGTTCTCAACGCAAGATTAAACTTTAAGATGCAGGCTGAGGTCTAATGGGATGAAAACTTATAGTGCCAAGCCAAAAGATATTACCAGAAGCTGGTATTTACTCGACGCCTCTACCATGACACTCGGTCGGTTATCAACTGTTGCTGCTAGTCTATTAATTGGCAAAGGCAAGCCGCAATTTACACCTCATATTGACGTTGGTGATTACGTGATCGTAACCAATGCCGTCAAACTAACTGTTACTGGTAATAAAAAAACTGGCAAAGATTACTGGCGTCATAGCGGCTTTCCCGGCGGACTTTATAAGCGTACCTTGACGGAACAAATGACGCGTGATCCGCTTAAAGTAGTTATCAAGTCAGTTCGCGGCATGTTACCAGTTAACAAACTTCGTCCAGCTCGTCTTAAAAGATTAAAAGTCTACGCCGGTACTAATCATGAGCATGTTGGCCAAAAACCGATCGAATACTCAAACCCCCGGGAGACTAAATACAATGGCCGCTAGTTACTTCTATGGTCTTGGCAGGCGCAAAAGTTCAACGGCCCGCGTCAGATTGTCAAATGGAAAAGGTGTATTTTTGATCAATGGCAAGTCCTGGAAGGACTATTTTGCTGACAATAAATACTTACAGTACCATTTACTCAAACCATTTAATGTCTTGGAGCTAGATCCTGAAAAATACGATGTTAGCGTCAAAGTTCAAGGCGGCGGACACCCTAGCCAAACTGGCGCTACCAGCCTCGGTATTGCCAAAGCCTTAATCGAAATGAATCCTGACTTCCACAGTACCCTTAAAAAGGCCGCTCTATTAAGCCGCGACCCGCGTGAGAAAGAACGTAAAAAGTTCGGTCTGCGTGGTGCTCGCAAAAAACAACAATACTCCAAGCGATAAAGTTCCCCATTGCAATAGTATTGAAACATTGCTAAGTTAAGTTCATGGTTACCTACATGATTAGCTACCTCTGGTTTATTCCCAGACCGCTGGCGGCTAGTTCTGTGTGTGCTTAAACAAATTAAATAAATAAAGGACGAACCGCCAACAAGGCGGTTTTTTAGTTTACGGAGTATATATGAGTTTTGATAGAATCGAGGAAAGTGACGTTTTAAAAGGTCTAAGTGATAGAAGACTGGCATGGCCTGGACCCGATCCGCTAAGACAGCCGGGTGTAATCTTACATGCCAAGGAATTTCGAAGACGTCGAATCGATGGGTCAAGACTGAGATCCGTGGGTGAGGGCACGCTTGTCTTAGCCAATTTGGAACCAACTTTCGTACCTGATGCCTAAGGATTTAAGTATGAAAAAGAACCTAAGAAAGTTTTTCTACTGGAAATACACCATGACATGGCGGTACTGCTGAAATTACTTTTAATCATCAAACAGACAACCGCCGCCACGGCGGTTTTTTAAATTTCAAAGGAGATATTATGGAACGGAAAAACGGACCAGAAGATAGAAAAAAACTAACGGTTGAAGAGGCCGCTCTAGCTATGGGCGTGAGTTCAGTTCGTGCGGTAGCGAGGATTGAAAAGGAAATTAGTCAGCTAGAAGCCAACGGCCATATCGTAGACCCGGAAGAGCACACGAGAAGAGTGCTCACACGTGTAGAATAGAGATAATGAAGGAATATGTGTCAAGGTTGCTAAAATATAATTAATGATGGTTTACCATGAGCGAACAGAGTGAGTCGAATGGCTAAGGATGTAATCCTAACCGGGCTTAGGTCCAATGACGAATTCCATATAGGTAACTATCTGGGAGCCATCTTACTTATGGTCGAGCTACAAAGAAAGCATGCGGGTGAGTATCAGCTAAACATGTTCATTCCTGATCTACATAGTTTTACGACGCCAATTGACCACGCCAGTCTCTATGATCAAACTCACCAAAATCTGAAGGTTTTCGTCGCTGCCGGCCTAGATATTGATCAGCCAGATACGTTTATATACCGCCAAAGCTACATACCGGCGCACTCTGAACTGACTTGGATTCTGGATTGTTTTACTGGCTTTGGCGAAATGAGCCGAATGACCGAATTTAAAGATAAAGCTGCTAAGCTTCGCGGATCACAGATGATCGAGGAGGTCTGGAAGGAAGAAGATGTCGCCGGAAGCAGCGACAGGATTTCGGTTGGGTTATTTAACTATCCAGTGTTGATGGCGGCGGACATCTTAATTTACGGTGCCAAGTACGTACCAGTTGGCGAGGACCAAAGACAGCATGTGGAATTTGCTCGTGATTTAGCAATACGTCTGAACAACAAATTTGGTGATCTCTTGGTTGTACCAGCAGACAATAAAGAACAGCTGAAATTCGCCGGCCGGCAAACACCAGTACGCATCCGCAGCTTACGCAATCCCGCCAAAAAAATGAGTAAAAGCATTGATGACCCAGCTGGAACTATCATGCTAAGTGATAAACCAGAGGCAGCTGCCAAAAAAATATTGGCAGCCACCACCGATAATCAAGAAAGGGTGGGCAATCCTGATTTTGAATCCAGGCCAGGTGTAGCAAACCTTGTTCAAATTCTGAGACTGCTTGGCGGGGAAGCCAATGTTGCCGATATGAACTACAAAGACCTTAAAGAGCTAGTAGCCAAAAACGTCAGTCAGTTTCTAGCTAATCTCCAGACCAAACTAACGGCTGTCGATGAAAAAAAATTGATTCAGAAACTGGAAGCCGACGAAGCAGCCATGCGCCAAGTTGCCGGTGCGACACTAGCCAAAGTTCAAAAAGCAGTTGGCCTAAGACCGGCTGCTTAAAAATTTGCGCTCAATGCAAAAGTTGACTGTATCAAATAAAGAGTCCGGCCTGAGGGCCGATATTTTTGTAACTAAGCAAAAATCGAGATTTTCACGCGCTTCTCTAAAAAAATTATTTGACCGCGGCCTGGTGCAAATAAATGGCCATCAAATAAGATCAAGCTACAAATTAAAGACCGGCGATAATATCGAGATTGACACGACGCAACTGACAAAAAAACCACCGTCAATGAAATTGCCAATCATTTACGAAGATGGTGATGTCCTTGTTATTGACAAACCCAGCGGTATTTTGACCCACTCCAAAGGTGTATTGAACATTGAAGCTACCGTAGCCAGCTTCATAAAGCCAAAACTTAATGATAGAACTTTTAGGGGTAATCGAGCCGGCATCGTCCACAGACTAGATAGAGGCACGAGTGGCGTGATTATTACCGCTAAAAACCAAAAAAAACAGCGCTTCCTGCAAAAGCAATTTTCAGCCAGAAAGGTAAAAAAGTATTACATTGCCATTGTTGAAGGTAAACCAAAAGAGCAAGCGGCTATAATCGACGCCCCGATAGCGCGCAATCCCCGCCGGCCTCAGACTTTTAAAGTCTCCGCCCGTGGTCGGCCAGCCAGAACTAGTTATCGAGTACTAAAAACATTACAGAAGGACGATAAAATCTACTCGCTTGTCGAATTTGAACCTGAGACTGGGCGGACTCATCAAATAAGGGTTCATGCCACTTATATCGGCCATTCGATAGTTGGTGATCCAGTTTACGGCAAAGCCGACGGCCAACTGTTGCTACATGCCAAAACTCTAGAGATTAAATTGCCAAATGGCGAATCTAAAAGATTCGTGGCCGAAGTTCCAACTCGATTTACGGAGTTCGTGAAGTGACTGAGTTTGAAAGATTGTTAATGCACATGCAGACATCTCAGCAGATAGAGCTATTTTTAAAAAAACCGCATCATTTTTTACTACTGGCCGGTCCAACCGGTTCGGGCAAACTGACCATCGGTCTTTTAGTCGGTTCTAAATTGCTCAATTTCGGCAGCTATCAAGATATACATAAGTACCCTTTTTTCGATCATATTGTTCGTCCTCATGACAAAAAAGAGATTTCTATTGACGCAGTCAGAGATTTAACCGCTAAATTGAGATTGCGCACAACCGGCCGTAGTCCTGTCAGACGTATCATCCTAATAGAGAATGCCCAACATTTAAGCGAGGAAGCCCAAAATGCTCTTCTAAAAACGCTCGAGGAACCACCGGCTGACAGCATATTTATTTTGAAAAATTTTTTAGGAGCAGATTTGATTCTAGGAAAATCGATAACGCTTGGCAGCTCAGTAGAGGAAGGGTAGGGCTAATGCACGCTTTATTGGACGATGGACAGCAACATGAACTCAAGCAAGCTATTGACCACGCTAAATTGTTTTTAGCGCAAGCAAAATACGAAAGGTTGCTAGATAAATCTACGTTGGCGCAAAATAGAGAAAAGCTGGGACTTCTTTTGGACGCTTTACAAATCGTGATACAAGCACTCCAAAAACTAACGGTTCAGAAGCGCAAAAAAGTCAACCCGACTAAATTTATCAAATCACTACAACTTATTCAAAAACTGAAAATGTCTTTAGATGCTAATGCTAACAGCCGGCTAATTTATCTAACACTGTGTCTTGATCTCGAACTTTAGGCACCTCTAATCTGTTATAATAGCGGCAGATGTATTCTGTTCTTTTATTTTGTATTTTTGCCTACATTGTTTTTTATCACGGTGGTAAGTCGGCCAGCTATTTAGTTGATGTTCCTCGCTTAATAGGCGATCGTTTGGGCAAACTTTGGGAAATAGCCCACCATGGTATGCGC
>Ga0209211_10011754_pt1 | contig 11140 bp, 11 predicted proteins | sample RifGroA2_FD_183992 | JGI IMG/M metagenome (GOLD analysis project Ga0209211, IMG submission 183992) | Groundwater microbial communities from Rifle, Colorado, USA - Groundwater A2 (SPAdes) (version 2) | ecosystem: Environmental > Aquatic > Deep subsurface > Groundwater | place: Rifle, Colorado...
ATTGTCTGTTTTGCTCATTTAGATATTATTTGGTTGCAAGTTAATAAAATCTTCTAGAAAACCTGCGGCTTCGGAATTGAAATACAAAGCCTCAGGAGAGGATTAGAAGCGAAGTTAATGTCTCGCACTATTTCTAAACTTATTTCTTTTATTAGATGGAAGTTGTATAAATAATTTTCGCAATGAATCTTTAAAAGTAATTTCAATCACACAAATAAGAAAAATATTTATAAGTATGAATATCAATTCTATATTAAGTGACCGTCCCTAGCTAAACCTGAAGAAACTAAAAAGCTAACATTTTGACATTCAGATAAATTATTATCCTCTGTAAAGCATTGATCGCCTTCAAGATAAACAATATTATTTGAGTTGACATCTTCACCTAAATAGATTATATTATCTTTTAGAGTGAGAGGTAAATTCATTTTTTTGCCTTCTCTTGTTTTAAATGAAATGATTCTATTTTGATTGCTTGCATTCAATTGAATTACTTCAGTATCCCCATTTACCAATTCGCTGAATACTATTTTAAATCCGCCGAAAACTGGATCAACCAACATATCTCCTGGTATTAAGTATAAGCTATCAGTATCAGGCCTTGCTCTAATATGAATCCCTTTTAATTTTTTAATATTATTACTTATAATTAAATCAAAATAAGCATGAGAATACCAATCATTAACAAATGTGTTCTTTATTCCATTAATTATAGTCTCTTGATAATTATCCCTTAATTCTATTATTTTATCATAATCATTATCTTTTAATTTAATATAATTCAGTTTACCATTAATATCCATATTTGCATCTAGGATTGTATAATTTTTACCAATAATCGTAATAATTAAACCAATAAGGTCAGAAGCATTTTTGTATTCTATTGGATCCTTAAACCCCAGAGTATAATTCCAAGCATACACATTATATGCATCAGAAAAATAAAAATAAGTGCCTGCATTAGGAGCTACATCATTATCTTGTGCAAACACTAATTTCACAGTGTTATCATTCTGAAATCTTAACATTTGCGTATAATTTGAATTCTCTACAAGAAATGTTCCGCATTTTAATTTCTCTTTGCAATCAGGAATATCATTTTTGTTAAAATCCAAATTCTTATGGAATTTGCCCAATTTAAACTTCTGTGCTGTTGCTAATGCTTCCAAGACTGAAATTTTATCATCACAATTCAAGTCTGCACATTGTTCTGATATTTTCATACATCCAGGAGTATCTCCATTTGACTGTACAAGAAATGTTTGATAGCACCAAGAATCAAACATGTTTACTGTACCATCTGCATTAATATCTCCATATAGATTAGAACAGGTATTAGTTGCATCACCTGCAACTTTACCTGTTGGCTTTCTTTGTTTATTCTGAGTTGATCTTTCTTTTGCAACAGTATCTGCTCTTTTTTTATCTTCTGTTGTACTTGTTTGCTTGCATTTTGTCTGACAGTTTTTATCTAATCTGCATTGCTGGATACACCTTTGTTCATCAGTTGTTGGTTGCATTGTAGAAACTCTTTTATCAAAGCTGCTTTTTCCAGCAGCAGTTACATTGGTAGTAAAATAAGCAAAGATAATCAATAGAATAATAAAAAGTACAATATGTTTGTTTCTTAACTCCATCATACGACTAAGAAATTGTTTAGTCTTAATAAAGCTAATCAAATCCTACTCCTCTGCATCGCATCCATCAACTCCTTCTTCGGAACTTTTTCAATAAACTCTCTAATTCGCTTATTCTCAATCTTCTTGATCTCATTCAGATTGAATCTTTCAGAACAAATCAATCTAACTTTTCCTCCAAACTCCTGCAATCCTTTGCTTAATGCTTTCATTTCCTTTTGCGATGGAGAAATGATTAAATTCTGTTCTTTGCTATCCATTGCAATGACTGGATTCAACAAGATGGAATTATTATTCTTGGTAAATTGATCAACTGACTTGTTAATTGAAGCTCTTGTCCTTACAAAAAGAGCATCTTTATTTTTATGGATCAATTTAGCTTCCTTAATTATGTCTTGCTTCAATATCCTTTCCAATAATTTATGTTTGTCCTTTGTTTCTATTTTAACAACACCGCTATGCGTACCAATATTTACGTCTTTTTTATCGCTAAAACTATTCAACATTATTCCATCTGGATATTTTTCACTTGTATTTGAAAACCAGCATTGATGATCTACTTCTAAAATAGCAATCTGCTTTTCATCATTTTTCTTATTACAAAATTGATGTTCGTGTCTCCAGAATTCTTTTGCACAACCAAAACAAGTCCTATTTCCACATTCACTGCAAAAGCCTTCTGAATGTCCACATTGGCAATTCAAACAATTTATCGTACAATTTGAATGTTTCATTTGCTTGACAGAACAATGTTCGCAGGCTGTTTCAAGGCAGATGTTACAAAAGCCAAGCGTGTTGCCATAAGTACATTTACATGGATGTTTTTTATTTTCAACAGACTTGCCTAACAGATTTTTTTCAAGCAGATTCATGAGTGCCTTATTTGCATCGCTTGAAAGCAAATTTAACCATTCTGAATTTATCTCGTAAATATCTTCATATTTTAAAATTAGTTTCTTATGAAGAAGTTCGCTTAAAGCTTTGAATATTGCTCTTTTTGTACAAAACATACTTTTCTTTTTTAATTCTATGAACAACTGATTTGCGGTTTTAGTGTTTCCACTAAGCAGGATATTACATATTTGTGCTTTTAAGTCTTTTTCAAACAGTAAGGAATAACTCATTATTTTGACAGTTTAATAAGTTCAATTCCTCTTTTTTCTAAAACAGCTAATATCTTTTGTCTATCAGCTTCGCTTCCTTGTGCTTTTCGATCAAGCATTGCACATTGAACGCCACCAATTGTTTTATCCAATGCCAGCTCAATTACTTCAGGAGTAACATCTGGGAATGTGAAGTAAGGAATAAAATGACCAAATGCAAATTCTTCCTCTAAACCTCTTCTTGTAAATCTCTCTGCGTAATGATCTCCACCAAGAGCTAAACAATTCTTGCTTTGCTTAGGTTCTGCATTTATCAGATATAAAACAGTATCAGTAATTGCTTGAACAGCTTTCTCATCATTATGATGCTGTTCTGTATCTCCAATTTCTAAAAACATAACTGGAGCTTTTAGTTCAGTTGGCGTGTGATGAGTTACTTCATAACTTACATTATAACCAAGTTCTCTTTCCTTGTTTAACTTATCCAAATGTTGTAAGGCTAATTTCATGTATCCTGGATGAACATACGCTAATTTGTGCGGTTCTCCCCTATATGGCACTTTGCTATCTGGTTGAGGTAATCTGAAATTTCCAGCAGGATGCACAGTCAAACGTGGCAAACCTTTTCCTAAATGCCGAAATGGAAAAATGTAGATTTCAGGATCAAAGTATTTATTTAAATCTGAAATGTCCAAAACTAAATCATTAGGATGCCAAACTAAAATGGCATTGTCTTTTTTGAGTGTTGGATAAGGACAGCTTTCATGCTTGAATGGCGTAAAATGTTCTTGTAGTTTATGACCTATATTCCTACTGCACAAGTCTTGTTCAGTAGCTACTATTACAATGTTTTTTACCATAGTCTCTAACATACCTCAACAACTTTTTCAATCTTTACAAAATTCTTAAGTTTCACATTGCTAATTTGAACATATTGATTTTTTATTGGCTCATTACTGCACCAAGGATCAGGCAATTTTGCATTTCCTTTAAGATAATGGCTTCTTAATGGACAGCCACCTTTACAAACAATGTTGTAATCGCATTTAGTGCATTTTCCAGTTACAGATTCCCAACTTCTGTTCATGTAAAACTGAAATAATTCAGTATCATATACTTCTTCCAAGCTTTTTTCAGTTATGTTTGCAGTTAACTCCATAAAATTCTTATCAGCAGTAACATAACCGCATGGCGTAACAAATCCTTCTGGCGAAATATAAATAAACTTCTTTCCAGCAGCACAACCAGACATATATTTTTCAAATAATGGTGCATTGCTTATTTCTTCGCTTTCATTTCGTAATTCCATTGGATAACAAAGCATGCTTTCAAAATGAATGTTTTCTGCTTGTGCAAGAATTGGAATGCATTGATTATATTCTTCCGGAGATAACATTATTTCCTTATTTTCTAATGTTCTTCCAAATGGTTGCGGAATTGTAACTGTGATTTTATCAGCAGGCAATGTGTTTAATTTTTTTATTAATTCATTAATTTTATTGACATTAAATTTTGATAAAATACAACCAATGCTTACTTTCACACCAATAGATGCGAGATACTTTATTGCTTCTTCTGCTTTCGCTAAACCTTCTTTTCCACGTAAAAGTCTGTATTCTTCTTCAGTTGACCCATCAAAAGAAACATAAGCAGCATCTAATAAGCTGTAATCAATATTTGTTTCTTTTACTAATGTGCCATTGGTAATCAGAACAAGTTTAAAGCCATTCTTTTTAACATATTCAATAATTTCTTTAATATTTGGATGCAATAATGGTTCTCCACCTGTAATGATTATTTTGCGGAATTTATTCTGCTTTAGAATGTCAATAATCTGAATTGCCCTTTCTAATGGCATTTCTCTATTTTGTGGAGAACGAACATAGCAATGCTTACAGTTATAATTGCAACGATGGGTTATTTCAAGATAAACACTACCATCTATTGTTGGAGGAAATAAATCCGCAAGCTTCACTTTAAAGACCCATGCTTGCAGCAACAGTTATTTTATAGCGTTTTACCTCTTTTTCAATTTTGCATTGTTCTAACTCTCTAAGAAATGATGGTTCTGGTACTACAAATTCGTTTTTCATGGTATTCCCCTCCATTATAATCTCTAACTACCAAAAATCCCATGAAAAATCTCTTTTTATTACTGTGGAGAAGTGTTGGCATTTATATTGATTGTGGTTTTGAATTGCTTAAGGAGAAATAATATATATAATAAGATATTCTTTTGGATTATGGATGACAATCAGATAAGAATATTAATTTTAGAATTTTTGAAAAACTCTTATGATAAAAATCCTCATAGTTATATTGAAAGAAAAAATATAATTGAAAGATTAAATATTATTGGAAATGAATTAGATAGGAATATAAAATATCTGGAGCAAAAAGGTTTAATAGATGCTGAATGGTTTTTGGGTGGTAGCTTTATAACAAAGATTAATAGCTACGGAATTGATGCTATAGACAATATTAAATCAGAACTTATTAAGCAAGAAATAATAGAAGAAACACTTCCTAATATAATTAATGAGACTAAATTATATGTTGATTCAAAATTAAAATTATTAAATGAAGAAATTCTTGTTAAATTAGATTTAATCTACGATGATTTAAAATTACGAGATGATACACATACATTTTCTAGAGTGGCATATGATTGCAGAGAAATATTATTTGATTTTACAGACGCTCTATTTAAGGAAGAATATTTAAGAGATAATGAACAAAAACCTACAAGGAATCAGACTAAAAATAAACTGAGATTTATTGTCCGTAGTTATTCTAATAGTATCACTCAAATTAATTTAATCTCAGAAAGATATGATTATATTATTAATTATTTTAATTGTTTGAATGATTTTATTCAGAAAAATGCCCATCCTGATGGTTTCAAAGTTACAAGAGAAGATGCTAATTCATGCTTAATTTACACATATCTTTTTATGAGAGATATCTTAAAGATCACAGAATTAGAGGAATAAAATATATAAAATAAAAAAGTTAATCAATTTGAATTTATTTCGTTGTAAAGGTTTTATAAATGCTGGAAAAATTAAATTTAATAATTGGATTAATTATAGCAATTTTTTCATTAATAGGAATTATCATAGGAATTATTTGTTTCTTTTGGAAACTTCATGATAGAATAAAAGATCTGGAAAGGAAAAATGAGAAGTATGATAAATATTTTGATGCATATGAATCTTCAATCATAAGTTCACATAGGCTAGGTGTTAAAAAATGAATTTTATTCTCTCAGATAATCAAGTAAAAGAATTGGAGACTCTCATTTTTAAAATAAGGACTAACTCTATAAGAAGTGGTGAAATAGACAGATTTCAATACTTAGTAAGGAAAGTAAATTATAAAATTGATATAGAATTTCAACAATTCTTACTTACTCATGGTTATATAGATATAAAACATTTTTTAGATGATTATAACAATAAAAAAAATAAAGAATTTATTGAAGGGCTCATTAAAATAGGATTAGGTATACTTGCTGCATATGCATTATATAGATTATTAAAAGAAAAATAATCTATTATATAATTTATTATATTACCTTCTCATAATAACCCACTGGTTTAATATCCACAATTATAGTCTTGTGGATTATGTACTTTCCATCTTTGCTTTTGCTGATTTGTGTTTCAATTATTGGCTTACATTCATTTTGTTCCATTGTTTTCATCCTCCATTAAGACAAATAATATAAATAAGTATAACTAAATCATAGACTTATGAAGAAATTGCTATTAGTTTTTTTAATTGTGTCATTAACGCTGATTATTAGCTGTACTTCTAAGCCAATTGATTCTCAAAAGAATATCCAACAATCTGAAATAGAGATAAAGAACGAGAATATTAATGAAAACAAAGATGTTGTTCTTAAATGTTCTATGGAGAATGCTCAGGAATGTTTGAACTCTCTCAAAGAATCTAAAAATGTTGATTTTAATACAGGAAATCAGACATTCCATTTTAGATTTGATAAAAATGGCATAATGCATGTTTACAATAATAGTATTGTTGGATTAGATGAAAACAATAACTTAAGATGTTTAGTAAATAATAAAATTGTAAGTTCTGAAGCTGATTGCCTTGATTATGAGAGAATTATTAATTTAATCGATTGTACTGCTAAAGAAAACCAATACCACTGTTTTACAATGTTAGCTTATTATGAGAATAATGCTTCAAACTGTTATAATATAACAAACTCTTCAGAATCTTTTCTATGTGTTGTTGGACTTAAGAATCAAAGAATCTTATATGGTATAATGACTGAAAAAGGCTTGGATATTGAAAGAATGCAAGTATCTGCTATAAGTGAGTTAGCAAGAATCAAAAAAGAGATATCAATATGTTTTCTATTAAAAGGGATTAAAGATCAACTTGAGTGTAAAAGAGTTGTAATTCTTCAAATAAATAATAGCAATGATTGTGAACAATTTTCTTCTATTATCGAGAAAGATCATAAAGATGTATGTTATTCTAATTTTGCGTCTAGATTAATGGATGAATCACTTTGTGCTAAGATTCAGAATAATAGTAGGAAGAATGATTGTTATAATATTCTAGCAAATCTGAATATAAAGAATGGCTTATGTAACAAAAGTAAAGCTAACTTATTATGCAATAAAATTATTGATAATAAGGAAAAAAAACAATCATGTATAGAAAGAACAGAAAAAGTTAATTGTTAATTATCTTGCTTCAAAGTTTCAAAATTCTTTCCATCTATAACGGGCACATTTTGAACCTCGAAATGTGCCTTTTCATTGTTTATAGGCTCTAAAACAGCAGAATTTGAAACTTGAGATAAAGTAAACTTCTTGATAATTGCAGGAACTTCCTTTCGCACAAATGCTTCACCATATTGCTTATATTTCTCCTTATCCTTCCAATCTGTTACTACAAAGAACCAATCATTTCCATATCTTTTTGTCAGTAATTGCACTTTCAGTTCAATTCTTGGATTTTCATTTCTTAGTTTTGCACCTGTTTCGACTTCAATTGCAATTCTTTTTCCACTAATTTCAAAAACAATATCTGCATCTCTTGTTTCATACAACTCAACTTTTACAGTATATTTCCTCAAGTATTCCTCGATTGCCTTAATCACAAAGAAATGCTCTGCACTTTCATTGTATCGTGGCTTGAGCAAGTATTCTTCAAGCCTGCCACCATATAAACCAATATGCGCAGATAGAATGTATCCATTTTTAACCAAGTCTTCTATTTCTTCTTTTGTTATTTCTTTCTTGCGATAAAATCCTTTGGCATAATCTACTGTTGATTTTTCAAATGTTGTTACTATTTCTCCAGATTTCTGCATTTCTTTCTTTAACCGTTCATCTGCATTTGTTGTTATAACGCTATGCTCTTCTGGGGAAGCAATGACTTTAATTTCAGTATGCTCATTAGCAATAATAAGAATGCCTTCCCCAGCAGTTGCAGTTAAAAGCCTGTCTCGTTCATTTTGTGAGAGCTTGAATGTTTTCTCAACTTGGTCTATAATAGAAGGCTTTTGGCGTAAAAGCAATGTATATTCAGAATTATTCAGCAACGCTTTGCCTGCATCATTTTTCAGCAAGTCTCCAACGTCTTGCGTAATTAATAATAATCCAAGATTAAACTTTCTGCAAGTCTTGACTATCTTGAAAATATATCCTTCATCTTCAGTTCTTTCTAACAAGCTCCAAGCTTCATCCACAACAAGAATTTTTCTCTCAATATCTTTCTTCATTTTCATGTAAACGTAATCCAAAATAAGAAACATTATTGTTGGCTTTACCTGATTTGGCATATCACCAATATTAAAGCAAACAAATCTATTGTTAAAGTTCAGGTTTGTTTGCCTATTCATAAAACTGAAAACTCCAGAAACATACATCTCAATTCTGTTGATTAAACTTCTGTATGTTTCTGATTCAATTTTTGTAGCATTTTTTGACATTGCTTTCAATTGTTTCAGCAAATCTTCTATTAAGGGAGGTTCTTTTCGCCACGTTGTTTTATCATTGGTTATGCCTTTCTGTTCAAAAACTAATGATAAAGCTCTATCTAATACAGCCTTTTGTATTTCAGAAGTTTGTCCAAGCATAACTGGAAACAAATCAAGCAACATCAATTTCTTCTCATCATAATCATGTCCCATTAAATCCAAAGGATTGATAATTGATTCAGATTCTCTTGAGATTGTTATTAATTCACCATTAAATCGCTCAACTAAATCAATATATTCTGCTTGCGGATCAATAACCATTACTTTTGTGCCATTAAGCAATAATCGTGCAATCATCAGCTTTGTAAAATAAGATTTTCCTCCTCCTGAACTTGCCAAAACTATTCCATTCGCATTGTAAAGCTTAAAAATGTCTTTTATTATTGGAATATTGTTTTTGTTCAACCCTAACAATATGCCTGATTCATCAAGCTGAAGAAATTGTGAAGTAAAAGGGAAAAATGCAGATAATGCTTTTGTTGTAACATTTTGTTTCCGATTTAATTTATTCATCCCTAATGGAATTGTTGATAATATTCCATTATGCATTTCATAAACAGGAACATGGGGAATCATGAGCAATGCATTAAGGTCTGACTCAATCTTTTTTGAAAGAATATTTAATTCTTCCAATGTTTTTGCTTTGCAAGTAATGTATAATGAGACATTAAACAGTTTTTCATTGCCTTTCTGTACATTTTCAAGAACTGTTTTAGTATCATTATATTTTATTTCCAATGTGGGATTAATCATCCCTTTGTTTTGCAATGACCATAAATCTGCTCTTTGTTTTTGAAGTTCTTTATTGAGCATTATCATCATAAATTCAATATTGTATGGCTCAATGTGAATAGCAATGTCAAAATTGCCATTTATCGTAATAATCTTATCAAGAAACCCTTCTTCAACACTTCTTGGATAACCCTTGACAGCTATTGTTCTTGCAAACGTTTCATCATATTTTACTTCATTGGGAAATGTTCTGAATAATTGTGGTGCAACTGTTGTGAAAAAATAATCATTTTTTGTATCTTTTTGCTCATTGTAAACATCATTGAAGAAGCTTGCAATTGTAAATAGTAAATCTTCATCTTTGAGTCGTGTAAACTTTAGATTCATATTTTTGAGTAATTCTTCACAAACAGCAATTTGCACACCAAGATTATTTCCATCTTTCTCTGGGATTATTAGATAGAATGAACGATTCAACAAGCCTTTTGTAGCAATTACATTTGCCATGTGTGTCTTGAAATCATTGAACAAATGGTTGTAATCCTTATTTGATTTTTTGCTTACTTCTTCAGCTTTTTCTCCTAATTGTGCTAAATACGTATCAAGATTTAATGAATCAGTTGCAATTGTAATCTGAATCTGAAAATCTAAACTATTGAGAAATTTCTGAAACATGCTAATAACAATTTGTTTCTCTAAATTATTTCGTAAACTGAAATTAATCGGCTCAATTTTGATGATTGATAATTTCTGCTTATTTCTTAGATGAATAATATCTGTTTCAATCTTATCAAGATTAAGGTACTTCTTCATTTTTTCATCATTGATAGAGAATTCACGCCATTGCAACCATTTAACGATGTTCTTGATTAAGGTAGGAATCTTTGTAAACATGAAAAGCAATCCTATACCAGAAGGGATTAATGCAATTGCTACTCTATAAGGCAATTCAAGAGGTAATTTCAAAAGAATAGCTATCGCTATTGGAAAGAAGATTATCGCATAAAATAATTGGCTGAATGTCAAGCCAAAGATAATCTTCTCTTGGTATTCTAATTGTTGCGGTATTTCGTAAGACATGAGAAGGAAAGTTTTATTAAATAAGTTTATTATTCCAATAGTAAATGGTTATAATTAATCTTAATAATCAAAAATTACATAAGGTAATTACCTTTTTGATATTAATAATCAGTTTATTCATCTCTGTTTTATTATATTTCTATGATGATTATCTTACTAATTTAGCAAGTAGTTTATTAGCTTCACTATTTAGTATTTTTTTGGCTTATATTATTTTTATAATAGAAAAAAGAGCTTATTCAAAAGAGAAAAGGAAAAATAGACAGAATAAAATTAAAAATCTATTACATGAGCTTGATTACAATTTAGGTATTCCTTTTTATATCCTTGATAATTTTGAGACTTTTCTAGGTAGTATAGAGAAAAAAGTTATCTCTTTGAGTTCTAAAGAGGATTTGATTCCGCAAAACCAAATTCGTCTGATTAAAAAAAGATTAATTTATCTAATTAAAATCTATAAAGAAAAGATGAATAATAAATCTAATAAGAGAAAATTAGAATGTTTTATGAAACAATTTGAATCTTTAATTGAAGAATTTAAGTTTGATTTTGGTAATGATATTGAG
>Ga0209211_10011755_pt1 | contig 11140 bp, 9 predicted proteins | sample RifGroA2_FD_183992 | JGI IMG/M metagenome (GOLD analysis project Ga0209211, IMG submission 183992) | Groundwater microbial communities from Rifle, Colorado, USA - Groundwater A2 (SPAdes) (version 2) | ecosystem: Environmental > Aquatic > Deep subsurface > Groundwater | place: Rifle, Colorado...
TTCCAATAATTTCTTGGACCTTCACTCGCGTTTAATGCGCCTATTATATCAACTACCGAAAAATACCACAATTCTTTTTCCTCGTCCCAATGGCGGCGAATTTGCTTGCCTTCAAAAATTGTGATTTGTTTTTTGCTCTTTTTCATAAAATTATGACCGTCTGAGTTTATCGCAAAAAATCTCCCCAAAACTACCGGAGCAAACATCCTTATCGTTCAACATCGCATCTTTTACTTTTAGCCAGTTTGCACCAGAAAAATTTTGCTTTTCAAAAAAATCCTTGAAATCTTGGTTAAAGAAATCAGCAAATTTTTCAAAAGTAGTAAGTCCTCCTGCGCGTTGTGCAATATCCCACGGTCTTGCGCTCATATTGCTAATGCCGTACTCAATTTTTGGGTAAAGCGTGATTGATTGAAATTTTTCATAATCACCTTTGAAATAGGTATACATTACTTGGTCAATCAAAATAGTGAATGCGAGACAATATAAAAATCGCATAGTATGCCATGGGTCGGTTTTAAGATGGGACATGGTTTTCTCATTCAAATCTTGAATCGGAATATAAACCCCTTCGCCCGGATGTTGGTGGGCCATTTTTGATTTCGCCATAAATTCGGAAAAATCAGCGCGGAAATTGTTGTAATAATAATCTTTTGGTTCCATATTATTTACCTGATTTTTTACGATTATGTGGCCTGCAAAGAACTTGAGCGTTGATAATGTCAGTTGCACCTCCTTTAGAGTATGCAAATATGTGATCTGCTTCATATTCGCTCCAGCTAACTTGTGATTCTTTTTCTGATTTACCATCACTCAAACACAACTGGCAAAGACCCTTATTGTGCCGATATATTGCAATTTTTTGCGCTTCATTAAAGTTTCGTTGGTTATCTTTAGCAAGAATTTCTATACCTTGTTTTTTTGCAAACTCAAAAAACAACTGTCTTAAAATCTGACCTCTCTCTTCAATATTATTTTGATCCATTTGCCTACTAGACGAGAAGAGTAAAACATCATTATCCTCGTCAGAAACATTTGACCAGCGTGGATAAAATTCAGTGATAATAAAATCGTGGAATAATTTTTTTGTGTTTTCGTCAAGTGTGTAATTTTTCTTTAAATGTCTTAAAAGCAAATAGAAAGAAATAGTTGTATACTCTCTACTTAATTCTTTTAGTCCCGATTCTTCATCAAGTATTGGGTCGTCATTAAATATCTCGTAGAATAAATTTAAATTCGAAATTACGGCTTTAGCATAAGGATTATTTTCATACGATTCATTCCCAACTCCATCTGAAACAATTGTTTCGTCAATAAAATCTGCTACAGCAGAATCTTTTAATTCTGTAGCCCCGTCGGCTTTTTCCAGCAGTAAAAAGCGTGTCAACAAAAGCAAATGCTGCATTCTATTATTATCCCGGCTGTATATATTAAAAAACTTATGTTTGTCTGGATTACTATCTATCGATTTATATTTTAAGAAATCAAATGTTATATCGTCTGCATATTTAACAACAAAATTTCTAACTAAACTTGCAAGACGGGCGTGTGCTATTTCCATAAAATTAAGGGACTCACCCTGTTGTAGTCGCCAAAAAATTTCTGTGGCTATTTTTTGATGTTGTGGGTTGCGTGGGTCATCTATTCCTTTAACGATATCAGCATCATACACTAATTCTTTGTCTACAAATCTTTTGAATTCAGCACTAAGGTCTGTATGATACTTTTCTGGTAAATCTGTGTGTATATCGATAAGTGATTTTGGTAACTTAAGTTTGTTTGCAAAAAATTCTTGTACAACAATAATTCTTTGTTGACCATCAACAACCTCATTCACAGCTCTGTCATTATCCAGTCTGACCTCCCTAATTACAATTTTAGGAATGTAATATCTACGAAACAAACTATCAAGTAATGCCTGTTTCTTTTTAGTGCCCCACACGCTTTTTCTTTGATAAGGCGGGCGTGTTACAAATTCGTCCGTGTAGCGAAAAAAATCTCCTACAGGAAAAAGTTTAGGGGATATTGTGTATTCAGGCTTTGGATTAAATGGCATAATTTCATTTGATTAAATCATTAATACATATTACCATCCAAAATTTTTAAAAACTGGGAGACATGGATTCGAACCATGATTAGTGGATTCAGAGTCCACTGTCCTACCATTAGACGATCTCCCAATATAACTGATCCCGCAATAATTATTCGCTTGTCAATTCCACGATCGCCATTTCCAAGGGTAATTGCGGAATATCCACCAATTTCATCCGGCTTTGGGCGACGATTAAATTGTCCAAAATTTTCACCAATTGCTTTTCGGTTGATTTTTCCGCCAGAGCGATTAGATCTTTTTCCGCCTCAATTTCCACATCAAAAAATTCAGTCAATTCTTGGGCGCCGGCGGATTTTAAGACCATTATCTTTCTGGAAAATTCAATCAATTCTTTTAATAATTCACCAGCATCAGTGCCGCCGTCAATGGCTTCATTTAAGGTCAGAATCGCTTGGCGCGCGTTTTTTTGAATCATACCGGAAAGAATTTTCAAAAGCTGATCGGTTGATTGCCTGGGTAAAATCACATCCACCGTTTCATCGGAAATTTTGTCATCGCCGAGCGAAAAAAGTTTCCCTAAAATTCCTTCCGCGTCCCGAAAGGATCCGCCCGCGGCTTTGGCCACTCTTTTTAAGCCGTCATTTGAAATAATCCGTTTTTCCTTTTGGGAAATCTCCGAAAGGCGCTTGACAATATCCTCAATTCCGGCGCGCGAAAAATCAAAGCGCTGGCACCGGGAAATAATGGTTTTCGGGAGTTTGTTTATTTCCGTGGTGGCAAGAATAAAAATAATATGCTTGGGCGGCTCTTCCAGAGTTTTCAACAAAGCGTTGAAAGACTCGGTGGTCAGCATATGCACCTCGTCAATTATATACACTTTGTACGGAAACACGGATGGAAGAAATCTGACATTTTCCCGCAAATCCCTGGCTTCTTCAATGCGGCGATTAGACGCGCCGTCAATTTCAATCAAATCAATCGCCCTGTTTTCTTGGACAGCTTGGCAATTGGCGCAAACCGTGCACGGCTCGCCGTTTTTTTGATCCAAACAATTAACCGCTTTGGCGAAAATCCGCGCCGTCGTGGTTTTCCCAATTCCCCGCGGGCCGCAAAAAAGATAAGCGTGCGCGATGGATTTTTCCTCAATTTCATGCATCAAGGTAGTTTTGATGTGATTTTGTCCGGTGATTTCGGAAAATTTTTGAGGACGGTATTTGCGGTAAAGGGTCATAACTAAAATTTTGTTAGAAGTTATACGGTATAGCGGCTCGTACGGTTAAACGGTTTGGTTTTATGGTTTATACCGTCTAACGAAGCCGAATAACTATACTAGCGGCGAAACCGTTAAACAATTAACGAAAACATAAATTTTTATGTAATAGCATCTTATATTTCCGCCATAACCGGCGATTGGCTGCCCGCTTTTATGATGTTTTCCACCGCCGCCCATTTGGTAGGCGGCCCTTCCGGCACAAGAAGAACAATCTCATCCCCTTCTTGTCCCTTAAAATATGTAATGCTCGCCACCAAAACATGATAAATATGCCCCTCAGCTTCGGCGCGAAATTCTTGCGTCGCTTCATCTTTGATTATTTTTCCCACGACCCGCTTGCGCGCGATCGGACCGGTCTGCTTGTAAATGAACTTGCCGTCTTTTGTAATGACGAGCTTAAGTTTATCCCCTTCAATCAATTTTGATTTAGACGCGTAATTGGCCGGCACGGTATAGACCTTGCTCTCGGCGTCAATCATATGCTGGCCGTCAAAAATTCCTTCCACCACCCTTTCGGCCGATTCGGCGGAGATTTCAGCGTGCGGTATATGAGACGCTTTTTCATGAACCAAGTCTGTGCCGCCGGTCACTTGATTGAGCATTTGCGCGGCCGTATTGAGGCTTTCCCTCGCTCCGTCTATCAATTGTTTTATTATTAATATTTTTTCATTGTCAGACATATTTTTGTTTGATTTTATTTGCTTTTTTTAGCTTTTATAATGATTTTATCGTACAATAATTAACTCCCGAGGTCAAGAGCGCTATCTGACCACCACTCCGCTATTATTGAATTTTGCCCAATTGGCTGAAAATTTTTCTTTCGGCCAATACAAAATTCCTGACAAAGGATCATTGATTATCAGAGTGCGCGGATTTATCCGGCTGCCGATAAAGCCGACCAAAGTCCTGGTGTGTTCGCCTTTCCACGCGCCAATTGTTTCGCCGGCCGGAGTTTTCCATGAATCCGGCTTGGCCGGATCCACCACTCCCCAAAATTCAACCGGATTGCCATTGGCCACTTCGGCGATTATTTTTTTCAGCGTCCAATTCGTGAAACTTTCCGAATCAGGCCGCCATTTTTTTGCGGCGCGCGCAATCGGCCCCCAGTAAACGCCATAGCCGGTTGTATTTTGCCTGCCGTTGATATCGCCTACGAAAGCGCCATTGGGATTTCCCCAAATTCCGCTTGAGCGTTTGGTCGGATCATAGCCCACTATTTTCATTATGTCGTTTTCCGATACTCTGACTCCCTTTCCAAAAAGCGCCATTTTGAGCGCCGCCGCTTCGCAGGACAGCTTTTTATCTTGATAATCTATCGGAATATTGAGTTTGAAAATTTCCGGCTCGGTTTTGAATGAAAATGAAAATTGTGCCGATTCCGGGGCTCCGGCGATACTCTTTATGCCGGATTCCAGATTGACAGTATAATTGCCGTCAAAAGACAAAAAGCTGATCGGATAAACAATCACCGAGGTATTGTCGCTCCATTCATAGCGCAGGGCAGTGTCCGGATAAAATCTAATTTTCTCTTCGGCCGATCCCCTGTCAACCTCTTGATTGAATTTTATTGATACAGGCGAAGAAACGGCTATGCCTTGCGAATTATTCTCCGGATCGAATGAAATTACGCTCACTTGTCCCAAAGTTGAAAAATCATGCTTGATTTCTTTTTCCAATATCGCGCCATCGCTCGCGTGAACCGCATCCGGCAAAGATAATTGATATTTTGTTCCGAAAGATAGTGCAGGATCGGCGATAATTTCAGCGCTTTGATCGTCAAGCCAATTGAATTTCAAATTAAGCGGCGGATCAATTTTCAGGTTTTTTTCAACCTCATCACGAATCATCGGTTTTAAAAATTTTATTTTAATTGCCGTACCGGGCAAGACATCACTTCCTAGCGGCGTAATTTCCATAACTCCGGCCGGTTTGACGATTGAAAATGATTTTTGCAATATTTTTTCCGGTTCGCTTTTTCGCAGCACGGAATTTTCCCGATCGTAAATTATGTAAGACCGCTCTATTTCCAGATTGTAATCAATTCCTTGAGAAAAGCCATTTTTAGGCCGCAAGGATAATATCATTTTAGATTCATCCCAGACATCTTCAATCTCAATCGCCGGAGAAAATAGGGCGCGCATTTGGGTGAATCTATCAATCAGTTTATTGAATTTTACGGATATCACCACGCTTGGCGGCAACGGATTATCCGAATTATTTTCAATTTTTTCCGCATTAGGTAGAGGCGGCGTCTTGAAGACTATCGGTCCGACAGGGTATTTGTTTGCGGATAAAAAAGGGTCGATGTTGCCAAGATGCGCCTGATATTCGGTGTCTGGCGCCAAAGTCTGAAAAGGAACAAACACTATGGAGGTGTATAAATGGCCGCTAATCAGCGGATTGGCAAATTTCCATTCGCCCGGAACATCGGGAGTGATAATCGGCTGAAGGCTTTTTCTGATAATCGGGCGATTGAATTTGATTTTAATCTCGCCGCTGTCAAGCGGCACTATGTCCTCGGAAGGATATATTTCCACGGCGCGCAAAGGATAAACAAAATAAAAAAGCGCGGCCAAAACGGTTATAAAAACGAGGCCTAGGAAAACGAAACGGTGCTTTATGTGAAACGAATGATAAAATTCAAGCATGAATTATTTCTTAACGATTACCCTTTTTCCGGCCGGCACGACTTCTACCCAAGTAGCTCCCCGATTGAATTTAACTTCTTTTTTATTGGGATAGTAAAACACGGTGCGGCCGGACGGCTTTTTTTTCTTCCAGGAAATATTTATAAATTTTCCGTCTTGCATAATCATTCCTTTTCCGGAGCCAGTCGTCTTTATTTTCAAACGGCCTTTCCGGTCCAAAACTTTTTCTTTCGGAACATATTGAATAACGATATTCTTCGCAAACAGCTGTTTTTTGGTATTGGCATCCTTATGAATTTGCCCGCCGTTCCAGCGAAGATAAATATTTTTAGTTTTATCGTATTTGTATTCGGCGTCAAAAGTCCTCGCTCCGAATTTAATTAAAGCAGACGACTGATTTTTTCCACGCTTATTGGCAGCCGCTTCTTTTTTGAATTTCCATGATCGGAAATTAGGTATGCGATCATCCAAAGAAAAATCAATCAGCATTTGCTTTATTTTTTTATCGCTGGTCGCCACATTATGCACAGAGAGCGACCTGTCCGTGCGCCAAAAATATTTTGCGGTCTTGCCGCGCAAATAATCGGCATCCTTAATTAAAAGTTTTCTTATTTCCAAAACTCCGTCCGGGCTGCCGCCGGCGTGCATAATGACGGCGCCATATTCACGCGCCCATTGCGCGTAATAAGGTCTGACGCTTCTGACCGGCATAATTTTATCCGCCTTGATATTTTCACCGTCAAAAATCGCCAAAAATCTGGTGGCGCCCCCTTCGGCCAATGTTTCATAAACCACCGAGGCCTTGGATAATCCGCCCTGGCTGTATCTCACTTGCGGCAAATTTTCAATCATCACGCCGACCGGCCAAGAACGATATTTCTTCAAAGGAATAATCGCGCCATCCAAACTTCTTATCACATCTTTCGGGATATTAAATGATACTTTTGCCGAGCTGATGCTTCTCTCCTTCCGACGATCCGCCACCGCGTAGACTGTGTGCTTTCCAGTCTTTAGAAATTTTTTTGGTTTAAATTTGAAACTGCCGGTCTTTTTGCCATTCTTGGTTTTTGCGGATCCGACGATCTTATCGTCAATGATAATCAATATCTTTGTATTATTCTCCGCCACGCCGGCAATAACCGGGGAAAAATTCAAAATCCGCTCGTTTACCTTTGGAGCAAGAATTACCGGCGCTTTCGGCGCAACTGCTAAAGCGAAATTGTCGGACAGCAGAAAAAAAGAAAAAACGGAGCAAGCCGTCAAAACTACAATCCTTAATGCTTTATACTTAATACTTTTTTCGCTATTCATATTTCAATGCTTTAATCGGATCAAGCCTGGCCGCTCGTATGGCCGGGGCGACGCCGAATATCACTCCGATGAAAACAGAAAAAGCGATTGCCAAGATTATAAATTCCGGCGTAATGACCGGCTCAAAATCCGCTTTTACTTTCACGACATAAGCTACGCCGAAACTGAACGCCAATCCAATCCCTCCGCCCAACAGAGAGAGAATCAGACTTTCAATCAGAAATTGAATCAAAATGTCAAGCTGGGAAGCGCCAATGGCTTTTCTTACGCCTATTTCGCGCGTGCGTTCGGTGACTGAAACAAGCATTATATTCATAATCCCGATTCCGCCCACCAAAAGTGAAATCGCGCCCAATGCTCCCAAAAGCGCTCTCATTACATCTAAAATCGTGCCAACCAAATCAACCAGGTCTTCCTGGGTAAAAACCGTAAAATCTTCCGTGTCTTTATGGTTTGCCAACAGGACTTTTTTAATTTCTTCCTTGGCGTCTTTCACATCAATGTCTGATTTTATCTTTGCCACAATGCGAAAGACTTGCTCGGTTTTGGTCAGCTCTTTTCCGGTAGAAAACGGCAGATAAACCGCGTCATCAAAACTCGGTCCGCCGAATGGGCTGGCCGACTGTTTTGGTTTTTCCAAAATTCCAATTACTTCAATTTCTTCTCCGCTGATAATTATTTTTTTGCCAATAGCGCTCTCATCGCCGAATAATGACTGGGCGATCGGATACCCCAAAACAATTACTTTTTTTGAATTTTCTTCGTCGCTGTTTTCTAAAACACGGCCAGAATCAAGCTTGGTGTCGCGCGCGCGGAAAATATCGGGGTAAACGCCCAAGATCATTCCGGAAGCCGATGATTTGTCCTTATATTTCAAAGGGTTGGAAATAAGCATCAGAGGCGAGACGGCTTCAATACTTGACACTTCATTTTTTAATTTTTTTATATCGGCAATCGTCAAGGTGCTTACTCCGACAGATGCCGCCGGATTGAATTGGCCAGGTTCCATTTTTCCCGGCAAGATGGTGATCAGATTTGAACCCAGGCCTTCAATTTCCTTTGTGACAAATGATTTCACTCCTTCGCCGATAGCCAAAAGCTCTACAACAGCGAACACGCCGATGATCACTCCGAGCATTGTGAGAAGAGCGCGAATCTTATTGCTCCAAATTGAGATAAACGCCAATTTGATATTTTCCCAAAGTTTATAAAACATAATCTTGAATTATGGTCTGATTATTTCAAATGCAAAACTTCCAAAATGCCCTTTTCATGAATCTTGCCGTCTTTTAAATAAATAATCCGCTCCGCCGATTTGGCAATATGCGAATCGTGAGTGATCATAACAATCGTCACCTTGCGCTCTTTGTGTATTTGCGTCAGCAGTTTCAAAATCTCCTCTCCGGTTTTTGAATCCAGATTGCCGGTCGGCTCGTCTGCCAAAATTATGCGCGGCTCGGAAACCAATGCTCTCGCTATGGCCACCCGCTGTTTTTCTCCGCCAGAAAGCTGGGTTGGTTTATGGTCAATGCGGCGTTCCAGTCCCACGGCATTGAGCATCTCGCGCGCCTTGCTCTGCCGCGCCTTGGGACGATACCCCTGATAAATAAGCGGCAATTCAACATTTTTCAAAGCGGACAAACGCGGTAAAAGATTGAAATCCTGAAAAATAAAGCCGATTTTGTGGCGCCTGATCTTGACCAGCTGCCCGGAATTCAATTCCTTGACTTCTTCATTGTCAAAGCGATATGAACCGGAGGTAGGCTGATCCAAACACCCCAAAAGATTCAGCATTGTTGACTTTCCCGATCCGGAGGGGCCCATTATGGCGGTGAATTCTCCTTCGCGCACATCAAAAGATACGCCGTCTAAGGCGCGCAATTCCTGATCGCCCATCTGAAAAGTTTTTACAAGATTTTTTACGCTGATTATATTTTCCATTGCTCCATTATAGCATTTTAATGAACAAAAGACAACCTTTTTTTAAAATTATGCCGTAAACATTCGCCTGATCACATCCTCAATCGGAACTTCCTCAACCAAAATATCGCTCGCCGGAAGTTTTGCCAAAATATTGCTCACTCTTTTAGCTGCCTCGATTTTTGGAACGCGCAATGAGGCGTATGTGTTATTGCTCTCAATTATTTCTCCATAAGGCGCAATATCCGCAAAATCAACCGCTTTTTCAAAAGTCATTTTGATGATTTTATAGTCCGCGTATTTTTTAATAATTTCCGAAAGAGCGCCGTCATAAATTATTTTTCCATCGTTGATCACGATTACGCGCTTGCAAAGTTTTTCCACATCCTTCATATAGTGCGAGGTGAGCATAATTGTGGTCTGGCGCGTCTCATTGTAGTGTTTGATAAATTCCCACATTTTTTGCTGGCTGACCACATCCAGCCCGATTGTCGGCTCGTCCAAATAAATCACTTTCGGATTGTGCAAAAGCGCGGCTACCAGCTCGCATTTCATCCTCTCGCCCAGCGACAGTTTGCGTACCGGCGTATTGACCAAATCTCGAACATTCAAAAGCTCCACCAGTTCATCGCGCGTTTTTTTATAATCCTTATCAGAGACCTCATAGATTTCTTTGTTTAAAACAAAAGAATCTTCCGCCGGCAAATCCCACCACAATTGGGCTTTTTGACCCATTACCAAGCTGAATTTTTTCTGATATTCCGGTTTTCTCTCCCAAGGAACATAACCCATCACCCGCGCCTCACCGCCCGAAGGATAAAGAATCCCGGAGAGCATTTTTAAAGTCGTGGTTTTTCCGGCGCCATTGGGTCCTAAGAATCCCACCAATTCCCCTTCTTCAATGTTGAAGCTTACGCCCTTGACCGCCGGCACTTCAATCTTTTCGCGCTTAAACAAGCTTTTCATAGACGCCAAAAGCCCGGCCTCTTTTTTAAAAGTCGTGTAAGTTTTTGATAAATTTTTTACTTCAATAATCGGCATACCCGGTAGTAGAACTTTGACACACAACAATATTCAAAATCATTTTTTTATTTGTTTCTATTACCTTTTTATTGCTTTTTTATTTATCTTTTCCCTAAAGCAAAAGTCAAAGTTTCACTACCGGGCATAAGTTTATGAATTATACGCTTAAAATAAATAAAAATCCAGCATACTACGAACTCGCCGATTCATAGCGCCGGATGCCCTTTCGCCAGATAAAATTCGCCAATGTGAAAAAAATAATCGTCATTAAAAAAAGAATCATAGCCATCTCTGCGCGCAGATTGCCCATCAGGGCTTGAGCCGGCACAGTCGCGACAATTGATACGGGAATTATAAAAGTAAAAATTATTTTTCCAAACCCGCGCAAAATATCTCTCGGATATTGCGCCATATCTAAAAAATTATAAACTAATGATTGGAAACCCTGGGTCCGATTAACCCAAAATGAAAGGGAATTAATCATAAGCGCAAACGAATAATATAAAATATAAGAGCAAATAACAAACAATAAAAAGAATAAAATATTTAAAAAAGTGATTGACGCATTTGAATTTGCCGCCCCGTATATTATGAGCCCGAGGCCCAATAATCCCTCCCCAAAACTTTCAATAATTGAAATATTCTCAAAAGCGACCATAAGCTGGATGGGAAAAGGCTTTGTCAGAACAAGATCAAAGCGACCCTTGGGAATAATATGACCAAGCATGCCGAACCCCTCTTTAAATGTGAGGAATGACAATTCTCTAATTACACCGATTGTGCCGACTAAAATTAAAGTGGCCCCGAAATTCCACCCGGCAATCAATTTATTTTCATCAAAGATGATTTTAAAAAATAACACTGTAATTAACGCGCCCAATACATCAAATACAAAAAACATTAAAAAATTAA
>Ga0209211_10011756_pt1 | contig 11140 bp, 11 predicted proteins | sample RifGroA2_FD_183992 | JGI IMG/M metagenome (GOLD analysis project Ga0209211, IMG submission 183992) | Groundwater microbial communities from Rifle, Colorado, USA - Groundwater A2 (SPAdes) (version 2) | ecosystem: Environmental > Aquatic > Deep subsurface > Groundwater | place: Rifle, Colorado...
CGCCGGCTGTCGTCACCTTGCGCCTGGCTCAGGCGCTGGCCGAATATCAGGGAGGCGCACTATGATCGCGTCGCTTGCTGCACGTCACAGCTGGTTCGAGGCGACCGCCCGGGCTCGCCTCGCCGGCCTGCTTGATCCCGGCAGTTTCAGCGAAATCCTGCCGCCGGCCGAATCCACACCCAGCCCGCATCTCGCCCTGCTCGACCTGCCCGGCGCATTTGATGACGGCGTGGTCGTTTGCTACGGTCAACTGGAAAAAAAGCCGATTTTTGCAATCGCCCAGGAAGGCCAGTTCATGGGCGGCGCCGTCGGTGAAATCCACGGCGCCAAGATCGTCGGGATGCTTCGCCGCGCGATTGAAGAAAAGCCGGCAGCCGTGCTCTTTCTCATCGATTCCGGCGGCGTTCGTCTGCACGAGGCCAATGCCGGGCTGATCGCCATTTCCGAAATCATGCGCGCCGTGCTCGATGCGCGTGCGGCCGGCGTGCCCGTGCTGGCGCTGGTCGGCGGCAGTTGCGGTGCTTTCGGCGGCATGGGCATCGTCGCCAAACTCTGTTCGGCCATCATCATTTCCGAAGAAGGCCGATTGGCGCTGTCCGGGCCGGAAGTCATCGAAACGGTGGCCGGCGTCGAGGAATTCGACTCGAAGGACCGGGCGCTGGTCTGGCGCGTCACCGGCGGCAAGCATCGCTACCTGATGGGCGATTGCGCCATGCTGGTCGAAGACGACATCGCGGCCTTCCGCCACGGCGCCACGGAATTCCTTGCCGGCTGGAGCGAGCCCGCCCCAAGCCTCGCCCATCTGCGGGCCGGCCAGCAGGCGCTGGAAAATCGTCTGGCCGCCTACGCCAGCTATCGCGACGGCCTGCAAGTCTGGGCCGCACTCGGTATTGCCCAGCCGGAAAGCGTGCCGCTGCTTGACCGCGACAGCCTGGTCGCCCTGAAGGAAGGATTGCCGACATGAGCCTCAACGACATTCTCGATAGCCTGTTCCCGGCCGGCCACGCGGTTGCCGTGGACAACAAGGTGATTACCGGCGAAGCGACGACGGCGCAAGGCACGGTCGCCGTGCTCGGCACCACCGACGCGGCGGCCATCGACCACGCCATGGCGCTGGCTTTGTCCGCCTTCATTCTCGACACTGTCGAGCAGCACCCTGGCCGGCCGCTGGTCTATTTGGTCGACACCAGCGGTCAAGCCCTGTCGCGCAGCCAGGAATTGCTCTGCCTGAACGGCTCGCTGGCCCACCTCGCGCAGTGTGTCGATCTGGCTCGTAGACAGGGCCACGCCTCGCTCAGTCTGGTCACCGCCAACGCCGTCAGTGGCGGCTTCCTGTCCTTCGGCCTGATGGCCGACCGGGCTTATGCGCTGGCCGATACCCAGGTCCGGGTCATGGACCTGCGTGCCATGTCTCGCGTCACCAAGATCGCTCATGAGCGTCTGCTCGAACTCGGCGCCGGCTCGCCGATTTTCGCGCCGGGCGCCGAGAGCTATGTCTGCATGGGTGCGATCGAAGCGATCTGGCCGGTACCATCGGCTGGCTTGCTGGAAGAAGCGCTCGCCGCCGGGCAGGTCGCGCCGGTCGGCGATCTACGCCAGTTATGCGGTGCCGAGCGTGGTGGCCGCCAACTGGCGGCAGGCATCACCAAAACCGTTCAGAACGCCGCCTGCGGAGCCTGACGGGATGCGTCGCCACGACCTCGTTTATCTGGATCGCGATGCGGCATTCGAGACGCCTTGCGCCGCAATAGGCGATGCCTCGTGGCAGGCGGCGCGCGACTGGATCGCCGCTGGCCGGCCGCTGGTTGCTGCCCGCCAGTCGGCAGGTGGCGGCCCGCTGCTGCTCGGCCTGAGCCTGCCGCTGAACCAGCAACGAAAGCGGCTGACCATCCACGTCGACCGCCGGGCCGTAGCCGGAATCGACGTACCGCTGGCCATCGCCCGCTGTTGTTCCCGGTTGCCGGTTGCCGAGGCCGACGTGCTGCGCCGGTTGGCCGAGCGGGCGGCTGCCTGTTCGGCCAGTCTCGGCGTTTTCGGCTCGCTGGCCTGGGAGGCGCTAAGCGGCGAAGACTACCGCCATGCCGAATCGGATATCGACCTCATCTGCGATGTCGAGACAATGCCGCAATTCGACGACATGCTGGCGGCGCTGCGACTGGCGGCTGGCGAGTTGCCCTGCCGGCTCGATGGCGAAATCCGCTTTCCCGATGGCAACGCCGTCGCCTGGCGGGAAATGGCTGCGCAGCGGGAAAATTCCGCTGCCCTGGTCCTGGTCAAAGGCCCGCACGAGGTTGGCTTGCAGCCCGTGCACACCTTGCTCGCCAGCCTGAACGAGGTTTGCTGCCATGCTTGAGCGCATCGTCCCGAGCAATCGTCCTGCCCCGCGGGCCATATCGTCCGACCGCGCGGCAACCGAGCGCATCGGTCGCCTGGCCATCCGCAGCCTGTACCGTGAGGCTGCACTGGCACCCAAGCCCGGACTGGTCAGCCCGAACAGCCAGGGCAGCCACCGCGACATGGATTTCAGCACCTTCCTGCGCAGTCTGCAGGCCTTGCGCAGCTATTTTTCCGCCATCGCCGGTTGCGGCCTGCAACGCCCGGGCTTTGCGCCCTTGCGGGCGCTGGGCATCGAGGCCGAAGCCGCCATGCTGGCGGCAACCTGTGGCGTCAACACCCACCGCGGGGCGATTTTCAATCTTGGCCTGCTCTGTGCGGCGGCCGGCCGCTTGATTGCGGATGGCGAAACGCCAAGTGCCGCGACGGCTTGCGCGGCCGTCAAAGGGAACTGGGCGGCCGACATTCTCGACGGTCTGGCCGTCTTGCCAGCCGCCTCGCAGCTCAGCCACGGACTGGAAGTCGCCCGTCGCTACGGCAGCGGTGGGGCGCGTCAGGAGGCGGCGAGCGGTTTCCCGGCGGCGCTGGAGATCGGCCTGCCGGCCTACCAAAACATTCTGGTCGCCATCGGCGACGGCGAACTGGCGGCGGTGCAGGCCTTGTTTGCGCTGATTGCCGAACTCGACGACACCAACCTGCTGTGGCGTGGCGGTCCGGCCGGACTGGCCCGCGGGCGGCGTGCCGCCAGGGAGTTTCTGGCAGCCGGCGGCGTGCTCGCCGACGACTGGCGCGAGCATGCGGCGGCAATCGACCGCGATTTTGTGGCGCGCGATCTCAGCCCCGGCGGTAGCGCCGACCTGCTCGGCGTGACGCTCTTTCTCGCCGAACTCGACGGCCGGGACTGAAATGCGCCTCGCCCTCCTCTTCAGTGGCCAGGGCGGCCAAACCGTCGCGCACTGGCAGCAAGTGCAGGCTGGCATTGACGGCGAATTGGGCCCGGCGATATTGCAGGCGTTGCCGGGCATCGCAGAACTAGATTCCACGGTCAACCCGGAAAAACTGGCAAAAAACAAAATTGCCCAACCGCTGATCTTTGCCCAGCAGATGCTGCTCTGGGGCAGCCTGCAAAGTCGTCTTCCGCGGCCGATCTGCGCGGCCGGCTATTCGCTGGGCGAAATGGCGGCGTGCAGTGTGGCCGGCGCCTTCACGGCCGCCGAGGGTGTCGCCCTGTGTGCCGAACGGGCAGCGGCGATGGATGGCGCTGCGGCCGGCGAGCATGGCATGCTCGCCGTGCTCGGGCTGGATGATGCGCTTGTGGCAACGCTGGCCGATGCAGCCGGGCTGGCCGTGGCCATCCGCAACGCGCCGCGGCATCTGGTGGTGGCCGGACCACTGGCCGGTATCGCGGCCGTGGCCGACAAGTTCGCGGCGGCCGGGGCGAGCCGGCTGGTCCATCTGGCGGTGCACACGCCCTCGCACACGCCGTTACTGGCCCAGGCTGCGGTCGACTTCAAAAAGCACCTCGATTTGCTGCCCGAGCGCCGCCTGGCCTTTCCCGTCCTCAGCGCCATCGACGCGACGGTCGCGCGCACTGCTCGCCCGGCGCTAGCCGCGCTGGCCCGCCAGATCTGTACGCCGCTCGATTGGGCGGCCTGTCTGCAAACGGTACGTGAGATGCAACCCGATGCAGTACTCGAAATCGGCCCCGGCAATGCGCTGGCCAAGCTGTTTGGCGAACTCGCCCCGGAGATTCCGGTTCGTGCCTGCGATGATTTTCGCAGCATCGACGGCATCGTTCGCTGGCTGGACGCCGGCCACTGATAAAGTTCGGCGCTTGCCAATATTGTCGCTGCCTCCATCCTCGTGATCCCTTTCGATGTCATTCCGGCGTACCTGCTGACCGGTGCCGTGGCCGGTTTTTTTGCCGGGCTGCTCGGCGTGGGCGGTGGCGTTGTGGTCGTCCCGTTGCTGACCGTCATCTTTGCCGGGCAGGGGTTTCCGGCCAACGAAGTCATGCATCTGGCGCTCGGCACCTCGATGGCGACCATCCTGTTCACGTCCATTTCCAGCTTGCGCGCCCATCACGCACACCGCGCCGTACTGTGGCCGGTAATGCGCGACCTGACGCCGGGTGTCCTGGTCGGGACGATGCTCGGGGCGATGTTGGCGGCCCGTATTTCGTCGCGGGCACTGTCGATTTTCTTCGTCGGATTCATGATTTTCGTCGCCGTGCAAATGATGGCCAACCTGCGTCCGAAACCGAGCCGCAACCTGCCGGGGCGCGGCGGCCTGGGCCTTGCCGGCAGTGTCATTGGCACGGTCGCCAGTCTGGCCGCGATGGGCGGCGGGGCGCTCACCGTGCCTTATTTGATCTGGTGTAACGTCCGGCCGCACCAGGCCATCGGGACTTCGGCGGCGGTCGGTTTGCCGATCGCCATCGGCGGCAGCATCGGCTATGTCTGGAATGGTTGGGGGCATCCCGGCTTGCCGGCGAGCAGTCTGGGTTTCATCTATTTGCCGGCGCTGGCCGTCATCCTGCTCGCCAGCGTCCTGGCCGCCCCGCTCGGCGCCCGCCTCGCCCATCGTCTGCCGGTGGTCGTGCTCAAGCGGATTTTCGCTGGGCTGCTCCTGGTGCTGTCGAGCAAAATGCTGTGGAGCCTGTACGGCAGTTGATTGCCGAGTTCAGCGCGCCTTGAACGCCGGTTTGCGCTTTTCCAGAAAGGCAGCCAGGCCTTCGCGGTAATCCTCGGTATCGAGGAAGGCGAACGAGGCGGCTTTCTCCTCATCGCTCAACGGTTTTCCATCGAGCAGTCGGCGTATCCACTGCTTGTGCCAGCCGGCGACGAGCGGCGCCCCGGCGCAGATGCGTTTGGCCGTGGTGTAGGCTTCGCTTTCGGTTTCCTCATCGGCAACGACGCGGGTGACCAGCCCCTTGGCGTAGGCTTCCGCAGAATTCAGGATGCGGCCTTCGAGCAGGATCTCCTTCATGACAGCCGGCCCGGCCAGACGCAGCAAGCCTTCCATTTCACCCGGGTACATCGAAAAACCCAGACGATTGATCGGCGCGCCAAAACGGGCCGACTCGCCGCAAATCCGGAAATCACAGACGCCGGCGATTTCCAGCCCGCCGCCGATGCAGGCCCCCTGAATCAGCGCCACCGTCGGATGCGGGCAATTGTCGATGGCCTGAAGCGCGAGGGCGACCTGGCCGTGGTAATGAAGCGCCTGTTCCAGTGTTGCCCGGCCAGTGACGAATTCTTCAAGATCGCCGCCGGCGGCGAAGGCGTCGCTGCCGGCGCCGCGCAGCACGACACAGCGAATGCTGCGGTCGACGCTGATTTCAGCCATTTTTTCGACCAGCTGGTTCCACATCCCGAGGTTGATGGCGTTGAGCTTGCCGGGGTTGTTCAGGGTCAGGGTAGCGACTTCGTTGTCGCAGAAAAAATCAATGGTGCTCATGGGTTATCTCGAATGACCATATAAAAAATATGGGATTAGTCGATCCAGATCAAAGGAAACGAGTCTTATATAAGATAGAATATTGCGGCTTTTTTGTCGGTAATTATTAATTAAAAGTTAGGAGATCAAGCCATGAGCAGCGCGATGTATGAGCGGATGCGGGCCAATCCGAAGTTTCAGGAGCTTGTTTCAAGACGGGGACGTTTTGCCTGGACGTTGGCTTTTGTCGTATTAACCATGTTTTACGGCTTTGTGATGGTGGTGGCTTTCAATCCGGCGGCCCTTGGCCAACCGGTTGCCGAAGGCTCCATGTTGACGGTGGGTGTGGCCGTTGAGTTGTTCATGTTCATTTTCTTCTGGTCGCTGACGGCAGTTTACGTCAAACGCGCCAATTCGGAATTTGACGCCCTGACGCAGGAAATCGTCAAGGAAGCCTGGAAGGAGAACAAATAATGCGACGTTTGACTCAACTCGGCACCGCGCTCGGTCTCTTCGCTCTTGCTGCCGTGGCTTTTGCCGGCGGCCCGCTCGAAGGGGTCACTGAAAAGCAGGCCACCAACTGGCACGCCATCATCATGTTCTGCCTGTTTGTCTGCATGACCATGGGCATTACCTACTGGGCGTCCAGCCGGACCAAGTCGACTGCCGACTTCTATACGGCCGGCGGCGGCATCACCGGCTTCCAGAACGGTCTGGCCATTGCCGGCGACTACATGTCGGCCGCCACGCTGCTTGGTCTGACTGCCATGGTCTACGGCCAGGGCTACGACGGCTACATCTACATGCTGGCCTTCTTCGCCGGCTGGCCGATCATTCTCTTCCTGATGGCCGAACGCCTGCGCAATCTGGGCAAGTTCACCTTCTCCGACATCACCGCCTATCGCCTCGACCAGGGCAAGGTGCGCACCATGGCCGCGATTTCCTCGCTGACCGTGGTCTGCTTCTACCTGATCGCCCAGATGGTCGGTGCCGGTCAGCTGATCAAGCTGCTCTTCGGTCTCGACTACAACGTCGCCATCTTTGCCGTCGGCATCCTGATGATGGTGTATGTCACTTTCGGCGGCATGGTCGCCACGACCTGGGTGCAGATCATCAAGGCCTGCATGCTGCTGGCTGGCGGTACGCTGGTCATGTTCCTGGCCTTCAGCCAGTTCGGCTTCTCGTTCCAGACCTTGCTGGAAAAGGCGACGGCAGTTCATAAGCTTGGACCCAAGCTGATGTATCCGGGCAGCCTGCTGGCCGATCCGGTCACCGCCATCTCGCTCGGTCTTGGCCTGATGTTCGGTACGGCTGGCCTGCCGCACATCCTGATGCGTTTCTTCACCGTTACCGACGCCAAGGAAGCGCGCAAGTCAGTCCTTTACGCGTCCGGCTTCGTTGCCTACTTCTTCAACGTCATCTTCCTGATGGGTCTGTGCGGCATCATCATCGTCGGCCAGAATCCTGAATTCTTCGAAGGTGGCCAACTGGGCGGCAAGTTGATCGGTGGCGGCAACATGGTTGCCATGCACCTGTCCAAGGCTGTCGGTGGCGACATGCTGCTTGGCTTCCTGGCGGCTGTGGCTTTTGCCACGATTCTGGCTGTGGTGTCAGGCTTGGCGCTGGCCGGTGCATCGGCCATCTCGCATGACCTCTATGCTCGCGTGATCAAGAAAGGCACGGCTTCGGAAGCTTCCGAAATCCGCGTCTCGAAGATTGCCACCATCTGCCTCGGCTTCGTCGCCATCATCCTCGGCATCCTGTTCGAAAAGCAGAACATCGCCTTCATGGTCGGTCTGGCCTTCGGCGTCGCGGCTGCAGCCAACTTCCCGGTGCTCATCCTCTCCATGTACTGGAAGGGCCTGACCACCCGCGGCGCGCTGTTCGGTGGCTACGGTGGCCTGGTTTCTGCCGTGCTGTTCGTGGTCTTCTCGAAGTCGGTGTGGGTCGATGTGCTGCACAATGCAGCGCCGCTCTTCCCCTATACCCAGCCGGCGCTGTTCGCGATGCCGATTGCCTTCATCCTGGCCTACATTTTCTCGAAGACCGATTCGAGTGTGCGTGCCGGTCAGGAAATCGAGGCTTTCGAAGATCAGTATGTCCGTGCCCAGACGGGTTACGGCGCAGCCTCCGCCAGCAACCACTAGGTTTCTGTTGCAGAAAAAACCCCCTGACGGCGAAAGCCGTCAGGGGGTTTTTGTTTATTGGCGCGGAAAACTCATTGAAGCCGGCAACGAGCCGGTTTGCAGCCAAGGCTTGGCCGGTCTTTCCGTCAGTGCTGCACCGGATCTTGTTTTAAATTTGGCTGAATTTTCCGGTTGACCGTGGCAACGATCAGTTGCCTTGCCCCGCGGCACTATCCCGAATCTTGGCCAGGGCTTCGCGCCCGGACAGCAGATGATCGTGCATCAGTTTCTCGGCCTTGACGGCGTCGCCGGCCTGCAGCGCAGCCATGATCAGGCGATGCTCGTCCAGAGACTGCTGCAGGCGGCCCTCGAGTGAGAGCGAGTGCAATCGAGAGAGCTTCAATACCTTGCGCAGGTCCTGAATGACCGAGAGCAGCCAGCGGTTGCCGGACAGCTCCTGAATTTTTTTGTGGAATTCCTGATTCGACTCGAAGAAGGCGTCAATGCGTCCCTCGCGGGCCGCCGCCTCAAGCTGCTCATGGATGTTCTTCAGTGCCGAGATGTCGGCTGGTTTCGCCCGCTTGACAGCTTCTGCCGCACAGCGGCCTTCCAGCATGGCCATCAACGGGAATATGTCGTCCATGTCCTGCCGGGAAATCTCGGTGACATAGCAGCCACGGCGGGGCCGCAGATCGACCAGCCCTTCGGAAGCGAGAACCTTGAGTGCCTCGCGCAAGGGCGTACGGGAAATGCCGTATTCCTCGGCGAGCTTCTGCTCGTCGATCCAGGTGCCCGGGGTCAGCTCGTGTGCGAAGATGCGTTGACGCAGTCTTTCGGCCACTTCCTGATAGAGCGCGGTAGGTGCGATACGTGTCATGGTTTTGGTGTGATGTGATTGAGCCGATCGGGACTTAGCCGACTTGCTTCCATAATTATGGATAAAGTATTATGTGGGGCTTGGTATGTCAAGCTGGGCCCAAAAGCGTAGAATTTTGAATTCTGCATCATAAGCCCGAAAAAATCGAATCAGCGAGGGGTGTGTCATGTCTGAAAAGTTCTTTGATTCCAATAACCTGGATGCTTGGGAAAAAGCAGCAGCCAAACAGTCACCGGGTGGCGATGTCGGGAATCTCGTCTGGAATACTCCCGAAGGGCTAGCCGTCAAGGCACTGTATACGAAGGCAGATGTCGCCGGTCTCGAATTTGCCGATACCCTGCCCGGTTTTGCGCCCTATCTGCGCGGCCCGCAACCGACGATGTATGCCGTCAAGCCGTGGACCATCCGTCAGTATGCGGGTTTCTCCACCGCTGAAGCCTCCAACGCCTTCTACCGCAAGGCGCTGGCCGCCGGCGGCCAGGGCGTTTCCGTGGCTTTCGACCTGGCGACGCACCGTGGTTACGACTCCGATAACGCCCGCGTTACGGGTGACGTCGGCAAGGCAGGCGTGGCGATTGATTCCGTCGAAGACATGAAGATCCTCTTCGACAGCATTCCGCTCGACAAGATATCCGTCTCGATGACCATGAACGGCGCGGTGCTGCCGATTCTCGCCGGCTACATCGTCGCCGCCGAAGAGCAGGGTGTTAGCCAGGACAAGCTGTCCGGCACTATCCAGAACGACATTCTCAAAGAATTCATGGTGCGGAATACCTACATCTATCCGCCCAAACCATCGATGAAGATCATTGCCGACATCTTCGGCTACACGGCGCAGCACATGCCGAAGTTCAACTCGATCTCGATTTCCGGTTATCACATCCAGGAAGCCGGCGCCAACCAGGCCATCGAGCTGGCCTTCACGCTGGCTGACGGCATGGAATACGTGCGTACCGGCGTCGCCTCGGGCATGGACGTCGACACCTTTGCCGGCCGCCTGTCCTTCTTCTGGGCCGTGGGCATGAATTTCTACCTTGAAATCGCCAAGATGCGCGCTGGCCGCCTGCTGTGGGATCGCATCATGACCGGTTTTAACGCCAAGAGCCCGAAGTCCAAGATGCTGCGCACGCATAGCCAGACCTCCGGTTGGTCGCTGACCGAGCAGGACCCATACAACAACGTCGTGCGCACCACTATCGAAGCGATGGCGGCCGTTTTCGGTGGCACCCAGTCGCTGCACACCAATGCACTCGATGAAGCCATCGCCCTGCCCACCGAATTCTCGTCGCGCATCGCCCGCAACACGCAGCTGATCATCCAGGAAGAAACCCACATCACCAATGTCGTCGATCCGTGGGCCGGTTCTTACATGATGGAAAAGCTCACCCAGGACATGGCTGACAAGGCCTGGGGCATCATCGAGGAAATCGAGGCGATGGGCGGCATGACCAAGGCTGTCGAATCCGGCTGGGCCAAGATGCAGGTCGAAACCTGCGCGGCCGACAAGCAGGCGCGGATCGACTCCGGCAAGGACGTCATTGTTGGTGTCAACAAGTACAAGCTGGCCAAGGAAGACGCAATTGACATTCTCGATATCGACAACCACGCCGTGCGTGACTCGCAGATCGCCCGCCTCAAGCAGATTCGCGCGACGCGCGACAGTGCTGCGGTCAACGCGGCTTTGGAGGCGTTAACCAAAGCCGCCGAAAGTGGCGAAGGCAACCTCCTCGACCTGACCGTCAAGGCCATGCGCCTGCGCGCCACGGTCGGCGAAGTGTCCGATGCGCTGGAAAAGATCTTCGGTCGTTTCCGCGCCAACAACCAGACCATTTCGGGTGTTTACGGAGGTGTTGTGGAAGGTCAGGAAAGCTGGGAAAAGATCAAGGCTGATGTTGCCAAGTTCGCCGAAGAAGAAGGTCGTCGCCCGCGCATCATGATCGCCAAGCTCGGCCAGGATGGCCATGACCGTGGCGCCAAGGTGGTGGCTACGGCTTACGCCGACCTCGGCTTCGACATCGACATGGGCCCGCTCTTCCAGACTCCTGAAGAAGCTGCCCGTCAGGCCATCGAAAACGACGTCCATGCCGTGGGTGTGTCGTCGCTGGCGGCTGGTCACAAGACCCTGCTTCCGCAACTGGTCAAGGCCTTGAAGGACCAAGGCGGCGACGACATCATCGTTTTCGCCGGCGGCGTGATTCCGGCACAGGATTACGACTATCTCTACAACGCAGGCGCCAAAGCCATTTTCGGACCGGGAACGCGGATTGAGGATTCGGCCATCAAGGTGATCGAAGAAATTCGCAAGGCACGCGGTTAAGTCTCGGATGAATCTGGGCGAAGTTCCCGTGCGTGCCAATATTCTGTC
>Ga0209211_10011758_pt1 | contig 11139 bp, 10 predicted proteins | sample RifGroA2_FD_183992 | JGI IMG/M metagenome (GOLD analysis project Ga0209211, IMG submission 183992) | Groundwater microbial communities from Rifle, Colorado, USA - Groundwater A2 (SPAdes) (version 2) | ecosystem: Environmental > Aquatic > Deep subsurface > Groundwater | place: Rifle, Colorado...
AGAGCAAATGCATTCCGGTCGGGCTCGGTGAATTTTCGGTGAAACAGGAGCAGCAGGACGACGCCGCAGGAGACCGAAGCGTCGGCAATATTGAACACGGGGAATCGGGTTGCATGGATACCGAGGAAATCGAGATTGAAAAAATCGACGTCGACAAAATCGACGACCTTTCCATAGAAGAGAGTACCCTCGCCGAAGATCACGCCGTAGAACACACGATCGATCAGATTTCCGATGGCGCCGCCGAGGATCAGCGCTAGCGCCAACCGGACAACGAACGCTTCCTGCCGTATACGGTAGAGATAGACAAAGATCCCGATGCTGGCGAAGATGGAGAAGATGGTCAGGAACAGCTTACCGCCGAAGTCAAGCCCGAACGCCATCCCGGGATTCTCGATAAACGTAAGACGGAGAAAATCCCCCAGGAGTGGATAGCTCGCTCCGAGAGCCATTCCTGGTACATAGAGATCGAGAAATGGAATCTCGAATCCCTTCACAAGAAGCTTGACGACCTGGTCAAGGAATACAACAAGACCCGTCACGTACAGAATGCGCATAGTCGATAGCCTTCGTTCGAGCCGTGGTGCAGGACGCTGGAGACTATCGCCCGCGTTTCAATTTACACTTGATGCAGAGTTGTGCGTGGGGAACAGCCTCAAGCCGTTCCTTGTCGATGAGACTGCCGCAATCAATGCAGAAGCCGTATTCGCCCTTCTCAATCCGTTTGAGCGCGTCGTCGAGGTAGTTGAGAAATTTACCTTCGCGGGATGCAAAAAGGAACGTCTTCTCGCGTTCCATGGTATCCGTTCCCTGCTCCATATGCAGGGAGTACGTGGAATTTTCCGTGACGTACTCACCCGTCTGGACATCCATCATACTCGCCTTCAGGGTCTCCAGCTCCTCCAGGATTTCCTTCCGCTTCTCCACGATGAGATCCTTGAAATGCGACAGTTCGGACTTTGAAAACCCGCGTGGGGCAACAGGTGGTTTTAGCGGGGCCGCTTTCGGCTTCGCTTTTACCGGCTTCGCCTTCACTGCTGCTTTGGGCCTGGCCTTCGCCGCCGACTTGATGGGAGCTGCTTTCTTGGTCATAATCTTCTTCGCCATGTCCTGTCTCCTACGTTATGAATGCTGCCGCCCCGCCCGCCGGTGCTTCGGGTGAAACCGACAGGGTGCCACTGCATGGAGAGCAAACTTGTATAGTTAATTCTTAAGAGTCAACACTCTTTTCAATTGCCAATAAAACTTGTTCGCCGTTAATCTCCGACTCCGTCAACAAAAGGTCCGGAGGTGGAGACGATATTACATCAATGGCAAGCGTTTCCTGCTTGATGTAAACAGTTAATCGCGCCAATGCTTTTGAAAGCCGCTCGGTTGAACGATAGAAAATGCGAATGCGATCGGTCACTTCGAGCCCAGCATCCTTGCGCATATTTTGTACTCGATTGACGAACTCGCGGGCAAACCCTTCGTCGATGAGTTCATCATCGAGCCCGGTGTCAAGCGCGACGGTGAGCGTGCCATCGGATTCGACCAGCCAGCCTTTGATGTCTTCATGAAGAATGTCAACATCCTCTTTCGCGATCGCGACCTCAGACCCGTTGATGGTCACCGTTTTCGATCCATCCCTCTCCAGCTCCGTAATCTCTCCGGCGGAAAATTCCCGGACGCGGGCCGCGATCGGCTGGACGTTCTTTCCATGCTTCTGTCCGAGCGACCGGAAGTTGGGCTTCGCTTTTTTCCGGACAATGCCTGAGTCGTCCGTTACAAACTCAATCTGCTTCACGTTGATTTCTTCGAGAATGACGTCCGCCATTTGCTGGATCAGGAGCCGATCCTCTTCCCTGGTAACGGGGAGGATGATCTTCCTGAGCGGCTGCCGGACTTTGAGGTTCGACTTCACGCGCATCGCACGAACCAGTCCCACGATCCTGATTGCGCGTTCCATGCGCAGTTCGAGATCAGAATCGATGACGCTTCCCTCGGCCTCGGGCAGAGAGGTCAGATGCACCGATTCGGCGCCGCCGCGCTTTGTCACGGTGTGAAGATTCCGGTGCAATTCCTCGGCGATAAACGGGGCAAACGGAGCGATGAGGCGTGAAATCATCGCGAGGCATTCATACAGCGTCTGGTATGCGGCAGTTTTGTCCTTCCCCCGTTCGCTCTTCCAGAAACGACGCCGGTTGCGACGGACGTACCAGTTCGACAATTGATCGATGGTAAAGTCGCTGATCGCGCGGGCGGTCCTTGTAACATCATAATCATCCATCCACTGCTTGTAGTTCCTGATCAGCGAGTTGAGTTCGGAGAGAATCCACCGATCGATTTCGGCACGTTCTGATATCGGGATGCGCGGCTCCCGGAATTCGAACCCGTCCACGTTCGCATAAAGAGCGAAGAACGCATAGGTGTTTACCAGCGTGCTGAAGAACTTCCTCTGAACCTCACCGATTCCTTCCTCGTCAAAGAGCGTGGGACGCCAGACAGGGCTGTTGGCGACGAGATACCAGCGCGTGGCATCCGCCCCGTACTTCCGCAGGAGCTCGAACGGGTCCACGGTGTTCTTCTTGGACTTGGACATTTTCTGTCCCTGCTTGTCCAGAATGAGCTCGTTGACTAGGACATTCTTGTACGCCGCCTTGTCAAAAAGAAATGTGCCGATCGCATGGAGCGTGTAGAACCATCCCCTCGTCTGGTCGATTCCTTCTCCGATATAATCGGCCGGGTAGGAGGACTCGAAGATGTCTTTGTTCTCAAAGGGATAGTGCCACTGAGCAAACGGCATTGAGCCAGAGTCAAACCACGCGTCGATCAGTTCCGGGGTGCGCTTCATGATACCGCCGCAATCAGCGCAATCGAACGTTACATCGTCGACATACGGTTTGTGGAGATCGAGCGGTTCGGGGACGTTCTTTCCCTTCTTGAACTCTTCGACGCTGCCGACACAATGCTGTTTGCCGCACTTCTCGCAGATCCAGATCGGCAACGCCGTGCCCCAGAAGCGGTCGCGGGAAAGCGCCCAATCCTTGTTTTCCTCAAGCCAGTTACCGAAACGACCGGACCCGACCTCCGCCGGGATCCATCGAATCGTTTTGTTGATGTCAATCATCCGCTGCGCATACTCGGTGGTCCTGATGTACCATGACTCACGCGCGTAATAAAGCAGCGGCGACGAACAGCGCCAGCAATGCGGATAGCTGTGGAGGTGCGTCTCTTTCTTATAGAGAATGCCCCGGGACTTCAGGTCTGCAATAATTTCCGGGTCGGCATCCTTGACGAACTTGTGAGCAAAGGGCGTGACCTCAGGGCCGAATTCACCAGACTTGTTCACCGGGTGGATCGTCGGCAGGCCTTTTTTTCGTCCGAGCTGATAGTCATCCTCGCCGTACGCCGGTGCCATGTGGACGATGCCCGAGCCGTCTTCGGTAGTGACGAACGACCCCTCAACCACGTACCATGCGCGCTCTTCAGGATGATGAAACGCGTAAAGCCGTTCGTATTCTTTTCCGGCGAGATCGGACCCCTTGAAACGCTCGAGCACAACGTATTCATCGCCAAGAACGCTCAGACGCGCTTCGGCAAGAATCAGATTCTGACCATGATGCTCCACTTTAACGTAGTCGATGTCGGAATGCACCGCAAGCGCGACGTTCGAGATGAGCGTCCATGGCGTCGTCGTCCAGACGAGGAAGTAGGTGTTCTCCTCCCCCTTCAGTTTCATCTTCACGTAGACGGATGGGTCTTTCACATCCTTGTAGCCGAGCGAGACTTCGTGCGACGACAGCGGCGTTTCGCACCGGGGACAGTACGGTTGTATCTTGTATCCCTTGTAGATCAACCCCCGGTCGAAGTACTGCTTCAGCGCCCACCAGATTGATTCCATGTAATTGTTGTGGAAGGTGACGTACGGATTATCCAGATCGACCCAGTACCCCATGAGCCGTGTCATCTCTTCCCACTCGGCCTTGTACTTCCAGACCGATTTTTTGCACTCTTCATTGAATTTTGCGACGCCGTATTCGACAATCTGATCCTTGTGCTTGAAGCCAAGCGCCTTCTCCACTTCGATTTCTACCGGGAGACCATGAGTATCCCATCCGGCCTTCCGCCGTACCTGAAATCCTTCCATCGTTTTGTAGCGGCACACGAGGTCTTTCAATGTGCGGCTCATGATGTGGTGAATGCCTGGCCGTCCGTTCGCCGTAGGCGGTCCTTCGTAGAACGTGAACGCGGGTTTCCCTTCACGCTCCGAGACACTTCGCCCAAAAATCCCCTCCTCTTCCCAGTACTTCGAGATCTCGGTTTCGAGGGAATGGTAGTGGACCTTATCCGTCAATTGTTTGAAAGGCATACGAGTAATTTCTTTACGCTATGTGAGACACCGACAGGCCTGCCCGTGCGAAATGCAGGAGACGAGCCACCTCATGCCGCTGAGCAACAGGCTCAGGACCAGGCTCGTTACGACCGGGAAACAGACCTCGTGTTTTCTTGCTTGATGTGGATATCGCCGGGCAACTTGCCCGGGAGAGGGATCTTGTCGAGGAACTTCAACAGCAACCCCACAACGGACATCCAAAAAAAGTCCAAGGTTTCAAGTTTAGAGTTACGGGTCTGGAGTTTGAGGTTTCAAGGTTGAAGTTTCTTCAACCTGAGACTTGGGACTCGAAACTTCAAACTCACAATCTTCTTACCATTTCTTTCAGAATCGCGGTCATCTTTGGTTCTGCTGTGTTGGCGACCGCGATGACTTCTTCAAGCGTAATCGGCTTCAGCGTGTCGGGGAAGCATTCATCCGTGATGATCGAAACACCAAAAACACTCATCCCCATATGAATTGCCACGATGACTTCCGGGACAGTCGACATCCCCACAGCATCTGCTCCGATTGTGCGGAGGAAGCGATACTCGGACCGCGTCTCGAGATTCGGTCCCTGCATCGCTACATACACGCCCTTCTTCACCTTGATCTGCAGTTCGCGGGCGATTTGCTCCGCGACAGTAATAAGTTTCCGGCTGTACGGCTCGGACATATCGGGGAACCGCGGGCCGAGAGTCTCATCATTACGGCCGATGAGAGGATTGTCGCCCAGCAGGTTGATATGGTCCGACATCACCATGATGTCACCGCGTCCGAACGCCTGATTCAGCGCGCCGGCCGCATTGGAAATGAGCAGAGTCTTCACCCCGAGGAACTTCATCACCCTCACAGGAAAGGTGATCTGCTTCAAGGTGTAACCTTCATAATAGTGGAATCGGCCCTGCATGGCGACGACGGGCTTGCCCGACAGAGTGCCGAAAATCAACTTGCCATGATGCGATTCCACCGTTGAAACAGGGAAATGCGGGATCTCCGCATAATCGATCACGACATCGTGCACGATCTCTTTCGCCAGCGCGCCCAGCCCCGTGCCGAGGATGATCCCGATCATCGGCGCAGCGGACGTCTTTGTCCGGATGAACCGGACCGTTTCATCGATATTCTTGCGTAAATCGTTCACGAGGGTCAAAGTTTCTTCAGAATCTCATCAATCTCGATATGGTCTTTGCCCGTTCCCCGGGATGTGTCTCCTCCCGAAGGATCGTCGTCGATTTCGAGCGCCTTAATGAGATCGATTTCAGAGGTAAGGAGAACTTTCAACCTGCTGAGGATGCTCTCTTTCCGGGCCTTGAGATTCGCGATCTCTTCCTTCATTCTCGAAAAATCCATACGCGCCTTGTCGACGATCTGATTTGCTTTCAGCTCGGATTCCTGGACAATAAGCGTTGCTTCCCTGCGCGAATTCTCGATTTCCTTTCCGCTCGTCTCCTGCGCCTGCAGCAATGTCTGCTGAAGAGTCTTCTCCATGTTCTTGTAATCTTTGAGCTGGGTGTGCAATTCAATGATCTTATCGCTCAGATCTTTATTGCTGCTGAGAACATCCTCCAGCTCATGGGAGAGGACGTCAAGAAATGTATCGACCTCGACAGGATCGTACCCGCGCATGACCTTCTTGAATTGCTGCCGTTTGATTTCCAGCGGTGTAATTTTCATTCTCTCCACCTTTCGCGCAGTGAGATTCACATTCCAGAAGAGCGGCTAAAGACGATCGTCTCAAGCAAAGACCCGCCAGAACGCATGGCGGGCTGGCGCCACGCCGCAAAAAGGAATCTCATGAATTCTAACCTCCAACAACCGCTTCGCGTTCTTTGCGACTTTGCCTGCCCGCCACTCGGAATTCCGTGGGGCAGGCGGGCGTGAGTATCTTTAGAGAGATTCTGCTATCGTTCGCGTCCCGAAGATCGCCGTTCCGATCCGGACGATCGTTGCACCCTCCTCGATAGCGACCTGAAAATCATGCGTCATCCCCATCGAGAGATGCTGCATGGTGACGTCCTCCATCCCCTCCCGCGAAATCCGATCCCGCAGTTCTGCGAGCTGACGAAACGACGGCCGGGAGTTGTTTGGATCGTCAGAGAACGGCCCCATGGTCATCAAACCCTGAACCTTGACGCGATCGAACCTCGAGATTCGCTTCAGGAAATCAAGCGTGTCCGCGGGCAACACACCGTATTTCGTGGCCTCGTCCGTTGTATGGACCTCGATCAGGACCTTGACAATCCGCCCGGCTTTTTCAGCGCGTTTTTGAATCTCCTCTGCCACCCTGTCATTGTCCACCGAGTGAATCAGATGCACATACTCGATGACGTACTTGACCTTATTGTTCTGGAGATGGCCGATGAAATGCCAGCGGATACGATGGTCGCTCAGGCTCTCTCTTTTCCCGAGGAGTTCCTGGGCGTAATTCTCGCCGATATCGAAGAGACCGGAATCGACAGCTTTCTGGATGCTGTCCACACCGAAGGTCTTTGAAACGCCGACGAGGAGAACGTCTTCGGGCTTCCGTCCACACCGGGAACAGACTTCCCGGATACGTTTCCTGATGGATTCTACGTTCTCCGCTACCATTTTGCCACTTTTAAGGAATGAAATATACCCCAAGAACGTACGAAAATCAATCGGAAAAAGCTCCATTCTCATCTGTTTTTGAACTGTCGGGAGCTGATTTTGTCGTTTCCTTGACAGCCGTCCCATTTTTTGCTTTATTGCTATCACTATACTTCATGTTTGGCGGTACAGATTCCGACCGATACAGCACTTATGGCACGAATCGACAACTTCGATGACGATGAGCACCTTCCCCGACCGAATGACAGGTCGGACGATGACCTTCGCCGCTTCCGCGAGCAGCTGAGGAACGGGGAAAAGGACATCAACAATACTGAGGCGCTTGAGGAGATCATTCAGTTCTACTTCGAGCACGGTCAGTATGAGGAAGCGTTGTCGTTTGTCGACCGGCTTCTCTCTTTTGAGCCTTTCAGTAGTGACGCCTGGCAGCGGAAAGGGATGATTCTCAACAATCTCTATCGCTACGAAGAGGCCCTCGCCTGCTACGAAAAGGCGCTTCAACTCAATCCGACCGATCCCGAAGCGTTCGTAAACCGTGGAATCACGCTCGACAACCTCAATCGCGTCGAAGAGGCGCTGCAATCATTCAACTCCTCTCTCGAGCTGGAACCGCTTTACGAAGACGCCCTCTTTCACAAAGGAGTCACGTTGGAGAAGCAGGAGCGATTTGAGGAGGCGGTGACTGTGTTCAGGATCATTCTTGACATAAATCCGGAGCACGCGGACGGCTGGTATGAGATAGGATATTGTTACGATTTTCTGGAAAAACTGGAAGAGTCGGTTCGATGCTATGATGAACACCTGAACCGGGAGCCTTATAACTTCAACGCCTGGTACAACCGGGGAATTGTCTTGAACCGACTGGGCCAGTACACCAAATCGATCGACAGTTACGAGATGGCGCTTGCGATCAAGGAGGATTTCCCGTCGGCGTGGTATAACAAGGGAAACGCCTACGCCAACCTCGGCAGGCTGTACGACGCAATCGAATGTTTCAAAATGACCCTGCAATTTGAGCCCGGCGATGTTCCCGGCTGGCATAACCTCGGCAATGCCTACGAGGAGCTCGGCCAGTATAAAGATGCGATCTCGGCTTTCACGAATGCCCTCAAATACGACGAGAATCACTATGAGTCGTATTTTGGCCGCGGCAGCTGCTACGACGCCATGGAGCAGCCGAAGAAGGCTCTTCTCGACTACAAAAAGGCAATCACGATCCACCCGGAATACGGGGATTTATGGCATGCCAAGGCGGACGCGGAATACAACCTTGGCTGCATTGAAGAGTGCCTGGAGAGCTATCGAATGGTCGTGAAGCTCGATCCCTCCAACGCCGAGGCGTGGTTTGATTACGGCGACACTCTTTATGAGACCGGAGAGATAACGGAAGCAACCGAGTCATTGGAGAGAAGTGTGAAGGAAGCACCAAACTTCGCCCCCGCGCACTACACACTTGCAAAGATTCACATCCTTCTGCGCGAACACAAAGCCGCTGTGGCATCGCTGAGCAAGGCGTTTGCGCTGGATCCGCAGCTGACGAAACAGTTCAAGAAGGACTATCCCGACCTGAAATCTCACCGCGATTTCGCACCACTCCTGAAGAAGTAGTGCGTCACCTCATGTGTCTTGGGAATCAAACCGCAAAGAAGCGCAAAGAATCTTCCATGACGACACATTATCCGCGCACTCGGCGGTTGTCCTTTTCGTGTGCTGTGAGTCCAATACGATGAAACGCTTCGCCGTCATCGGGCATCCCGTAGCACATTCACTTTCTCCGCTCTTGCACGGGAAAGCGTACGACCTGCTGCGTCTCGACTGCAGCTACGAGTCGTTTGACATCCTCCCTGAAGCGTTGCCCGCTGCCCTGCGTGACTTCCGTGAACAGGGGTTTTCAGGGCTCAATGTCACACTCCCTCATAAAGAGTCGATGGCGAAGCTCGTGGATACCTTAACAGACGAAGCAAGGGCGGTTGGAGCAGTCAATACGATACTCGTTCGCGGCGATCGGATCGCAGGCGACAATACGGATGTGCACGGCTTTGCAGCTTCAGTTGCATCCGTGCGGAAATCGATCGAAGGACGGACGGTGTTGTTGCTCGGTGCAGGCGGATCTGCACGAGCAGTCGTCTACGCGCTTCTCAGCCGCTTCAAACCGTCCGAGATCGTCGTGGTAAACAGGGATGAAGACCGCGGCCGCGATCTCCTGCGTCATTTCGCCGACCATGCCGGCGACGCGAAGCTGACGTCGGGCTCCGTTGAGCCGGCGGAGCTCTCTCCTCTTCTCGACCGGGCAGATCTGATTGTCAATTGCACGTCGCTCGGCCTCTCTCCCGCCGTGGAGGGGTGCCCCGTAAAGGATGATACCGTCTTCCGGCCGGAGCAAGTTGTGATGGACTTGATTTACACGCCACTTCGGACTAGATTGATCGCCCTTGCGACCAAGTCGGGAGCGAGAACCATTAGCGGCCTGGAGATGTTCCTCCATCAGGGAGCCAGGTCATTTGAACTCTGGCTCGGCCAGCCGATGCCGGTCGATGCGATCCGGCCAGTCATTATGAATGAACTGGAACGTCAACAGAAAGAATCACGGCAGCATCCATGAGAGATTTTGAGCTCCAACGGAAATACGATCAGTTGAATGCCATCCTGCAGGACCTGGGAAGCGTGGCAGTGGGTTTCTCAGGAGGTATCGACAGCACGCTCCTCATCCGCGCAGCGACGGAGATACTCGGCGATAACGCGCTGGCAGTCATCGGCCGATCCGAGACCTATCCAACACGCGAATTTGAGGAAGCGATACAACTGGCACAGGCATTCGGGTCACGGTACCGTGTTGTCAACACCGAGGAAACCGACGATTTGAAGTTCAGGGAGAATCCGCCCGATCGTTGTTACTTCTGCAAGACCGAGCTTTTCACCAAGCTCCACTCTATCGCCAAAGAAGAAGGGATCCGATGGGTCGCTGACGGGACCATCCTGGATGATCTCGGCGATTTCCGGCCCGGGATGCGAGCGAAGTCTGAGCAAGACGTCCGATCACCGCTTCTGGAAGCCGGCTTTACAAAAGAAGACGTACGTACTCTGGCCCGTGAACTTGGAATTCCGACGTGGGACAAGCCGTCGTTTGCCTGCCTCTCTTCCAGATTCCCCTACGGGCAGGGCATCACCAAGGAGAATCTTATGAAAGTCGATGCAGCAGAGTCGTTCATGCGCGACAATGGATTTCGTTTCTTCCGGGTCCGGCATCATGACGACCGAACAGCCAGGCTCGAAGTAGGTCCTCAGGAATTCAACCGACTGCTTGATCCTGCGTTTCGTGAAGCTCTCGTCACTCATTTCAAATCCCTTGGTTTCGCCTACGTGACCCTCGACCTTCAGGGCTACCGCACCGGCAGCATGAATGAAGTGTTGTCGGAGGAAGAGAAAAAAGGGTATTTGAGTAGCAAGTAGATGAGTATCTGAGTAGTGGAGCATTTGAGTCCTGGAGTATAGAATCCCTCTAACGTCTAACGTCTTCCCACCTTTGGTCCATCCAGATTCCTCTTGACAAAACCTTCTCCCATTCGTATCTTAACGATTGAACAGTTGCTCAATCGTTCAGAGGAGAACCATGGTAGCCCATGATCATCAGGCGTCAATTCGCTCCGCCCGGAAGGCGATACCAGACGAAGCGGCGATAGCGGCGATGTCCGAATCCTTCAAGATCCTCGGTGACCCGACCCGGCTGAAAATTGTGCTTGCATTGACCAAGGAGGAATTGTGCGTCCTCGACATCGCCGAATTACTGGGCATGTCCGAGTCTGCAATCTCCCACCAGTTGCGCCTATTGAAGAATCTGCGGCTCGTCAAGCAACGCAAGGACGGGAAGATGGTCTTCTATTCTCTCGACGACGAACACATCGAAGACCTTGTCAGAGTGGCGGCGAGGCATAGCAATGAGTGAGGGAGTATTGGAGTATTGAGTATTTAAGTAGTGAAGTAATGGTTGAGCGCGAGGGTGGTAGCGTCCGATCCGCGATCGGACAAGATGGAATAATGGAATGATGGAATAGCGGGTTGGTCGAGTGGTAGAGTCCGATCCGCGATCGGACGAGATGGGGTGTTGGGAAAATGGGATGGTGGAATGGTGGAACAATGGAATATTGGGTGATGGAATGATGAGGCGATGAAGGCAGGAGCAACCACACAGGAAA
>Ga0209211_10011761_pt1 | contig 11138 bp, 12 predicted proteins | sample RifGroA2_FD_183992 | JGI IMG/M metagenome (GOLD analysis project Ga0209211, IMG submission 183992) | Groundwater microbial communities from Rifle, Colorado, USA - Groundwater A2 (SPAdes) (version 2) | ecosystem: Environmental > Aquatic > Deep subsurface > Groundwater | place: Rifle, Colorado...
GGCCTTCATCAAATCGAGCCCGCTGCTTGCCACCTACGGCACCACGGTCGACCGCGAATCCGCCTACGAAATCCTGCGCGGCAAACCCGCCGCCACCCAAGCCGCCCCCGGCGCCATCCCCGCCCCGCCGGCCGGCGGTAATATCAATGACAGCGACTGGGGCAATAGCGCCAACCAGGAACCCGTGCGTCGCCAACCTGCTCCGCAAGCCCGCCAGCCCGAACCGGCACCGCAAGAGTCCGGCGGCATCTTCGGCACCATCGGTGACATGCTCGGCGGCACCACCGGCCCGCGCGGCGGACGCCGTGAAGGTGTGCTCGAAAGCGCTGCAAAAAGCGCCGCGCGCGGCGTTGCCGGAACGGTTGGCCGGGAGATCGGCAAGCAGATTTTGCGCGGGGTGCTGGGGTCGATTCTGGGTGGGCGGCGCTGAGCGACTAACCCTGATAGTCCCCGGCCTTTGCCGGGGATTCCTCCCCCTGGCAATGGCGCAGAACCTCCTGCGCCATTTTCATTTTTGGGCCATTTTCCCGGTTGACCGTGGCTATCACTGCCCCCCGTCGCCTCGTGCAATTCGTGCCGATCCCGCCCATCGGCGGCGGGCACGGTGAATCGCAAATGACATATATCAACATGATTTGCCGCGGCGGCGATAAACTCGCCCGGCATTTTCCATTTGGCATATCAGGATGGTGTTGATTCCGATCGCCAGATACCCTTCAAACGGCTCAGAAGCAAGTCAGGGCCGCCGTCCAATACACAAGAAAGAAACCCGAACGTCATGCAATCGTTAAATAAAATCAAACACGGCCTGAGCATTCTGGCCCTCGCCTTTTCGGCACAATCAGCCCTGGCGGCCGACGGTTGGCAGATCAATCCGCTGGGCAGCGGGGCAAGTGGCGCCAGCGCGGTTTCGACGCTCAATGTTGGTGGCATCGGCTTTGTGCAAATGCTGCCGGATGCGATCAATCCCGGAATTTTCACCTTCATCGAACATGGGGCCTATCAGGCGTTCAGCCCGGGCAGCAGTTCACCGTTCGCCGGCAATGAAATCACCGTTTCCTATTCGGTTTCCGGCTCCGGCAGCATTGTTGACCCGAGCGCCCTGCGCTTGACGACCGGGAAGATCGAGCTTTTCTCCGATTCGAATCGCGACTTCGGCTCGATGGCGACTAATTACGGTGCCGACAATGGCATCCATATCGCCAGTTTCGACGTTACCTACGGCTACCCGGCAAACAGTCAGGGGCTGGTTGTGGTGAACGCCGTTGGCGTTGTCGGCAGCTTTGCGTCGGGTTATCTGTTCAATTCGGCCGGCACCGATCTGGCAACGCTCTCGAACATCCAGCTTCAGCTCACCCTGTTCAATCAGCAGATCGACGCCGATGGCCCGATGATCGCCGGCGTCGCCTGCGGCCTTGCCGAAGCTTGTCCGGAAGGCAAATTCGCCCCCTCACCACTGGCCTTCACGGTGCAGGACAGTGGTTCGGTGAGCATTTCGGCAGTGCCTGAGCCCGAGTCTGCGGCGATGCTTCTGGCCGGTCTCGGCCTGCTGGCTGGCGTCGCGCGTCGTCGTCGCTGCTGATTCAGAATAGTCCGGGCGCCGATCTGCCGCCCGGACCGGTTCACCACGATGGCGCAGGGTCTTCTGCGCCATTTCATTTTTGGGCCTTTTTTCCGGTTGACCGTGGAATTCGACGGAAAAGCTATCCCACAGCCTCTGACTCACCTCGCGGTGGGCGCAGCAGACCGGCCAGCATCGTCCATTCATGGACGCTGAGCCCGAGCAGGATCAGACCGGTGCCGAACCAAAGGCGCAGGCCGATGCTCTCGCCGTTGAGCCAGTGGCCGAGCAGCAGCGCGATGACCGGGGTGATCAGCGTGATGAGGGCCACCTTCGAGGTTTCGAGGTGCTTGATCACGTAGTAATAGAGCGCAAAACCGATCACCGAACCGAAGACGCCGAGATACACGATGGCCGCCCCGGCCCGTGGCGGGACCATCTCGGGCAATCGGCCATCGGTCAGATACCAGACCAGGCCAAAGAAGGGCAGGGCGACGGTCAGCGTACCGACGGTGGTGGCCAGCGGCGGGCTGTCGTCGCCGATGTGCTTGAGCCAGACGAGGCAGCCGGAGTAAATGAAGACAGCGACGAGCAGCGCGACCAGACCGGGCAGCGCATTTTCGTGACCGAGGCTGTCGCCGTGGATGAAAATCGTCGCCAGACCGAGCGCACCGAGCAACATGCCGGTCAGCTTGAGGCGCGTCAGTGAGCGCTCACCCAGGAAGAGCGCGGCAAGGAGACCGGCGGCCAGCGGCGACAAGCCAAAGAGGACAGAAATCAGCCCGGAATGAATATAGCGTGCCGCCCAGTAGGTGAGCGCCATGGCGAAAAACAGGCCAAGGCCGCCGACCAGATAGGCGCGGCGCGCCCGGTCGTGCAGCGGAAAACGGATGCGCCAGGCGATGACGACGGCGGCGGCGACAAGGACGCCGATCAACATGCGGGCGAAGACGGCGAGGGCAAAACTGGTGCCCTCGGTACTCCACTGGATGGCCAGTGGCGTGGTGGACCAGATCAGGATGATGCCAAGATAGGCGAAGGGTATGGACACAGTATTCTCCGGTTCAGTGCGGTTGCGGCGAGGGCGGATGTAACGCGGCCTGGGCAAGGCGCTCGGCGTCGATGAAGGCGGCGATCATGGCGCGCCAGGTCGCATCGACCACGGCCGGATCGGCGCCCAGCTCAACGGCCAGCGCATCTACTTTCGCCATTACCTGGGCGACGCGTTGCGGCGCTGGCACCTCCTCGGCGGTCTTCTTGAAGCCAGCCGCCTGCCGGACATAAGCGCCACGCTCGGCAATCAACGCCACCAGTTGGCGATCCAGGCGATCGATGTTGTCGCGCACTTCAGCCAACGAGGCAGATTGGGCGATACGGGTCATGGCACTTCCTTTCGGTGACGGAAAATACAAAGAGAAAACAAAAAGGCCGCGGGTTTAAATCCGCGGCCTTTGCTTGAATCAGGTCAGAAAACTTCGACTATCTCACCCCGGGCCCCGGACAAACAGCAACGCGCCACGCACGCAGAATGCGGCGGCACGGGGCGTTCAGGACGAACAGGGAAATAGCAGAAATCATGGATTCATTTTGCCGGCATATTGTGCAGTGCGTCAAGCACCGGCTTGATCTGCGCGGCAATCGGCGTCGTCGGGCGTCCGATCAGCCGGCTCAACTGATGGCTGTCATCGAACAGCGCGCCCTGAGCGGCGCCCGCGTCGGAGTCGGCCAGCAAGCCGGCAAAGCCTTCCGGCAATCCGGCACCAACCAGCGCCGCCTTGAATTCGGCCTCGGGCAGGTTCTGGTAAACGACCGGCTTGCCAGACTGGCGCGCCACCTCGGCGGCCAGTTCGGCCAGCGAATAGCTTGCGTCGCCGGCCAGTTCGTAGACGCGTCCGGCCTGGTTGTCGGCGGTTAGCACCGTGGCCGCAGCGGCGGCATAGTCGGCCCGCGCAGCCGAGGCAATCCGGCCATCGCCGGCGCTGCCGATCAGCGCCCCGAACTGCAATGCCGTCGGCACGCTGGCCAGATAGTTTTCCGAATACCAGCCATTGCGCAGCAGCACGAACGGCAGGCCGGAATCCTTGAGCAGCGCCTCGGTTGCCTGGTGTTCGGCGGCCAGCCCGAGCGGCGAGGTATCGGCATGGAGCAGGCTGGTGTAAGCGATCAGCTTGACCCCGGCGCGGCTGGCCGCTTCGATGACGGCGCGGTGCTGCGGGACGCGGCTGCCGACTTCGCTCGAAGAAATGAGCAGCAGCTTGTCCACCCCGCGAAAGGCGGCTTCCAGCGTAGCCGGCTGGTTGTAGTCGGCGTGCCGGACATGTACGCCGCGCGCGGCCAGGTCGGCGACCCGATCCGGATTGCGCACGGCGGCAACGATTTCAGTGGCCGGCAATTCTTTCAATAACGCTTCGATGACAAGACGGCCGAGTTGGCCGGAGGCTCCGGTGATGGCGATCATGGTTGAAATTCCTTGGGTTGGTTGAGGAGAAATGGCAGAATACCAACCATGCTAATTTTTAGTAAGTACGCACATAAAGGTAAGTACCCATGCGCAACGACAACCCGCAAATCACCGAGGCGTCCTCCACACTGTCGGCGCAGATGCGGCGTGGCGACCTGTTCGCCGAAAAATGCCCGTCGCGCGACGTCCTCAAACACGTCACCAGTCGCTGGGGCGTGCTGATCCTCGTCGCCTTGCTCGGCGGCACCCACCGCTTCAGCGACCTGCGCCGCAAGACGGCCGGCGTCAGCGAACGCATGCTCGCCCAAACCTTGAAATGGCTCGAAAGCGACGGCTTCGTCGCCCGCAAGGCCTACCCGGTCGTCCCACCCCACGTCGAATACAGCCTGACCCCGCTCGGCCACCAAGTCGCCCTCAAGGTCGAAGCCCTGGCCGACTGGATCGAAGGGAACCTGCCGCAGATCATGGCCGCCCAGGCGCCGCCGGAGGCATGAATGGTGTCGGGACTTAGCCAACCGGGAAAACGCCGAACTGTCATTAAGCGGGCGTAAAATAAGCGTTTCCTAATTTAGATTGGAGTCCGCCATGAAAGCACTTCTCCCCATCGCCCTGTTGCTTGCCGCGCTACCTGCCCTGGCTCAGGACATCGGTGCGCTGACCGCCGAAACGAAAAAAGCCGTACTGCCAGTCGTCCCCAAAGTCGTCAATGCCATGCAGGAAGCTGTCGCCGAAAAGGGCGTCGCCGGGGCGATTCCCGTATGCAAGGAACAGGCGCCGGAACTGATCAAGGCCAAGCGCCAGGAAACCGGCTGGGACATCCGTCGCGTCAGCCTCAAGACACGCAATGCCGAGCGCGGCACGCCGGATTTGTGGGAAGTTCGCCAGCTCGCCGACTTCAACATTCGCGCTGCCAATGGCGAGAAGATCGACACGATGGAAAAGAGCGAGATCGTCAGCATCGACGGCAAACAGGTCTTCCGCTACATGAAGGCGCTGCCGGTCGGCGACGTTTGCCTCAAGTGCCACGGCGCGGTCGATGGCATGGAAGCCGGCCTCAAGGCCAAGCTGGCCGAGAGCTACCCGCATGATCAGGCCACCGGCTACAGCAAGGGCCAGATTCGTGGTGCGCTGACCGTCAAGCGCCCGCTGTAATTTCAGCGCCGCCCTTGCCGGCCAGATGGTCGAAGAGGGCGGCCGCCGCCGGGCTCAGTACGGCCCGCGAACGAACGCACAGTTGCAAATCGCGCGGCGCCCACGGGTCGGTGATTTCTATCGTTTTTATGCCGTCGACCGTGGCCGAGCGCGGCACCATGCCGATACCGACGCCGGCCGCCACCATGCGGCAGACGGCGCTGAAACTGCGCACCTGAATGCGCACGTCGAGCCGGCTGCCGAGGCGGGCAGCGTGGTTCATCATGAAGGTATGGATGGCGCTGCCGGCGTGCAGGCAGACGAAGGGCTCACCGAGCACATCGGCGAAAGCCAGTTCGTTTTTGTCGGCCAGTGGGTGGCCGGGGGCGACGATGAGGACCAGACGGTCCTGCCGGTACGGGCGCGTTTCGACGCCGGTCAGGCCGACTTCCGACGCCACCACGCCAATATCGACCTGCCCGGCCACCACGGCCTGAATGATTGCCGGACTCGGCTGCTCTTCGAGGCTGACGCGGACGCGCGGATGTTCGCGCAGGAAATCACCGAGGTCTTCCGGCAGGAAGCAGTTGATGGCGTTGGTGTTGGCAAACACGGTGACCTGGCTGTTCAGGCCGCTGGCGTAGGGCGCCAGATCGGCATGCATCTGTTCGAGCTGGGCGAAGACTTGCCGGGCGTGGCGGAGCAGCGATTCGCCGGCCGCCGTCGGCGTCAGGCCACGGGCATGGCGGGCGAAGAGCGGCACGCCGAGGGCAGCTTCAAGCTGCGTCAACCGGTGGCTGGCCGAGGACGGCGCCAGATGCACCTGTTCGGCGGCACGGGTCAGGCTGCCGGAATCGGCGATGGCGGCGACAAGCCGCAGGTCAGGGAGGTCGTAGCGCACGATTTCGTCCATAACGAATGCTTGCTTTGAATAATACCAATTGCCCAGCCAGCCAATGGCGCTTTTAATGGCATCTGGCCAACATCAACCCGGGAATGGATTTGGAAAAATCGAATGCTTATGGTGCAGGTCTGGCGCTCATCGCGGCGCTCGGCTTTTCGCTCAAAGCGATTTTCGTCAAGCTGGCCTATCCGTATGGTGTCGATGCCATCACGCTGCTTGCCCTGCGCATGGGTTTTGCGCTGCCGGTTTTCCTGTGGGTCGGGCTGGCCGGGCAGCGGGCCGGCGCCAGCCTGACGCGCGACGACTGGCTCAAGCTGTTCGCCCTCGGCTGCCTCGGCTATTACGGGGCGAGCATTCTCGACTTCTGGGGGCTGGAATACATTTCGGCCGGCCTCGAACGGCTCATTCTTTTTACCTACCCGACGCTGACCATCCTGATCGGCGTGCTCTTTCAGGGCAAGCCCTTCACCCGCCGCGAAGTGATCGCCGTGGCGCTGTGCTATCTCGGCATCGGCTTCGCCTTCGTGCACGACCTTGGCCTCGGCGATGCGCGCGATGTCTGGATCGGCGGCGCGCTGGTCTTCGGTTCCAGCGTGTCGTATGCGCTCTATCTGTCGGGCAGCGGGACGATGATCGCCCGCCTTGGCGCCATGCGTTTTTCGGCGCTGGCCATGCTCGTTTCGTCGGCCGTGACGCTGGCGCACTTCTCAGCCTCGCACCCGCTCACCGCCTTCATCCAGCCGCTTCCGGTTTATGGCTGGGGGCTGGCGATGGCCGTGTTCGCCACCATCGTCCCGGTCTTTGCCCAGTCGGCGGCGATACGCCGGATCGGCGCCGGCCGGGCTTCGCTGTTCGGCATGGTCGGACCGATCCTGACCATCGGTTTCGGTTGGTGGCTGCTTGGCGAATCGATTTCGCTGGCCCAGCTGGCCGGCGCCGCGCTGGTCGTCATCGGCATACTGATCGTCAGCCGCCGGTAAATGCGCTTCGGGTTAGAATCCCGGGCATGATCGGCATCTTTCTCATCACCCACGGCAGCTATGGCGAGGCGCTCGTCCAGAACGTCAGCCATGTGCTGAACAAGCGCCCGCCGCAGGTGATGCAGCTCGGTCTCACATCGCAGGATGATCCGCTCGACATGCTGCCGATGGCGCGCGACATGCTCGCCCTGGTCGACAAGGGGGACGGGGTGCTGATCCTGACCGATATTTTCGGCGCCTCTCCGGCCAACCTTGCGCTAAAGTTGCTTGAACGTGGCCGGATCGAAGGTCTGACCGGCGTCAATATGCCCATGCTGTTGCGCGCCCTGACTTACCGCGACAAGGGCATGGAAACCCTGCTTGTCCGTGCCCGCGATGGCGGCCGCGACGGCATCATCAACATGCTGGACCACTGAAAAATATGCTGACTACCGAAACCGAAATCATCAACAAGCTCGGCCTTCATGCCCGCGCCTCCGCCAAGCTGACCCAGATGGCCGGCAAGTACAAGTGCGAGGTGTGGATGAGCAAGGGCACCCGCCGCATCAACGCCAAGAGCATCATGGGCGTCATGATGCTGGCTGCCGGCAAGGGTTCGAAGGTAACGCTGGAAACTAGCGGCCCCGATGAAGCCGAAGCCATGGAAGCCCTGCTCGCCCTGATCGCCGACTATTTCGGCGAGGGAGAATAAGCCGCCATGAGCTTCATCCTGCACGGTCTCGGGGTTTCCGGCGGCATCGCCATCGGGCGGGCCATGCTCATGTCGCATGCGACGCTCGAGGTGGCTCACCTGACGCTGACGCCGCGCATGATCGACAAGGAAATAGAGCGCTTCGACGACGCCATCAAGGCGGTCAAGGAAGAGCTCATCCAGATGAAGGAGAACACCGAGCACGCCCCGGCCGAGCTCAACGCCTTTATTGACATCCACACCATGTTCCTCGAAGACCCGGAACTGGCGGTCAAGCCGCGCGACATCATTCGTGAGCGCCGGTGCAACGCCGAATGGGCGCTGGTCCAGCAGATGGAGCACCTGGTCGACCAGTTCGAGCAGTTTGACGATCTCTACCTGCGCGAACGCAAGTTCGATGTCGTGCAGGTGGTCGAGCGCGTCGTCAAGGAACTGCTTGGCCACCCCCGCCGCGCCACGCTGAAGGCGGCCAAGAGTTCGAAGGAAGAGGCGCTGATCATCGTCGCCCACGACCTCTCGCCAGCCGACACCATCGCCTTCAAGGACCACCGTTTCGCCGCCTTCATCACCGACGTCGGCGGCGCCACGTCCCACACCTCCATCCTCGCCCGCAGCATGGCAATCCCCGCCGTGCTCGGCCTGGAAAACGCCCGCGGCCTGATCCGCGACGATGAGTTGCTGATCGTCGACGGCATGCGCGGCGTCGTCATCGTCAATCCGGACCAACGCGTGCTGGACGAATACCAGCTGCGCAAGGAACAGATCGAACTCGAAAGGAACAAGCTCAAGCGCCTCAAGACAGCCAAGTCGGAAACCATCGACGGCATCCCGGTGCAGCTGTTCGCCAATATCGAACTGCCCGGCGACGTACCCGTGGCGCTCGAGTCGGGCGCCGAAGGCATCGGCCTGTTCCGCACCGAATTCCTGTTTCTCGATCGCGGCGACATGCCCGACGAGCGCGAGCAGTACGAGGCCTACAAGAAGGTGGTCAAGGGCATGGGCGGCCGGCCGGTCACCATTCGCACCTTCGACCTCGGCAACGACAAGGACTTGCGCCCGAACAGCAGCGCCGGCGACCGCGTGCAGACCAACCCGGCGCTCGGCCGCCGCGCCATCCGGCTGTCGCTGGCCGAGCCGCGGATGTTCCAGACGCAACTGCGGGCCATCCTGCGTGCCTCGAAACACGGCCCGATCAAGCTGCTCATCCCGATGCTGGCCCACGCCCACGAGATCGACCAGACGCTGGCCGCACTCGAGCAGGCGAAATCGAGCCTGCGTGGCGAGAAGGTGACTTTCGACGAAAACATCCAGGTCGGTGGCATGATCGAAATCCCCGCCGCCGCGCTGGCCATCGGCATCTTCCTGCGCCGCCTCGACTTCCTGTCGATCGGCACCAACGACCTGATCCAATACACACTGGCCATCGACCGTTCCGACGAGCAGGTCGCCGCCCTTTACGATCCGCTGCACCCGGCCGTGCTGATGCTGCTCGCCCACACGCTGTCGATGGCGGAAAAAGCCAACATCCCGGTTTCGGTGTGCGGCGAAATGGCCGGCGACCCCGACCTGACCCGTTTGCTGCTCGGCATGGGCCTGCGCATTTTCTCGATGCACCCGTCGCAGATTCTCAAGGTCAAAAACCGCGTGCTCAAATCCGACGTGAACGAAATCGCCCCCAACGTCCGCAAGATGCTGCGTCTCGACGAACCGGGAAAACTGCGTGAAGCGCTCGACAAGCTGAACGGCGTTACCGCCAGCTAAGGCGGATTCCGGGCGGCTGGCGCACCAAACAGCCGGCCGATGCGGATGCCACGGTCAACCGGAAAAAACGCCCAAAATTGAAATGCCGGCCGCGCTCAGCGTATCGTCGTCGCTGCGTCCAGCGCCGCCGTTTCGGTCGGACGCCCGGCATTGATCCCGGCCCGGCGCCTGAGTTCGGCGACAACCAGGGCTGAGCTTGCCCGCGAAGCCGCCACCAGTTCGCGGCGGTCGCGCTCCTCGATCAAGGCCAGCGCCTGCTCTCGCCAGGCGACCATTTGCGGCTCATGTTCGTGATGCAGATGGTGTTTGCGATTCATCGTAAACCAGCGGTGCGCCTCGGCTTCGTCAGCCGCCACGCCCTGACCGATCTGGTACATCAGGCCGATCTGCATCTGCGCAACCTTGTCACCCAGCTCGGCTGCCTGCCGGTACCAGCGCAGCGCCGCCGCATAGTCGAGCGGCACGCCGTCAGCGTACTGGTGAATCACCGCCAGGTTGTAGGCGGCATCGACATTTCCCTTGGCGGCCAAGTCGGTCCAGATCGCCACCGCCCGTCCGGTATCGCCGGCCTTGTGCAACTTTGCGGCCGTCCGCAAGTCGTCATCGGCCGTGCCGGCCATGACGGAAAGGCTGGTCACCGAGAGCCAAAGGGCGACAAGAAAACGGATCGGCATTCCTGACATGGGCTGACTCCGGCGCGGCAAAAGAAGCGTCGAATCCTACGGCGCCACTGCCTCCATTGGAATTAGACAAATTGCCGCGCGACAATTTGTCGCATTCCCGCCGCCCGCCAACTCCCGGACAATCAGCGCGCGTTTAAACACCAATACCAATAATTCAGGGAGAGTTTCATGGGGTACCACCTTCGTCCGCTGGCCGCCGCAATGGCTGTCGCATTTTCCGGCAGCTTGCCGGTCATGGCGCAAACCACCGTACTCGACACCGTCGTCGTCACGGCCGCGCAAATGGACGAACCGCTCAAGGTGGTCACCGACCCCAAGGCCCCGAAGCAACCGATCCCGGCCCATGACGGCGCCGATTACCTGAAAACCGTGCCCGGCTTCAGCGTCATCCGCAAAGGCGGCACCGACGGCGACCCGGTGCTGCGCGGCATGGCCGGCTCACGCCTCAACATCCTGCTTGATGGCGAACACATTCTCGGCGGCTGCGGCAACCGCATGGACCCGCCCACCGCCTACGTTTTCCCCGAATCCTACGATCGCGTGACCATTCTCAAGGGCCCGCAAACGGTCAGCCACGGCCCGGGCAATTCGGCCGGCACCGTGCTCTTCGAGCGCGACATCCGGCGCTTCGCGCAAACCGGCTACCGCTTCAACGGCAGCCTGACCGCCGGCAGCTTCGGCCGCAACGACCAGGTCATCGACGCCCGCGCCGGGACGCCCGAGTTCTACGCCCAGATCAACGGCACGCGGTCGAGCAGCGACGACTACGAAGACGGCGACGGCAACAAGGTCAATTCCGCCTACACGCGCTGGAGCACCGGCGCGACGCTGGGCTGGACGCCGAACGACAACACCCGCCTCGAACTCTCCGTGCTCAAGAGCGACGGCGAGGCGGCCTACGGCGACCGGACCATGGACGGCGTCAAGTTCGACCGCCAGAACGTCGGCCTCAAGTTCGAAACACGC
>Ga0209211_10011762_pt1 | contig 11138 bp, 7 predicted proteins | sample RifGroA2_FD_183992 | JGI IMG/M metagenome (GOLD analysis project Ga0209211, IMG submission 183992) | Groundwater microbial communities from Rifle, Colorado, USA - Groundwater A2 (SPAdes) (version 2) | ecosystem: Environmental > Aquatic > Deep subsurface > Groundwater | place: Rifle, Colorado...
GCAAACTGAGCTTGATGCACTTATTGAAGTGATCCCTTTTGACGAAAAGGAGGGAGAAAATGTGGTACCCACATCTTTTGATGAAATAGAAACAGAAGAGGAAGAGAATGAACCGGCAGAGGAAGACACGCAAAATAAAGATGAGGAAAGCGTCACTTCATCTAATGATGAGGTAGAAGATCTTCTTTCCGATCTGGATGAACTTGTGAAAGAGGCCGAGGATTCCGTGAATGATCTGGAGCAGTTGTCAGAACAAAATCAAACACTGGAGGAGGAAGAAACCTCCGTATAAAAAAACTCCGTTTGTTTGACGGAGTCACGAATCGAGTTTTTTGAGGAGCTTTTCTATTTGCTCCCTTTTGTATTCGATGCGCGTTTTACCATGGGATGCATCCGGTGCTGGAACGGACGCAAGAGCCTTTACGAGTATTTTTTTAGCCTCTTCGATTTTTCCCATGTCAACGAGAATATTTGCTCGTTTGAGTGCCACGGAAAGCGTTTGGGCTCCGTAGGCTTTGGAGGCTGCTAGTTCTCCCCATGCCAGCGACTTTTGTTGAGATTCTTCCAAGCTCAGATCTACTGTTTTTGAGAACTCATGCCAGAGTTCCATAAGTTCGACGTAAAATGTGCATTCATTCGGAAATATGTTTACGAGTTTCCGCCATGTCATGTCCGCAGAGAAAAGATCACCTTGCACGAAATAAAGAGCGGCAAGGAGTTCGCATTCGGACCGCTGGTCCGCGCAGTGATCTGCCGATTCGGCAAGGATGTTGATTCCCTTGTCAAAAAGGAACGTTGCGTCTTTGTCGTGTTTCAATTCTTTTGCCTTCGAACCCATGGTGTAAAGAAACAGGGCTTTTCGGATGGGCGGCAAGGTTGAGAAGCGTGCTTCTGAATCGAGTTTCCGATAGCCTTTCGGATAAAGGGAAAGTGCGGTCCAAATCCAGTCGTCTGCTTCGGCATGACGTAGCATCCATTTGGCGCGGGAGCAGGCTTTTTTCGTTTTTCCTTTTTGATCGAACACAATCATCTTGGCCCATGTACGCGCCGTTCCTTTTTTCGCGCGCCGGAGATACGGTTCGATTTGGTCAGAGGAAGACCCGATACTTGCGAGCCAACGCGCGATTTCCGCGGATTGGGAAGGTGATGCCTGTTCAGGCGACAATAAGGTAGAGCTCAAGGTTTCAAACCAGATGAGTGCATCTTCCGGATCGCCATATCCCATCATGCGAGAAAGTTCTGTTCCGTTCGCATCGATTGCGATGAACATCGGGTAATTTTCGATCTGATACTTAGCCGCGATCAGCTGATTTTCTTCCTTGTCAACGTCGATATAGATCACTCGGAACGGCCGTAGATATGATTCATACTCCGGATTGTGCAGAACCTCGACTTTGAATCGTTCGCACGGACTGCACCAGACAGCTCCGAAATACAGAATTTTGTCCGGAATACCCGCGTACGCGCGAAAACTGCTCAGAAGACAAAAGAAAAGAAAGAACATCACGAAAAGGGGTTTGTTGAAAAAACGCATGTTTTTCCTCCTTCTTTTTGGTAAAACCCAAGTCGCCCGACCATGGAATCAGAAAAAATGGAAAAAAGCAATTTTTTTCTTTATACTGAAGACAGTATTTTGTATTATATGGGCATATTTGGCAGGGAAAAAGGACCGCTTTCCGAACCGTCTGAGCCGCGAGAATCCGAACCAAAGAAATACGAAAATCACACAACTGAGCGGAGCGGCGGGCATTCTCATGAACAACACACGGCAGAACCGGTTCTCGAAAAGGATCGCGCGCATTTTGATGCAGAAGAACAGCATCTGCGAAATTTGATTGACACATTGCAGGACCGGACGGAAAAATTGCAGGATGTCGAATTGGAAAAGAGAGTAGAATCTGTTCCTGTGCGCAGAACATTCGTGCAAACCATAGAGACCGTTAAAAAAAAGATTGCGGAATGGTTTGCCGCGCGCAAGGAAAGAGTGTTGGATAAAAAAATTAAAACCGTTTTAAAATTTTATTCCTTTGCGAAAGACGGAATTCGTCTTGATGCGAAAGAATTAGTCGAGCTTGTTCGTGGACTTTCAGAGACACAGGTGGAGAGACATCCTGATCTTATTGAATCCGCAAGAAAACAGTTTGTTGACTCTCTGGAAAGATTAACAAAATATCGTTTTTATTCCCCGTCAAACGACTATGACTTTCAGAGTATTCAACATGTCACGGACCTTTTTTATTCGCAGCCAGTTATTTTCGAATCTTTTTTTCAGGATGAGCACGTGCAGACGTTACAGGACAAAATTTTTACTTCCGCTCTTTACACGGGTCAGTTGCTCGCTTCTGATATAGGAAAGAGAATAAGGATGCGTCCGGAACGCATGAAGGAACTTGCTGCGCAGGCTTTGTGTGATACAGTCAAAAATTTATCCGTGCGCGATGCGGATCTCGTGTATGATGTGAAAATATTGATCAAGGATTTTCATGTCGATCAGGAAACCGTCGATGCGGTTGCCTTTCAATACGTCTTGGACAATCTTACATCCGATTATCCGTATAAATCCGCGGAAGATGTCCAGGAGTTTTTCGGTCTTTCGGAAGAATCCTTTCAAACGCTGATGCAACATCACAAGGAAACGTTGAAACCTCTCTGTTACAAAGCTGCGGCAAACGCCTTGATACATTCCGGGAATCCGATCCATTCGGTTGGAAAAATTCTCACTGCTTTTAAAATTCCGGAAGTCGACATAAACGGATTCAGAGAATTTTTGTCCGCTTGTCCGGAAAAGGTCGAGGAAACGGTTTTAACGCGGCTTACGCGCGCGGATTTTTCCGAAAAGATGGAATCCTTTTTTACAACGCTTATTCCTGTCCATGAACTCATCCGCGAAGAGAAAGGGCAAGCGGCCGTGCGCAAAGGACTCCATCACCTCATCAGTGAACATCCATCATTTCTTCACACGCTTCGCGCCTACATGGAACGATTTGGATTGAATCCCGAGACTCTTCGATCGGATCCGGAAACATTCCAGAGTGTGAGACACGGAGTCGCCAAGGAACTTGTCGCTGAAACTTTTGTCTGGCCTTCTCGGGAATTTTTTGATTTTTTTGGCATTTCCGAGGAGCAGTTGCGAATCTACATTGAGATTAGTCGAAAGATCACGGATTCGCCTTCCCAAGAGGTTCAAAAGCTACGTGATGCCCTGATTGTCCAATTGCTCGATTCGGAACGTCCGGTCGAGGACTACGAAAAGATCGAATCCATTTTTTTAAAAAACAACATTCCGACCGTGGGGAAATGTTACGGCGTTTTTGAGGTTCTTTATCCACCGAAACGGTTGATCGAGAAAATCGGAACTCACTCAAGTCCCGTGTTGCAACAGGCTGGTTCTCGGAAAAGATACGCGATCTTGTATCAGGATCTGCTGAGAATTCATATAGAGTCAGGAAACCGTTCCTTGAAGGAATATGCCGAAGTTTTGCAGGAAGGATCGGATCTCCTTGTCAAATATGAACGCGACGGGTTGACCGGGTTAGACACAAAGGAACGTGAACGACTGTGTGTATTTGTTGGAAAATTAGAAACATTGCTTGCGAAGTCCGCGTTGGATACGGCGCCGGAAGCGTTTCAGGTCGCACGTCTCGCCGATCTGGAAAAACGGATCGTGCACGTACGCAAAGGTTCCTGCGTCCGGCCGGTGTCTCAAGCATGGAAGAATTGCTGGAACGTATGCGCTCGACCAGACAGGCGGCGGATGAACGGAATCGAAGATCTGTCGCGAACAAAAGAGAAAAACGAAACACAGAGGAACCTATTTTTGACTTGCAGGTCGGAGATTTTCTCAAAGGTGTTGATATCCAGTACATTTCCAACATTCTCCAAAACGGCTCGGTGGCAAAGGAATTCCTTGGTGCGAGTTCGGATTCTGACAGCACGCCTCTGGATACGGATGTAAGCATGGTTTCCGCGGAAGACGCGCAGGGTGGATTCGAGCATGCGGTTTACAAATCATTGGCAAAAGATTATGGAGATTTGTTATTTTGTCTGAGAGACCGCGGACAATACCAACATACGGAATCATCAACACCAGTCGAGAGAGATCGAGATAAATGGGAACTGTTTAAAACTGGTGTCGTTAGTGAATACCATTACGGTATCCGAACCGGATTTCCCTCGACGGAAATTGATTTCATGATTGTGAAGACTGGATTGAGCGTTGATACAAAAGCGCTTGAGCGTCTGTTTTTTGAAATCGCAAAAAATGGGTTTTACATTCCCGTGGTTGATTTCAGTGGAAAAATAATTTTGTCACCAGAAGCGTACGACGGTTACCGCGCTTGTTTTGCTGGGTTGGAATCGTTCGATGGTCCTCCGCTTGCATTCCAACCGGTCGTGTCGGGAGATCGTTCATATGAAAAGATCATGAAACTTATGGTTTCTGTTGCAGAAGATCGTGAAAGAGTTCAAGAAACAACTGTTGGGATTCATCGTGAATTGGAACAGATCTTGGCTGGATTAGGAGTAAAACTTAGGTCAGAATTCGACACAAGCATTCTTGGTGCGGAGTTATCTGATATTGGATCAACAGGACGACATACGAATATGCCTGGAGATTTTGATTTTGACTTCAGTTTAAAATTGGACGCGAAGGATTTTTCGCGTGCGCAGGAATTGGCTGAAACGATCAAAGGAGCCATGTTGATGAAAACGGATGATTCGCATAGGGAAGAAGAAGGATATTATCAACTTCGGGTAAAGGGAGTGACAAGGTTAGGTTCTCTTCATTTGAAACAACCGCTGGATATTGATATTGGTTTTTCTCGAAAAGCGGATATGAACGTTTATGGATCCCATGATGCCTTGCGTGACAAACTTCACATGATCGAAAAGACATACGGAGAGCAAGCTCGCGACCAAGTGCTTGCGAATATTGTGTTTACCAAACAAATCTTAAAACAGGGAAATGCATACAAAAAACAAGAACACGGCGGAATGGGCGGGGTGGGAGTGGAACATTGGATTCTGGCAAATGGAGGAAATATGGAAACAGCTTTTCGTCGTTTTCTTGAAGCAGCTTATGAAGAGAAAAAACGAATTCCATATGAAAAATTTAGAGAAAAATATCACGTGATGGATGCGGGGATAAATGTAAAATTTATGGTCCACGATGATTTTATTCGTGTGCTCAAACCATCTGGGTATGCGGCTATGTTGGATGTGATTGAAAAGTATTTTAAGTAGAGGGTAGAAAGTGTAGAAAACGAAATACACCCCTGTTCTGAGAACCAGAACAGGGGTGTACGGTTTTTTTGGGTTTGGATCAGAAGACCGCGAGCTCGGGTTCGGGGCGACACTGGATCCCGATCGATCCAGAGTGCCGAGCCCACTGGCGACCGCGGTATGACCGCTCAGCCCCTTGTTGCGTATCGTGCCAGACCTGCATTTTAGGTTCCGGCACGTCGAACTTCTCGACCAGGTCGAGGTGCTCGACCGCTTCCTGGGCGTGAACCTCGAACATATTCTCAATTCGGGCTTGACGCTGGCGAATACGAGAAAAGTACGAGTCATCGGCCGGAACCCCCCAATCGAGGTTTTCCTCGAAATGAGGACCCGACGATAAGTAACCATCTGAGTCCGAAGCCTGATAATCCTCACTCGGATCATAGGCCTCGTCCCATTCGTCCTCGATTTCTTCGCCATCAAAAGTGGCAAAGGTTTCGAACGAGTCCGCGTAGGTATCCTCTCCATCTTCGAGGTTCTCGAGGACATACCCATCCTGTTCGGCTTCGTCCCATTGCTCGTCCCACTCGTCTTCTTCGAGTGGACCCCAACCGAGAGGTCGAGCATTGAGATGATCCTCAGACACCTCAGAGATGTCGAACCAATCACGGTTCGAATCTTTCCGAGAGGCAGGGCTGTCCCAGCCCAGATTTTCGAAGGCAATATCCTCAAAATCCGGAGAGTTTGCGTCTCCGATGGCAATGGTGCCATCATCATTGAAACGCAATTCCTTGACCGCTGACTCAGTCGACTGACGTCGCGCCATGAAGACCTCCTTGAAATGTTGGATGGCCGGAAATCGGCCTAAAAACGAACTAAATCAAAAAATTATCGATATGTATAGATTATCAGAAAATATAGATTTTGTCAATGGTGTTTGACAATAATTTGGAGTTCCACCGCGTAATACAAATAAGACTTTCTCAGTTTCGACCAGTTTGTGTGCACGGGGTGCAAGTTTTATCGAGCTGTACTAAATAGTACAGCGAGAAAAACTTGGGTCCCCGTAAGCCATGCACCATCCGATGCATGGTAAACCCAAAATGGGCAAAATGAGAAAGTCCTAACAAAAAACAAAATCCCCGCGTTTGATGAAACAAACACGGGGAAGGGTTTTGGGTTTACGCCGCGACTTGGGTGTTTACCCGGGTCAGTAGGCGGCGGTTTCGGTTTCGACGAAGACGACGATTTCGATCGTCAAAGACATCCGTGAGGTCGAACACCTTCATTCCTTTTTGGAGTTCGTCTTCATGCTCGCCCCAGCCATCGTCGATCTGAACCTTTTGAACCGTTCGATACCACCAGAGGTTCCACTCATGGTAAATATCTTCCAATTCCAAGGTTCGAATGTCTTTCGGAATTGAGGCGTACTCGGGCCAGGCTTTTTTTATCCACTGATCCCAAAGTTCTTCCTCAATCCGTTCTTCTCGATACAACTCTATCTCAGTCATCCGAATGCGACGATCTTCCTCGTCGTTGGCTGAGTATTCGTCATCGTAGTACTCATCGTAGTACTCATCGTAGTAATCGTCGTAGTACTGGTTGTGATTCCAGTCCCAGTAATCCGACGGGCTCAAGTAATCTCTACGTGGTTCCCCCTCGGGAATATACCACCAATCATTCGTCGACTTGGTGGTTGACAGGTGCCGATATTCCGTCCACCAGGTCGGAGGAGGATAGAAACAGGCATCATTGCTGGTGGCATTCACCCACCAATCTGGAAGAGAATCGAGATAGTATGCCTCTTCCTCCTCGAAAATCCACGGATTGTCCCAATCGCCATCAGACAACCCGAACCACATGGTTCGAGCCTCTGTTACATGGTCGCGACCGATCCACTGTTCGATTTGATCGATTCGCGAAGGAGAAGGAAGAAAGCGTTTGGTCTCCTGGAGTTGAACCTCGCAGGACCAAGCCTCATACTCAGCCCGGAAGTCTTCCACGTCGCGCACATTCTCGCGCGCCCACTGCGGACCGCGATAATTGCGATGACCGACAATGTAATCGCGACCGTCGCGTTCTTTTCGCTCTCGACACCACGGAGCAGTAAAACGATGCTTGCCGTGTGTGCTATGCTCGGCGAACCGCTTTATGAATAGCGGTCGCGGTTTGTCAGCGATTCGGTCGAACTTCTCGACGAGATCGGTGTATTCAACCGCGTCCTGAGCACGAGCCAGAATGAGATCCTCATTGCGCTGTTGACGCCTGAGGGTTTTTTCATTTGGCTGTTGCGGATAAAACGCCCAATCGGAATATTCGTCATATTCCGGATCCTCATCATCCCGTCTATCGAAATCTTCCTCGATTCCAAATTCGGAATCTTCGAAAAAGCGATCGAAATCTGCAGATGCTGCCATTCGTTTCTCCTCGGTGTTTTTTTGTTAAAGAGAGCAGTAAGAGAGTATCTGAAAATGAAGGTTTTGTCAAGTTTATATAACAAAAATCCCTCCAGAAAGATCTGGAAGGGAAATAGATTCTTTAAAAAATCGCGGAAAGAAGTGCTGCAGTTACAAACACATCAACCGGATTCCACGGATCGTAGTAACCAATGGGTGAATAACCATAGTATTCATACCCATAGCCCCATACAGGTGTCTCGACCGCCTCGGTCACGGTTTTGTAGACTGTATTCTCTTGTACCGTTCCTTTAAACAGACCGAAGTTCAAGTATGCGCCGCAACCGCGACATTTCCGCTGATTGCGGGAAACGCCACTGCCACAGTTCGGACACTCGTATTCAGTCGACGGAACAGGCGGCGGTTCAAACGATGCCTCGCAGTTCGGGTTCGGACAATATGTGAGCTCTCCACCATTTTTTCTTGCTTCCTGTTCGAAAATAGCAAGGGTAATTCCACAGTGCGAACACTGTGTCCCGTCCCTCTTTTGCTGTTCGATCATGCCGGCTGTGTACAAGTCTTGCATGATGAGTGTCGCGGCGTCCTGGTTGAGATTCATTGGCGGATGCAGTAGATCCTCGATTCGGTACGCACTCTGGACGATCTCCTCGATCTGTTTGAAGAACGTTCCAACCCGGAGCTTGAACCAGAAGTCGTTTCCACGGAACTCGCGGTCCACGAGTTTTTGAATAAAGACCACCAGGTTCGGATCGATTTCAACTGCGCCGTCAGGATGCATCATCCCCATGAATTCAATCATGGCAATGCGCATATCCGTGGCGGTCGGATCGTTTTCTCCATGCTTCACGAATCTTGGGTCGTATATGTCGTCATACACGAAATTCGGATTGTCTCCGTGTTCGTGATTTTCGAGTCTTCTTTGCATGCGCACGCCGTTGAAGATCTCAAATGGCAAAAGCCTGTCTGTGAGCTCCACCATCTTTTTCAGGAACTCCCGGCCTTGCGTGGTGATTGTCCAGTGTAGGCCGTCTGAAGCGAGATCGAGGAGTGCATCCCGATTCATCTGCATGAGAATCGGTTCCACGAACTGGCCGTCCTCATGATTCAGATGGATGATCTCCATCTTTTCTCCGAATTCCGCAATTCGATAGAGAATGGCGAGGTACACGCACTTGCGCCACCATTCCGGTTTCTTCGAAAAGGTATCAGAAGTCATTGGTGATAAGGTCATATTTTTTTCCTTCCTTTTCTGAACCCTCAAGAAAATGACCCCGCGCAGGACAATTGCATACGGGGTCAAAGATCTGGTTCTTGTGCCACCTACCGTCGGCGACTCGATGAGCTTTTGGATTTGGATGAGCCGCTACTCTTCGAGGAACTCGAGGATGAGCTGCTGCCCCACCATGAGCTGCTGGATCCCGAGCTCGATGTCGGTTTGGACGTCGTGCTCGAGGAACTTCCCCACGAACTCGAGGTCGAGGTCGCGGGTTTGGTCGCTGCCGCCGTGGTCTTCGCCGCAGTCGAGGTCGTTGTGGTCGGAGTCGAGGAGAAGGCCGAGACGGTCTGGCTCTTCTTGGATGGATCTGTGACACTGTAGCTTGTCATGGATCCAGAATAGCCTGACATTGTCGTCGACGTTGTCTTGTTCGAACTCGACGAGCTCGACTTCGAGGCATACGTCGTGTTGTTCGACCCAACATTTACGGTCGTGGACCGCGAAACCGGCGACACGGTGGTCACTTTGTTCGTCGTAGTGTACGACGTCCGGGTCGTGGAGAGTGTGGTCGGCGGAACTACGTATCGCGGAGTGTAGTAGTACGGGTTGTAGTGATAGGCATAAACCGGATGCGGCCTGAGCAAGGAAGCGATGAGATATGCCTCACCAAAGCTCAAACCGGTATCGTGGTAGTAGTACCGATCATACCCGGACACGTACTCCGGATAGCCACCCGAGATGGTTACCTGGTTCGTGATTATATCCTTTTCAACCGTTACTGATGCAACCTTCACGGCCGCATTCACGTCGCCTGTCGAGCTTGGGACTGCAAGAAGATTCAACACCACCTTGCTGCCATCGCTCCCTTCTTGAACGCCGATGAAGTCGATCTTGCCGTCATTGTCGACGTCCACGTTATTGATTCCTGTGGACGGATCATTGACGGTTTTCTCGAGTGCGGCCGTGTCCGAGATCTGCCCGGACTTGACCAATCCGACCACGGTGTCGAGTGCAAACGCGCTGGCATCGAGGGTGTAGCTCGTTGCCGCAACGCTCGTCTGAGTTGTGGTCGGACCATCGACAACGCGAGGGTTGTGGTTGTTGCCACAGCCGATCAGACCTACGAGGAGGAGAGAAAAACCAACAAACATTGAACGGTTTGGTCGCATCATGGCGACTCCTTTCTTTTGTTGTCAATGGACATTCGCTACCAGCATTTACTGGCACGAAGCGGTCGTATAGTAGCAAGTTTTATTTATTTGTCAATAGTTTGACAAAATAGTTGATCTAAGATAGATTCTTTGGTCCGAATAGATCTTTTTCAATTGTGAGAAATTCAAAAAAGGAGACGTTCATGTACGGGTCAGCACTTGGTCGATTTGTCATGTTTGTTCTTTTTGCCATGCTTTTTTGTGTGCCTCTATTGGCACATGGTCAGACCTGTCCGGTCGGGGATGGAAAACCGCTCAAAGTAGGGGTTTCTATCTTCGAACCTATGGTTATAAAGGTAGCTGATGGAGCATTTTCAGGTTTCGAAATCGAACTTTTCGAAAAGGTAGCCAAGGAACTTGGTTGTACGTTCATATATCAGGAGTTCAAGTTTTCAGAGATGCTACAAGAACTCGAAGCGAATCGGATCGACGTCGCACTCGGCGGCATCAGTATCACTGCAAATCGTGAGCTCGGAGGCGTGGATTTTTCCCAGCCATTCTATGACTCCGGTATTGCCGTCATGGCAAGAAAGGAAATCAACGGATCAAATTTTCTTGAAACCATGATCCGACTGTGGCACTCGCCGCTTCCGAGACACTGTTCGTGGTTGCTTATCTACATTTTTCTCCTTTCGCATTTTGTGTGGTGGATGGACAAAGGTCATGAGAATATCAATGACAATTATTTGCCAGGGATATTCGAAGCGATCTTTTTCGTGTGCACGACTATCACGACCGTCGGATACGGGGATTTCACGGCCAAGAAGTGGGCCACGCGTGCCGCAACTATTCTCGTGATGTTCACAGGAATCGGTATCGCGGGCATCATTTTTTCGGACGTTGCCGCGCTTACGATGAGCGAGGCTGAACAACAATACAGTATTGGATCCGTGAAGGATTTAGAAGGGAAGACGGTCGCCACAGTCGCCGGAACGACAAGTGCTTATGCACTCCGTCGATATGCCACAACTGTTCAAACGGTTTCGGATGTCGCGAAGGCGTATGACATGCTCGTAAACGGTCAGGTGGATGGCGTGGTTTTTGATCTTCCACCACTCAAGTTCCATGAGGTTC
>Ga0209211_10011763_pt1 | contig 11137 bp, 9 predicted proteins | sample RifGroA2_FD_183992 | JGI IMG/M metagenome (GOLD analysis project Ga0209211, IMG submission 183992) | Groundwater microbial communities from Rifle, Colorado, USA - Groundwater A2 (SPAdes) (version 2) | ecosystem: Environmental > Aquatic > Deep subsurface > Groundwater | place: Rifle, Colorado...
TGAAATCTTTGCAAAATGCCGAATAAACTTCTTGCCGCACCCCACACGAATTTTCTTATGCTGGTAAGAGGACGCTCCCAAACTCAAAATTATGTGCATAAACCCTAAATTTCGCAATCGTCGCAAGAAAATATCTGTGGGTGCCGCAAAATATCGGGTAAGAGCGAGGTGATTATGAAGCGCTTTTCTTATGGTCTTCTCTTTAACCGAAGCACCGAGAGAGCGCATAATGCTAATCGAACGTGCAACGGAAAATTGACCGCCCTCTTTTCTAATACGTAGAATTGCCGCTTGAAAAACGGCGGGCGGTACACCGTATTTTTCAAAAATATGCTCGGCGTTTTTTCGAAATCTCTCAATATCAAATAAAACCCCGTCAAAATCCCAGACAATAATTCCGCGGATGCGTTTCGCCATACGATTTATATATTGAAATCCTACTCAACGGTTACGCTCTTTGCGAGATTACGGGGTTTATCAACCCCGCACTAAAATTTTGACTGCTGCCTTATTGCAATACATAGCAGGCGAACACTTTTCTCTAATACATTTGTAATCGCGCCGGCTTTCAGATGGCAGCAAGGAAAAGCCAAAATTTAGTGACGGGGCAAGCGTCATTATTCAACCGTCACGGACTTTGCTAAGTTCCTGGGTTTATCGACGTCCAAACCTTTCAAAACGCCGAAGTGATAAGCAAAAAGCTGAAGCGGCACGACCGATAAAAGCGGAGTGAGCATCTCAAGGGTTTTTGGAATAAAAATCACGTCATCGGCAAGCTCCTCGATATCAGAGTCCCCTTCGGTCGCGATTGCAAGAATCGGGCCGCCACGCGCCCTAATCTCCTGAATGGTCGAAACCATTTTTTCGTAGACCGAGTCCCTCGGCGCGATCACAACCGATAAAATATTTTTATCGATCATTGCGATTGCTCCGTGCTTGATCTCCCCCGCGGCAATACCTTCGGCGTGAACATACGAGACCTCTTTTAATTTGAGCGCACCTTCGAGCGCCACGGGAAAATTATATTTTCTGCCGAGGAAAAAGAAATTTTTTATATGCAAATATTTTTGCGCGATCGTTTTTGTATCGTCTCGCTCAATCACACAGCGCATGCGCCCGGGAATCTGCCCAAGCTCGTCTAAAACTCGTTCGCCGGTGACAAGTGACATCTCCCGCATCCTGCCAAGATACACCGAAAGAAGCGCCAAAATCGCGACCTGGGACGTAAACGCCTTTGTCGAGGCGACACCAATCTCAGGCCCCACGTGCTGATATACTCCGGCGTCGGTTTCGCGCGCAATGGTCGAACCAACGACGTTTACAACACCGAATGTCGGAACGCCTTTTTCTTTTGCCTCACGAATCGCGGCAAGAGTATCTGCGGTCTCGCCCGACTGGGAAATTGCAAAAAATACGTCGCCATCCCGAAACACCGGTTTCCGGTACCGAAACTCAGACGCAATATCCACTTCTGTCGGAATCCCGGCGTATTCTTCAAGCATGTATTCGCCGACACGACCCGCAAAATATGCAGTTCCACATGCGGAAATCAAAATGCGTTTCGCCGAGCGGAGAATCTCCTCTGTTGCCTGGAGCCCTCCAAGTTTCGCAAGTCCTTCGCCGAGAATCATTCTCCCGCGGATCGAATTTTCAATTGCCTCCGGCTCTTCATGAATCTCCTTTTCCATGAAGTGCGAAAATCCACCCTTTTTCGCTTCCTCAAGCGACCACTCGATCGTATGCTCCGGTTTTTTCCGCAATACCCGCGAACGATCATAAATTTGGTGCGACGACGAAGTAAGAATTGCAACTTCACCGTCATCAAGATACACGACCAGCGGAGTATGCTTCAAAATCGCGGAAGCGTCTGATGCGACAATTCGTTCCCCATCGCCGACTCCAACCAAAAGTGGACTGAAATTCCGAGCGGCAAGGAGTACATCTGGATTTTTCGCCGAAACCGCGGCAATTCCGTATGTTCCTTTTATTTTTGAAAGTGCACCAAAAAATGCATCTTGAAACGATACCTTCCCCTTCATCTCCTCTTCAATGAGGTGCGGAATAACTTCGGAGTCGGTTTCGGATGTAAATGAGTGGCCCTTTATAATAAGACCTTCTTTCAGCTCCTTGAAATTCTCGATGATACCATTATGACAAAGCGAAATATCACCCGAGCAATCAGAGTGCGGATGTGCATTCTCTTCCGTAACGCCTCCATGCGTTGCCCAGCGCGTGTGAAAAATGCCGAGACCTGAATTCCACGAAGGATCAATACGCTCCTCAAGGTTCTCAATCTTTCCCACGGCGCGCGCGGAAATAATTTTCCCTTCATTTAAAAACGCAAGGCCCGCGGAGTCGTATCCGCGGTACTGAAGCGCCCGAAGTCCGTCAACACCAACTTCGACCGCGTTTTTTTTGCCGATATATCCAACAATGCCGCACATATATTAATAGAACGATATACTGATAGAAAAAGGTTATCCAATCACAAAAATACTGCGGTATGAGCGCAGTATTACCAGCCAAGGAGGATTTGGCGAATCTTCCCGATCGGCTTTTGTTCCCAGTACTGACGCTCGGCGCGCCACCCCCAAACACCCGCCCATATAGTGCTACCGATGAATTGAATGACTATGCGCACCGTGGAACCAAAAACGCCCTTGAAACTCAAAAAAATAAGTACAAGAGACAAAAAGACCAAATGCAATATGAACGGCAGTAGAATCTGCAACCTCGCACGCAGAGAGAATTTTCTTCCTGAATTCATGCCGTATCCTCCGTGCGATTGTCCTATGCAAAAACTATCACCGACAAACCGAAAAGTCAAAAACCATAAATCAAACGACGAAATTAATAAGTTTGTTTGGAACGAATACAATGCGTTTAGGCGCGCCTGAAATATAATGCTTTACGGCTTCGAGTTTTAACGCGGCTTCGCGGGCTTCAGCTTCTGTTGCGCCCGCGGGCAAAGAAATCTTTCCACGCACTTTTCCATTCACCTGGATTATCAGATCAAACGAACTTTCTTTGAGAATTGATTCGTCATATTTCGGCCACGGCTCACGATGAATTGACTGAAATTTCCTTTTTTGTGCGCGCTGGTAGAGTTCTTCTGCCATAAACGGCGCAAACGGAGCGAGAAGTTTTAAAAACGTCTCAAAGTGCGACCGCGTAACACCTGCCTTTTTATCCTCAAATACTCCGAGTAAAACCATGAGGGCGGAGATTGAGGTATTATATTGAAGACGCTCGGTATCTATTGTTATTTTTTTTACGGCTTCGTTTACTGCCCGTTCAACGGAAGCGTCTCCCTCGCGTGAGTCTATCGTTTTTTTGAAATCCAACGCTCCTGCAAATCTCCACACGCGCTCCAAAAAGCGCGTGATCCCCTTAATCCCCGAATCGCGAAAATCTCCGCCTTCGGTCAATGGCGCCAAAAATGCTAAATACATTCTCATCGCATCCGCGCCGTAGGCGCGAATGTACTGGTCGGGATTTACCACATTTCCCTTTGACTTTGACATTTTTGCGCCGTCTTTTGTGATAAGGCCATGGCCGATAAATGTCGTAAAGGGCTCTTCAAATGAAAGATACCCAAAATCATGAAGTGCCATTGTGATAAAGCGCGAATACAAAAGATGCAAAACCGAATGCTCGAGCCCTCCGATATACATATTCACCGGAAGCCATTTTTTGGTTGTTGCCGGATTCCACGAATGTTTTTTTTCGTCTACCGAAGGATACCGCAAAAAGTACCACGCGGAATCCAAAAACGTGTCAGAAACATCAGTTTCGCGGCGAGCTTTTCTGTCACATTTCGGACATTTTGTTTCATAAAACGATTCTACCGATGCAAGCGGCGACTTTCCGGACCCTGTCGGACGGAAATTTTTTAAAAACGGCAATTTCACCGGCAAGTCATTCTCCGGAACCGAATTCCAACCGCAAGAATCGCAAAAAATCATCGGGATCGGCGGGCCCCAATAGCGCTGGCGACTAATCAGCCAGTCGCGCAAGCGATACTGAATTTTCCATACGCCGCGCACAAAATCAGAAATCTTTTTCCGTGCTTCTTTTGACGGCGTCCCGTCAAACGCACCGGAATCAACAAGGTGCCCCTCACCGGTATAAGCCGTATCAAGAAGCGGACACGTCTTTGCCGGCCAATGTGGACAAATAACAATTTTTATAGGAAGTTTAAATTTCTTTGCAAAATCAAAATCTCTTTGGTCGTGCGCCGGAACCGCCATAATGGCGCCGGTGCCGACATTTCCGAGAACATAATCCGCGACAAACACGGGAATTTCTTCTTTGTTCGCAGGATTTATTGCCTTGATGCCCTTTAATTCAACTCCTGTTTTTTCTTTCCCTTCAGCGATTCGTTCCTCGTCAGATTTCGCCTTTGCCTTTTTTATATACGCCTCAACTTCATCCCAATTTTTAACTTGCAACTTTAAATTTTTAACTAATCCATGTTCCGGCCCCAATACCATATATGTCGCACCGAAAAGCGTATCCGGGCGAGTAGTAAAAACTTCAATAGCAGACTGCGTCTCCTTTAAAATAGCTGACTCTTCCGGCGAATTAAAATGTGGCGAATTTGCAGTTACTTCCACCAATTTTGCTTCAAGTTTTTCCGCAATTTCTTCCGGTTGGTCAGGCGGAACAACTCTATCGGCAATATCTTTAATTACGGTAATCCAGTCCGTTTTCTCTCTAATTTTTGGAAAATCGAATTTCCAATCCGTGGCTCTATCGAGGACGGGACGCTTTTTATTATCCAAAAATTTTGTTCGCAATGGCGGTGCAACCATAACCACGCCGGCAATGCGTGAAGCTATTCTCGGGAGAAGTTTCATCGCCACTACGCCACCCAAACTATGTGTGACAACAATAGTCTCCGGACCGAAAACGTGTTGTTTAAGAAGAAAATCTACCTGTTCCTCAATATTGGGTTCGGTAGAATTTGGCAATTGGGGAGCATATACGCGATATCCACGTTTCTGAAGTTCGCGCTTCAACCAAGGGAAAAAATCGCGTTCCGGTGACCCGTTATATCCATGGAGTAACACATAATCCGCTCTTACTTTAAGGGGGAACGAAAGTAGTGATCCTTCCGACTTTCCGATCCAATTTTTTTGCGCGATTTTTACCTTCTCATCCCAATCGATTTTCTCGATATTTTGCAAGAGCCGCTCTGCATAGTCAGTAATTTTGAAAAACCATTGTTCAAGTTCGCGCTTTTCGACGGTCGTACTGCACCGCTCGCATTTGCCTGTCCCGAGCCGTGCCGAGGGGCCCGCGATTACTTGTTCGTCCGCAAGTACAGTTTTACACGATGGACACCAATTGACCGCGGCTTTTTCCCTATATGCGAGCCCGTGTTTAAAAAGTTGGATAAAAATCCATTGAGTCCACTTGTAGTACTCGGGGTCGTAGGTCTCGAGGCGTTCCTGCCATGCAAACCCGTTTCCGATTTCCGAAAGCTGGCGATAAAAATTTTTCTCCGTCACCGTTGCAAGTTTCGCCGGATGCTTGCCGATTTTCAAAGCATAATTCTCCGAATGAATTCCAAATCCATCAAGCCCAATCGGCTCAAAAACATCATACCCTTGCATTCGTTTAAAACGGCCATAAATATCAACGCCTGTAAACGTCCGCACCCCGCCGATATGGAGCCCTTCAGCCGAGGGATACGGAAACATCATGAGATTATAGAATGGCTTTTTCACGGCTCCCCCCGTTAGAAGTCCGCTACACTTACGCAGCGGCAGCCCCGACGTCACGTCGGGGCTTACTTCTAACGGGGCAAGAAAATCCGGCTCGTAGATCTTCGCCGAGAGCCACTTCTTTTTCCATTTCGCCTCTATTTTGGAAGGATTGTATCTATCCATACGCTCAATTGTATTAAAATTCGACTGATTGACAAGATAAGAACGTAAACTGACAATGAAAGAGGTACTACTGGGCCGCAAACAAGCGGCAGGAAGGAAACGCCATGGGCGAGCCTGGTTCTCCATCACGCGAGATTATTCGAGCGGCACTTTTGGCAGGACTCGGAGTCGCGATATGCAACTGCAAGGTGAAAAAGCCCTTTGATCCCGGAACAATACACGCTGACAATTGCCCCCACGGGGAGGCCAATCGCCGAATGGTCGAGATTCTCAAATCAAACCGCCGTTGACTTGAGTTCGCGGCGTTTTTTTATTGCAAAACTCATTGACAGAACATATGCGTATGAGATAGTTGGGTAAGACCAAAAAACGGAGGGAGACAATGAAAGACGAACTCGAGGATATCGAGTACGCACGTTGGCTCTTTGATCGGTACCTCGAGGTCATTTTGATGACAATCGGGCCCGGCAGACAACGCTTCGCAGAAGAAGGACTTGATGAGGAAACTGCTCGCGGTCTCCGCCTCGGACTCAAATCGCGCGGCTACTCAATGGGCATTGGCTGGAAACTCAAAGATGGCGAGTTTGCGGGCGGGAGAAAATTCCTCATCGTTGAATTCCTCCTCTTGAAGCAGGGGCGCCCGGGTGAGCCGGAGATTGACTCACGCTTCATCGGATGTCTCCTCCCGTCGGAAGACATCGAGACCATTCTCACGAAACTCGAAACGCTGAAAAAGAAAATCCCCCGAATCCAAGAAATCGGAATACTGACAGTGGAAGAAAATGAAGAATTCATCAAATCGCTCGGCATCGCAACGCCGGAATCCTAAAACGTTCCGGCATTTTTTATTCCCGGAAATACGATAACCGCAAGTTTTTTTGCGACTTCGGCGACATAGAACGGCTCATTGCGCTTTCCGCGATAGGGCGCGGGCGCGACGTAGGGCGCGTCGGTTTCAAGAAGAATTTTCTCTAGCGGAATAAATTTTATGACATCGTCGTAGTCGCGCACAAACGTAATAACGCCGCCGAATGAAAATGAGAATCCGAGATCGAGCAATTGTCGCGCATCATCAACGGAGCCAGAAAAAAAATGGATAACGCCGCGCGGATCCGGCAAATCGCTTTTATGGTGTTCCAAAATACTGATAAGATCAGAAAACGCTTTTCTACAGTGAATCATCAAGGGTTTTCCGACCTCTTGCGCAAGGCGTATATGATCGAGGAACACCGCCTCCTGTTTTTTCTTTGTTTCTTCCGCGAGCCGGTAATAATCAAGTCCGCATTCGCCTATCGCAACGACTTTTTCGTTGGCGGCGAGATTTTTATAATAATCATAATCAAATTTCTCTTCGCGGCTCACAAACCCTTCAACAACATTCTTATATTCTTGAGAATGTGAGAATGTCCCGAGCTCTTGGGGATCGTGGTAAGATTTTTCTGTGTGAATCGGATGAAGGCCGACGGTTGCGTAGACCCCTTCCGGATAATTCTCCGCTATTGCAATTGCTTTTTGTGACGTATCGCGCTGCGTGCCTACGTTCACCACCCAAATACCCGCATCAAGCGCGCGACGAATCACAATATCCGCATCTTCCGAAAATGCCGCAAACTGAACGTGCGTATGCGAATCAATGAGACGGTATTGCATTTTTTCCATGGAATGAGTAGTGTGCGGGTAGTTCCTCGGAGGGAAATGCGAAATGGAAAGCGCGCGCCAAGAACAGGAAAGTATCGTCTTGGTTCACCGTCCGAGAGCTGATGAGCTCCTCAAAGCGCACAAGGGATGCGTAACCGCTTCACAAGACCGAATAGTGCGGTCAATACCGAACGGCCTCTATTGGAGAAATCCAAACTGCGACATCTGCGGGAAACCTCTTGAGAGCGCGCAAAAACCTCCATGAATTCCATTAGACCAACGGTGCCTAATGGAATGAAAGACGCGGGAAAAGACCTGCGCCTTTTTTCATGTAGAGCATCGAATCTTCGAATCGAATCTGCGCGCGGATTTTTTCTGCGGTTTGAGGCAAAAACGGTTCAACGAGATTCGTAATGGTACTGACAATATATCCCGCATTTTTTATCGTGCGCTCAAATTCCAAACCTTTTTTCAATACCCACGGCTTTCGGTCGTTTATATACTTGTCGGCAAAAGAAATCAGCTCCCACACAGAACCGAGCGCTTCGTTTAAGCGAAAGTCCTCCATAAATGCCTCATACTTTTTCAATGCGGCGTCCGAGGCGGCGTCAATATCTTTTTCAATGTCGCGCGGAAAATCAATCTGAAGCGGGCTTATTTTCTCGCCGAGAGTCGCAACGCGCGCGACCAAATTTCCAATGCCGTTTGCAAGATCTCCATTGTAGCGCTCGATGAGGCGCGCGCGCGAAAAATCGCCGTCGGAATGCGCCGGAATTTCACGCAAAAGAAAATAGCGGACGGTCTCGGCGCCGAATTCCTTCACAAGATCATACGGATCAACCACGTTCCCGACTGATTTCGAAATTTTTTGGCCTTCAATCGTGATATAGCCGTGAGAAAAAATAGTACTGGGCAATCTTACCCGAGCAGACATTAACATCGCAGGCCAATAGATCGCGTGAAAGCGCGTGATTCCCTTGCCGATGATATGGAGAATGTTGTCATTTTCCTCCCAATATTTCTTGAAAAGCGGATTGTCCGAGCCATAGCCAAGCGCGGTAATATAGTTTAGGAGTGCATCAAACCAAACGTATATCACCTGCTCCGGGTCGTCCGGAACCGGAATCCCCCAGTTTTGCGCGCGCGCGCGCGAACGGGAAATCGAAAAATCTTCGAGTCCTCGGTTGATAAAAGAAAGCATTTCGTTTTTCCGCGACTCCGGAATGATTTTTAGCTCGTCCGACTCAATAAGTTTTTCCAATTTCTTGCCGTATGCCGAAAGCCGGAAAAAGTAATTTTCCTCCTCGACTTCTTCGAGCGCGGCATTCGGGTGCTCCGGACACTTTTCTTCTGCCAAATCCTTTTCCGTCTTGAATTCCTCGCATCCGACACAATAGAGCCCTTTATATGCTTTTTGATAAATATCTTCTGGATCGCACGCGCGCCAGAATTTCTCAACGCCAATTTTATGCCGCTCCTCCGTTGTCTGAATAAAGTCATCCCACGAGATACCAAGCGCATCTTTGAGCCCCCGGAATACCTCGGCATTTTTATCAACGAATTCTTTTGTGGAAACTCCCGCCGCCTTGGCCGCCAAAACATTTTTCAGGGCGTTGTCATCGGTTCCCCCGAGAAAGCGCGTGTCAAATCCTTTTTTGCGCGAGTAGCGCGCAATCACATCCGCCTGAATTTTTTCCAAGGCGTGCCCAATATGCGGCCGCGCGTTTACATAGTCGATCGCGGTCGTTATGTATATTCGGTTTTTTTCTAAACTTGACATGGGAATAGCGCTATGATACCGATTAAATCAGTACCGAGCAAGGAGATCACAATGAATATCAACACCCTCAAGAGAATCATGAAGGAAGTTGACACGAAACGGCACACGACGGAAGGACGAAAAGGCGTAGTGGAGCGCCTCAATAAGCAGCTGCCCATTAGCCATTTCCCGATCGATCAACGTTCTATCGAACTCCACCGGGCCATTGTTGCCGATAAAAACGTTATGGACGCATTAAGGGTGTTGATCGAACAGGGAGTCAAAATTTGCATCAACTCTCCGGCCGTCGCACCGAAAAATATAGATATAGACAAACACGGAGATTTTGTCATATCGTCGGGAACCAATCTCAATACGATTCGAAAATACCTCAAACTCCCCACCTCATAGTCAAAAGCGCCCACGGGCGCTCTTTTCTTTTCCACACTTCCCGCTTTTGCCTTTTCGTTTTACACTATCATACATGACTCTCGCGACCCATATCGTGATTGCGGGCGCAATCACAAGACCCATTGCTTCAGCGCACCCCGCGCTTCTTTTTTTAGTGTCGCTTGCATCACACTACCTTGCCGATGCAATTCCCCATTGGGACTACGATATCCGTTCCGTTCCGGACGAACATAAACAAAACCCGGACGCAATCCGGTGGAATTTTTCTGATAGAATGTTTTGGAAAGATGTCTTCCGATTCGGAATTGACGCGTGTATCGGATTCGGAATGCTCCTTCTTTTTTCATGGCCCGAATCATGGCCCGCGCTCTTCAACATTGTTCTCATATCCGCGGGCTCTGTCCTTCCAGATTTTTTGCAGGGCGTCTATTTCACCCGAAAAGCGGAATTTCTCAAACCCGTCAAACAGATCCATGGTTTTTTCCATACGCGCCTCTACCTCGGGCCGTACCCGCTTATCGGAATCCCGTTTCAAGCGCTCTTTTTCTTCCTTTCTATCTACTTTCTCCTCTAACCAACCGGGGTGATACGAACGAGGCATCATGATTTTGAAACAATGTGGAGGCGACCGCCAAACACTACCTTTTTCCCCCTCTTCACAAGATTCCGGGAAGTAGCACAAAAGGCGTTATTGGTTTGAAACAATGTGGAGGCAGCCGTAATCTTTTTTCTCCTAACATACCGGGGAAGAAAAAGGTATGTGCGCATTCGCGACAATAGTCGGCGCGGTTTGCTCGGTTCCGCGAATGCGGAAAACCGCGCCGACTCCTTAGCGAGCTCGCCGCTGGAGCGAGTGAGTCGGGTCGCGAATGCGCACATACCGACAAACACTACCCCGGAATCAACTCCCTCTTTTTTTTATCCCAATCGCTTATGAGCTCTGCGATGATGACTGTTACGGGAACCGCAAGAATAATACCTATAACGCCGCCCAACTTCGCGCCAACCGCAAGCGCTATCAAAACAACGAGAGGACTCAAGCCGACTGCTTTACGCATGACAACAGGAACAATGACATTTGATTCAATCTGCTGAACGCCGATATATAAAAGGACGATCCATAAAGCGTACATCGGATCCTGCAAAAACGCGATCAAGACCGCGGGAATCGCCGCGAGAATTGGCCCGGCGACCGGAATAATCTCAAGAAATCCGGCGAGCGCCGCAAATAAAAGCGCGTTTTCCATCCCGAGAAACGTAAGCGAGAAAAAAATCAGCACCCCCACGATCGCGCCCAAGAGCATCTGCGTTCGAAGCCAGCGCCCGAGTTTTTTCTGAGATCTCTGCCAGAGATCGATAACGTACTCCTCGTATCGAAGCGGCGACACGAGGCGCAAAAAGTCGTCGATGCCGCCCTCCTTTGTCGCGAGATAAA